>Ga0123326_1000752_pt1 | contig 30905 bp, 26 predicted proteins | sample BioC13SIPDNA_FD_89739 | JGI IMG/M metagenome (GOLD analysis project Ga0123326, IMG submission 89739) | Anaerobic biogas reactor microbial communites from Washington, USA - Biogas_R1_A C13 SIP DNA | ecosystem: Engineered > Bioreactor > Anaerobic > Unclassified | place: Washington, USA | collected...
ATGGGCTTCTGCGCCTCCGTGGGCCTGCCCGTGACCCTCGAGGAAATGGGCGTGAAGGAAGCGGACCGGGCCCGGATCATGGACGTGGCCAGGGCCGCCTGCGCCCCCGGCGAGACCATCCACAACATGCCCTTCGCCGTTTCACCCGAGGACGTGTGCTCCGCCATCCTCGCCGCCGACGCCCTCGGACGGCACTTCCTGGCCTAGCCCGGAAAACACCTTTCCAGTAACCGACCGGCCCTCCCGAAGTTTCGGGAGGGCTTTTTCATTCCTTGAAATTCGACTCTTCCGGAAATCACCATCTCCCGCCTCTGCAAGATGATGAATACAGTGAAATCGAGGTGAAACGCGATCATTGACATTCTGCCCCCTTCAAAATACCATTGAAAAGATGCTGTATTCCGACAAACTATTCACTCCATTTCCACCGTCGGTTTCGGAACAGCGGAAGGCACCCGTCAGGGAGGCCCGACTTTCCTGAAATTCTACCGCAAGGCAGTTTGCAGTTCCTGTTGAACGGTCTGGAACAGAATAAGGAAGGATCCTTCCGCTGAACCGAGAAAAAAACCGGGATGAACCAGCCAAGAAAAGCTGGTATTTTGCGCTAAAATCACAAAGGATCAATTTCCCGGTGTCAGGAAGTTGATCCGGTTGTGGTTAAAAAATGGATAAGCGGAATCCGGTCATGCTGAACAGAACGCACATGACTTCTCCATTCTCGGAAGCCTCGCGGCTAAAAAACTGGAAGGGAAGAACAATGGATAAACTCAAAATGCACTCCCCGAATCTGACACAGGAAAACGTCGCCCGCATCCGGGAGCTGTTTCCCGGCTGCGTGACCGAGGCGCGGGGCGAAGACGGCAATCTGAGGCTCGCGGTGGATTTCGACCTGCTGCGGCAGGAATTGTCCGACTCCGTGGTGGAAGGTCCCCGGGAACGGTACCACCTGAACTGGCCGGGGAAACGGGAAGCGCTTTTGACCGCCAACGCCCCCATAGCCAAGACGCTGCGCCCCTGCCGGGAAGAGAGCGTCAACTTCGACGCCACCAAAAACATCTTCATTGAGGGAGACAATCTGGACGCCCTGAAGCTCCTTCAGGAGACCTACCTCGGCAAGGTGAAGATGATCTACATCGACCCGCCCTACAACACGGGCAACGACTTTATCTACGAAGACGATTTCGCCGAGGGCACGGAGGAATTCCTGATACGGTCCAACCAGAAGGACGAAGAGGGCAACCGCCTGGTGACGAACACCGAGGCCAACGGACGGTTCCACTCCGACTGGCTGAGCATGATGTACCCGCGGCTGAAGCTGGCCAGAAACCTGCTCCGTGACGATGGCGTCATTTTTATCAGTATCGATGATAATGAAGTAGATAACTTACGTAAGGTATGCAGTGAAATTTTCGGGGATCAAAATTTTGTTGCGCAAATTATCTGGCAGAAGGTTTTTTCCCCAAAAAATACTGCTAAATGGTTCTCCGAAGATCATGATTACATTCTTGTTTTCACAAAAAATAAACCTTCATGGGAACCAAATCTTTTACCTCAAACAGAGGCAATGATTGCCCGTTATAAGAATCCAGATAATGATCCAAGGGGACCATGGGCATCAAGTGACCTCGCAGCCAGAAACAGGTATGACGCAGGATTGTATTCGGTTACTTGCCCCTCCGGCAGAATTATTGATGGGCCACCTGTAGGAACATACTGGCGATTCAGCAAAGAGAATTTTTTAGCCTTAGAAGCAGACAATCGTATTTGGTGGGGCGAGGACGGAAATAACATGCCGCGACTCAAACGTTTCTTGTGCGAGGTTAAGCAAGGCCGAACTCCCCAGACATTCTGGCCTTGGTCAGAAGTCGGCCACACTCAGGATGCCAAAAAAACCTTGTTGAAATATGTCCCATTCGAGTACACCGAGAATGTACTAAACTCACTTAAACCTGTAGAACTTATCCAGCGAATGCTTCAATTGGCAACTCCTTCGGATGAAGAGGCCATTGTTCTTGATTTTTTCGGAGGCAGCGCAGTCACCGCTCATGCAGTCCTCTTGCAAAACCTTCAGGATGGAGGGAAACGACAATTTGTCATCATTCAAGTTGATGAACCACTGCCAAAACCTGAACAAAGAATGAGGTCCATCTTTGAAATGGGTTTGACGCGAGTTCGTAACGTCGCAGAAGAATTACGCTCTCATTCGGACAACAATCAATTGGATATCGGTTTCAGAGTCCTGAAAATCGATTCCTCCAATCTGGCCGACGTTTACTACACCCCGGACGCGATCCGGCAGGACCAGTTGGACCTCTTCACCCACAACATCAAGCCGGACCGCACGCCGGAGGATCTGCTTTTCCAGGTATTGCTGGATTGGGGTGTGGATTTGTCGCTGCCCATACGAAAAGAGACCCTCCGGGGAAAAACGGTCTTCTTTGTTGACGAAAACGCCCTCGTCGCCTGCTTCGACGACGATGTGGACGAGGAGCTGGTGAAGGAACTGGCCGGCCTGAAGCCCCTTCGGGTGGTGTTCCGCGACTCGGGATTCGCCTCCGATGCCGTCAAGATCAATGTGGAGCAGATTTTCAAACAGATGTCTCCGGGGACGGAGGTCAAGGCGATATGAAAAGCGAAAATTCCGAACGAGATGAAAAAGCTGTCCCTGGAGGAGAAATAATCGTCTACCAAAGCGAAGACGGACGAATAAAGCTGGATATTCGTCTTGAAAGGGAAACGCTCTGGATGACCCAAAGCGATATGGCTGCGCTATTCCAGTGCACCCCTGATAACGTCTCGCTCCACCTGAAAAACATCTATGAAGAGGGAGAACTCGAGCTTCAGTCAACTACCGAGGAATTCTCGGTAGTTCGCCAGGAGGGGATACGACAGGTCAAAAGAACTATCACCTGCTACAATCTCGATACGGTAATTTCTGTAGGCTATCGTGTGAAAAGCCTGATCGCCACTCGTTTCCGAATCTGGGCGACCGAACGGTTGAAAGAGTACATCGTCAAAGGCTTCGCCATGGATGATGAGCGCCTGAAACAGAGCGGCGGAGGGGGTTACTTTGACGAACTTCTGGCCCGCATCCGGGATATCCGGTCATCAGAAAAGGTATTCTGGCGCAAAGTGTTGGATATTTACGCCACCAGCATCGACTACGATCCGAAATCCGATGTCTCCCGGGAATTTTTCAAGATCATCCAGAATAAGATGCACTGGGCTGCTCACGGACAAACGGCGGCTGAAATAATTTATCGCAGAGTGGACGCATCCCGCCCCAATATGGGCCTTACCAATTGGGTGGGTTCCCACATAAACAAAAATGAAACGGAGAGCGCCAAGAATTACCTGACCGATGAAGAACTGGAACTGCTCAATCGGATAGTATCGCTTTATCTGGATTTCGCTGAATTGCAGGCCGTACAGCATAAAGCCATGACCATGCTTGACTGGATCAGCAAACTGGACGATTTTCTTCAGCTCTCAGGCCGGGAACTTTTGACTCATGCCGGAACGGTCAGCCACGAAGTGGCACTGACGAAAGCCCATGAAGAATACGAGAAATTTCGCCTAAAACGACTGGAAGAGCCCACGGAAGCGGAGGCTCACTTCATCGAGGCGGAACGGGAAATCAAGCGCCTTGAATCAGCGAAGAAGCGGGGAGGCAAGAAAAAATGACCGGTGTCACCCCCTCCCAGACGTCCCTTTTTTCGCTTCGCTCCTTCTCTCGCTTTGTTGAGGTTTCGCCATGAAGCTGAAATTCAAGGTACAGCCCTTCCAGACCGCGGCGGTAGAATCAGTGGCAGACTGTTTTGCCGGGCAGGTGAACACCTCGGGCATTGCGTACCGCATCGACCCGGGCAGTACGCGATCGCAGCGCAGAGATGCCGCCTCCGGGCAGACACTCTATGGGACCGACACGGAAGAAACAGGATTTCGTAACGCCGATCTCCAGCTTTCCGAGGCCCATCTGCTGGAAAATATCCGGGGAGTGCAGCACCGGCAGAACCTGCCCCTGTCCGACCGGCTGGTACCCAGCGCCGGCTGCGGCGTCAATCTGGATGTGGAGATGGAAACCGGGACAGGCAAGACCTACTGTTATATCAAAACCGTCTTCGAGTTGAACAAACGGTATGGCTGGGCCAAGTTCATCGTGGTGGTGCCGAGCATCGCCATTCGGGAGGGCGTTCTGAAATCCCTGGAGATCACCGCCGAGCATTTCACGGAACACTACGGCAAAAAAGCCCGCTTTTTCGCCTATAACTCCAAACAGCTCCACCATCTGGAGAGCTTTTCCTCCGATGGGGGGATCAACGTCATGGTCATCAACATCCAGGCATTCAACGCCACGGGAGCGGACAACCGCCGCATTTACGACGAACTGGACGATTTTCAGACCCGACGGCCCATCGACGTGATCAGCGGCAACCGCCCCATTCTGATCCTCGATGAACCCCAGAAGATGGAAGGGGAAAGAACGCTCGAGGCGCTGGCCAAGTTCAGGCCCCTTTTCATCCTGCGGTACTCCGCCACCCACAGGACTTCCCATAACAGGGTCCACCGCCTGGATGCCCTGGACGCCTACAACCAGAAGCTGGTAAAGAAAATAGCCGTTCGGGGAATCACCGTGAAAGGTCTTGCCGGTACCACCGCCTATCTTTATCTGGAGTCCGTGGAAATTTCGGCGAAAGCGCCGGTGGCGCGAATGGAACTGGAAGTGCGCCGGAGCGGGGGCATCAGGCGGATCGTCAAGCGGCTGGAAAAAGGCAGGGATCTGTTCGTCGAATCAAACGGGCTGGATCAGTACCGGGGGTTCATCATCGCCCAGATTGACGCCGTCAGCGACACGGTAGAGTTCACCAACGGAGAGGTTCTGCACGCCGGCGACGCCGTGGGCGATATAACGGAGACCACCGTCAGGCGAATTCAGATCCGGGAAGCCATCAGGGCTCATCTTGAAAAAGAGCGGATGCTCTTTTCCCGGGGCGTCAAGACCCTGAGCCTTTTCTTCATCGACGAGGTAGCCAAATACCGGGACTACGGCCGGGAGGACGAACAGGGAGAGTATGCCCGCATTTTCGAGGAAGAGTACACAAAGCAAATTGACGAATATCTGGGTGAACTGCCCTTCGATAATGAGGCCTATCGGAAGTATCTGGCCGATATTCCCGTGAGCCGTACCCACAACGGCTACTTCTCCGTGGACAGGAGGACCAGACGGCTCGCGGACCCGACCGTCAGGAGGCGGGGTGAGGACGCCGGGCTTTCCGATGACGTGGATGCCTACGATCTGATCCTGAAGGATAAAGAGCGGCTGCTCTCCTTTGCGGAGCCGGTCCGGTTCATTTTCTCCCATTCGGCCCTGCGGGAAGGGTGGGATAATCCCAATGTTTTCGTCATGGGCATGCTGAAACACAGCAGCGACAACACCATCTCCCGCCGCCAGGAGGTGGGGAGGGGGCTGCGGATCAGCGTCAACCAGCAGGGAGAACGCATGGACAACCCGGCGACGGTGCATGAGGTGAATGTCCTGACCGTAGTGACCGACGAAAGTTACAGGTCTTTCGTCGAAAACCTGCAAAGCGAAATCTTCATCTCCCTCTCCCAACGGCCCCGGACGGCGGACGAGGCTTTCTTCACCGGAAAAGTCATCGTTACGGAGGCCGGAACTGTGGAAATCACCCCGGCCATGGCACGGCAGATATACAGGTATCTGCTGAAAAACGACTACATCGACGATGGAGATTTCATTTCCGAAACCTACCACGAAGCAAAAACCAACGGAACGACGGCGGAGCTTCCCGCCGACCTCGCTCCGTACAGGGAACAGATTTTCGACCTCGTGGACGCCGTCCTCAGCGGAGCAGCCCTTCCGGAAATCGCCGATGACCGCAGGCCGAAGGTCAACCCGCTGAACGCCAATTTCGGAAAAAAGGAATTTCAGGCCCTCTGGAACCGCATCAACCGGAAGGCGGTGTACCGGGTGGATTTCGATTCCGGCGAGCTCATCCGGAACAGCATCCGGACCTTGGATCAAGAGCTTCGGGTTTCATCCCTGCAGTACACCATCCAGAGGGGAGTCCAGGAAGACCGCATCTCCTATGACCAACTCGGGAGGGGTGAAGGCTTCAGGCTCGCCACCTCGTCCGTGGAAATTTCTGCCGGGCCGGTGGGTTCCATGGTCGCCTATGACCTGCTCGGAAAGATCGCGGAGAATACGCAACTGACGCGAAAGACCGTCGCCGCTGTCTTGAGCGGCATCGAACAGGGGGTGTTCAACCAGTTCCGGCACAATCCGGAGCATTTTATCTCCGAAGCGTCCCGGCTGATCAACGAACAGAAAGCCGCCGTCATCATCGAACGGCTCAGCTACGACAGCATAGCGGAGACCCACGACATGGGCATTTTCACGGGGGCACAAAATCGGCAGGATTTCGCCAACGCAAGCGGAAAGCTGAGGAACCATATTTACGACTACGTGATCACCGACTCCAAAGTGGAGCGGGATTTTGTGAGCGAGCTGGATTCCAGCGACGAGGTGGTCGTGTATGCCAAGCTACCCCGGGGATTTTTCATTCCTACGCCGGTGGGGGACTACACCCCGGACTGGGCTATCTCCTTCAGGGAGGGTGCGGTGAAACACATTTATTTCGTGGCCGAGACGAAGGGTTCCATGTCTTCCCTGCAACTGCGGGCCGTGGAACATACGAAAATCGAATGCGCCCGCAAGTTTTTCGCTGAAATCAACCGCCGGATCGACCCGGACCGGGTGAAGTACGACGTGGTGGACAGCTTCGGAAGGCTGCTTGAGATTGTCGGCGGAGCCGGGGGAAGAGACTGAAGGGAAAACCCGACACGATACCGTTCCATCTTTTTGCGGTATACTTGTTTTTAATAAAACACACTATTCGATCAACGGAAAATAGCCTGGTATTCTCTCTACGGGGAGGCGGTTTTCATGGAAAGAATCGTGAATTCCATTGCCCTTTTGTTTTCGGGGACCTGCCTGCTTCTGCGCCTGGCATGCCTGGCGGCGCAATCACTCTTCTGGGGACTGGTGCTGTGCCTGTGGGCAATCCTGTCCTCCCTTTTTCTGTGGTCCCTTGTGAAAACTATCTTCTTCTCCTGACCGTCCTTTTGCCCGCTCCATCACCGTCAAGAGCAGGCGCCAGGGAACTCATAGTTTTAGATAGAATAGTGCCGCCGGCGCCCTCGAGCGGCACTTCCCGGCCCAAGCTATCCTGAATGAAACCGGTCCTCCCGAAACGTCGGGAGGGCCGGTTTTATTCAGCGCTGATATTGCGGCAGTTGGTCTCCCTGATCAGAAAAGTGGAGACCGCCCCGCTCAATACGACGAAGAAACATAACCAGAGCGCGGCCCGGTACGCCCCGCCGGAATAGAGCTTTACTCCATGTTCCATGGCGCCCTCCCAGCGGCGGTCAAGCATCCAGCCGAAGGCGGGCTGCAGAAGGGCGGGACCGACAAAGGACCCCGAGTTCGCTATGCCCGCCGCGATGCCGGTGAAACGGGGATCGTTGACCTCCTTCACGCAGGCGATGGTCAGGGAGTTTCCAGATACCCCGAGCCCAAGGGCAAAGCAGAGGAAACAGGGAACCCAGCCCGGAACCGGAGAAGCTCCCACCGACAGGATCAATCCCCCCCATGCGGCAAGAAACAGCAGGACGATCCAGATATAGGGACTGCGTCTTCGCCCCGTCCGGTCGGAAAGGTACCCGATCACAGGGGCCCCGGCCATGTTGCCCAGAGTGGCGGCCATCATGCAGTTCGCCGCACCGATCCGCGTCATCCCGAAAACCTGGGTGAAAAAGGGAATGCCCCAGATGCCGACAAAGGTCATATACACTCCGTAAATGGCGACCGACGTATAAAAAGGGGCCCATGTGAAACGGTTGCCCAGAATCCCGGCCATCCCGGCGGCAGCTCCGGCGTCATTCCTCCGGGGGGCCCTCGGGGGCCTTCCTTCAAAGGATTCGACCTCCGCCATGGGCGGAAGGCCGGTGTCAGCCGGACGGTCCCTCATCAGAAACCAGCAGATCGCCCCGATGAACAGCGTGTAGCCTGATATCAGGAAAAATGCGGCCCGCCATCCGAGGTTTTCAACGATGAAGGCCAGGGGCGTCGCCCCCAGGATCGCCCCCAGGCTGCCCATGAGGACGATGAGCCCCGACATGGTGCCGAATTCCCGCTCCCTGAACCATTCCGCATGTATTTTCACGATGCTGACGAAGATCAGTCCCGATCCCAGGCTCGAAAGAAACCTCCCGGCGTACAGCCCCGTCATTCCGCCGGAGAGTCCGAAGAAAAGGGCTCCGCAGGCCGACATGGCCAAGGCGAACGCCACGGTGCGCCTCGGTCCCCAGGAATCCGCCAGGATCCCCGCCGGAACCTGGACAAGGGCGTAGGTAAAAAAATAGATGGACGACAGGGCTCCCATGCGGGCCGCCAGGGTGATGCCGAAATCCCGCATCAGCTGGTCCGTCACCACCCCGGGAGCGACGCGGTGGAAATACACCGTCAGAAAGGCCAGGGCAAGAGGCGTCCAGACGATCCACCGCCTCCGTTCAAGCCGCCGTATCTCCTGCCGCAGGAAGGGTTCCGGCTGCAGGGTATCCTTCACGGGATCTTTTTCGCTTTTCTTCATACAATGATGATACACCCGTCCGTCGGCCCGGGGCAAACGGGAAATGCTGCCGGGACCGCGGAGCCGGTTGGAGACAGCTTCGGAAGGCTAATGAAGACCGTCGGCGGAGCAGGGGCGCAGGCGGCCTATGAGCACGGCGGGAGTGGCTTGGCGAGCTGGTGGAGTATCCTGACGGGAATTTCGACTACACCGGGCAGTACCAATCCGACCTCCTCCCCTCCCGTGTCGGGCAGGAGGTCAGACAGAAATCCCGGGTGAAGGGCATTTTTGAGCAACAGAAAAATCAGTTTTCTCCGGAAGGTCCGTTCCCCTTGTCAATGCGGGTGACCAGTATCTGGTCGATCCGGTAGTTGTCGATATCCACGACTTCAAAGGTATGATCGCCGTACTCCACCTTGTCGGTACGCTTGGGGACCCTCCTGAGCATGTACATGATGAATCCGGCGATGGTCTCATAATTCTCCCATCCCTCGAACTCGTCGATATCCAGGGCCTGCATCACGTCCTCGATGGGCGTGGTGCCGTCCACCAGCCACGATTTTTCGTCCCGCTGCACGATGAGCTCTTCCTGGAAGGGGCTGATGAGCTCGCCCATGACGGTGCTCATCACGTCCTGCAGCGTCAGCAGCCCGACGACCAGAGCATATTCGTTCACGATGACGGCCATGTCTTCCTTTGCGTCGCGGAATTTCTCCAGGGCCTCGAAGAGCGTCAGCGTATCGGGCAGAAGGAGGATCTTCCGGACGATGGGGTCGGTCCGCAGGGAGATCTTGCTCCCTTTCGCGATCCGGGGAAGGAGGTCTTTCGAGTCCACGTACCCCATGACCGTATCGATGGAGTCCCGCTCGCAGACAGGATACTTTCCGTGGGGCCTCTCCGTTATTTTTGCGTAGAGGCTTTCCTCCGACTCGCCAAGGGTGAGGAAGACGATGTCGTTCCTCGACGACATGGCGGAGGCCACACCCCGTGTGTCCAGGTCGAAGACGTTGGCGATGAGGTACTGCTCCCTGTTCAGGAACACCCCCGCCTGGGCTCCCGCGTCGGCCATGGCCATGACGTCGTCGGAGGTGATGTCCTCCCGTCGGACGATGGGAACGCGGAACAACCTGAGCAGCATGTCCGCCAGGCCGTTGAAGAACCAGACCAGGGGTGCGGAGAGCTTCATGCAGACGGTCATGGGCGCCGCCACGGCCATGGCGATCCGCTCGGGTTCGATCATCCCGGTCCTTTTCGGGATGAGGTCGGCAAACAGGACGAACGCCCCCGTCACGAGGGAGAAGGAGATGGCGAAGGAGACCGTCTGGAGCGCGGGACCGTCATACAAGGGGTGCAGCCAGGAGGAAATGTAGGGGGAGAGGGCGGACTCGCCCATGACGCCGCCCAGGATGGCCACAGCGTTCAGGCCGATCTGGATGACCGTGAAATAATGCCCCGGGTTGTCCTGCAGGTCCAGCACTCTCTGGGCCCGGTGGTCGCCTTTCTTCAGCAGGAGCCTGAGCTTGATTTTCCGCGACGCGGCGAGGGAAATCTCCGATACGGCAAAGAAGGCGCTGACAAGAATAAGGATCAAGATGGCGAGCACGTTGTTGAGAAAAGACATCACGGGTTACCTCCGGGGATGAATCCCACACTCAGGAACATCGGTTCAAAACACAGAACACAAAAAAGGTCGGATAATTCTGACCTCACGGACGAATACGCTCTATTTTACACGATACCGGGGAAAACAGCGCAGCCGGGCAACATGGGGGAGTTTTCTTGCGAAGAAGAAGAAAAGGAAGTTTTTCTCCGGGTGAAGATACCGCGCGGGCTTTTCGGGACCGGCCCCGACGGGCCGCTTTCAATCCGGCTGCCGTTTTTTCTTCCCCTGTTCGAGCCTCATGCAGGACTGGAGGTCGTTGGACGTGTAGGCCAGGTGATCGGCGAGGGCTTCCAGGGCCGAAGGCAGGTTCCGCCCGGCCACGGCGGCGAGGATCGCCCGGTGCTGCCGCTGGGATTCCTCCCGCATGGAGGCGAGGTGGATGCGGATGTTCCTGTCGGTCTTCTGTCGCAGCCTGGCGAGCATGTCCAGGGTGAGGGGACGGTCGGCGGGCTCGAAGAGCAGGTTGTGGAACATCTGGTTCAGGTCCCGCCAGCGGATGCAGTCCTGTTCCACGTCCATGAGGTCGAGGATCTTCCCGGCGTCGTCCACGATGCGCCTGGTGATGCGGGGAAAGGCGATCCTCAGGAGGTTCGTCTCCAGGGCGGAGACCATTTCGTAGAGTTCCCTCGCCTCTTCCACCGAGAGGGCGGTGACCACGGCGCCCCGGTATCCCTGGAAGGCCACCAGCCCCTCGGTCTCGAGCAGGCGCAGGGCCTCCCGGAGAGGGATGGGGCTGACGCCGAGGCGGAGGGCGAGCTGGGCCTGGTGGAGGGGCTTCCCCTCGGGAAGAATCCCCCGGTAGATGGCCTCCCGGAGCACCCCGGCGATGTAATAGGGCGCCGAACTGTCTCCGTTCATCCGTTCCGCCAGTGCTTCCAGGGTCATTTCTTCGCTCATGGGGGGTTCCTCCTCGGTACAGGGAAATAATATATTTTTTCCGCCAGGATTATAGGAAGGTCATGGAAATTATACTCCATTGACAGGAATATCCGCTCAACACCATACTTGAGGTACTGTTTTCCAACCAATGAAAAGGAGTGATTTCCATGGCCGTTCCCATGAAGTTCCTCTCCGAAGAGCTCGACGCCATGAAGCAGGCTGGGCTCTACGGCACCATCCGGACGCTCGAAAGCCCCCAGGGGGCGTGGGTTCATATCGACGGGAAAAAATACCTGAACCTCTGCTCCAACAACTACCTGGGCCTCTGCAACGATCCCCGGCTGGTGGCCAAGGTGAAGGAGTACGCCGACAGGTACGGCGTCGGCCCCGGCGCGGTGAGGACCATCGCGGGCACCATGTCGCCCCACATCGAGCTGGAGAAGAAGCTCGCCGCCTTCAAGGGGGCGGAGGCGGCCATCGTGGTGCAGTCCGGCTTCTGCGCCAACCTCACGGTGATCCCCACCCTGGCCGGCGGCGCTGACGACCTCATCTTCAGCGACTCGCTGAACCACGCCTCCATCATCGACGCCTGCAGGCTGTCGAAGGCGAAGGTGATCCGGTACGAGCACTCCGACATGGCCGACCTGAAGAAAAAGCTCGAGGAGAACGGCGACGGAAAGGGAAAGAAGCTCCTCATCACCGACGGCGTGTTCTCCATGGACGGCGACGTGGCGAAGCTGCCCGAGATCGTTGAGCTGTGCGAGAAGCACGGCGTGATCGTGGCGGTGGACGACGCCCACGGCGAAGGCGTCCTGGGCCGGGGCGGCCGGGGCATCGTGGACCATTTCGGCCTCCACGGCCGGGTTGACGTGGAGATCGGCACCATGTCCAAGGCCTTCGGCGTCATGGGCGGCATGGCCGCCGGGAGCGCCATACTCGTTGACTACCTCCGCCAGAAGGCCCGTCCGAACCTCTTCAGCAGCGCCCTCACCATTCCCGACGTGGCGGCGAACCTCGCCTCCGTGGAAATCCTCCAGGAGAGCGAGACCCTGGTAAAGAAGCTGTGGAGCAACGGGGACTTCCTGAAGAGGGAACTGAAAGCCCTGGGCTTCGACACGGCCCACAGCGAGACACCCATCACGCCGGTGATCATCGGCGAGGCATCCGACGCCAAGACCTTCAGCGCGAAGCTCTTCGAGCGGGGCGTCTTTGCCACCGCCATCGTCTTCCCCACAGTCCCGAGGGGGACCGCCCGCATCCGGGCCATGGTCTCGGCGGCCCATTCCGAGGACGACCTCCGGTTCGCCGTGGAGAAGTTCGCGGCCGTGGGCAGGGAAATGGGGATTCTCAAATGAAGAGGATCGTCGTCACGGGAGCGGGCGGCCAGATCGGCGTCGAGCTGACCCCCTACCTGAGGAAAATCTACGGAGCGGAGAACGTGCTGGCCACGGCCAGGAGGAACATCCCCGGCCCCGTCTCCGAGGGCGGCCCCTTCAAGCTGCTCGACGTGCGGGACGGGAAGGCCTTCTCGGACCTGCTGGGGACCTTCCGGTCGGACACGGTGATCCACCTCGCCGGGGTCCTGTCCGCCAAGGGCGAAGGCGACCCCCTCACATCGTGGGACATCAACGTCCACGGCTCCTGCACGGCCCTGGAAGCGGCCCGGGAACGGGGTGCGGCCTTCTTCTTCCCCAGCTCCATCGCGGCCTTCGGCCCCTCGACTCCGGCGAAGAACACGCCCCAGGACACTCTCCAGCGGCCCACCACCATCTACGGGGTGGCCAAGGTGACCATGGAGCTGCTCTGCGACTACTACCACAAAAGATTCGGCATGGACACCCGTGGGCTCCGCTTCCCGGGCCTGATCAGCTACGAGGCCCTTCCCGGAGGCGGCACCACGGACTACGCGGTGCACATCTACTACGATGCGGTGAAGAAAGGGAGCTACACCAGCTTCATCGCGAAGGGGACCTACATGGACATGATGTACATGCCCGACGCCCTCGAGGCCGTGGTGAAGCTCATGGAGGCCGACCCGTCGAAGCTGGTTCACCGGAACGCCTTCAACATCTCCGCCATGAGTTTCGAGCCCGAGCAGATCGCCGAGTCCATCCGCAAAGTTCTGCCCGGATTCACCATGGATTACGACGTGGATCCCCTCCGGCAGGGCATCGCCGAATCCTGGCCCGATTCCCTGGACTGCAGCGCGGCCCGGGAGGAGTGGGGGTTCGCCCCGGAATACGACCTTGACCGCATGACGGAGGACATGCTCCGCCGCCTGAAGGAAAAGAAATAAGCCGAAAGAAGAAGGGCAGCCCCACGGATTTCCGGGGGCTGCCCTTCTTCTTTTCCCTGAAAAGGCAGCAGGAAGATCCCCCCGCGGCCGGCAATTTCCGCTCAGTCAGCCCACGGAATCGTCTCCGGACGACGCAGCGCCTGGTGTTTGAAGACGGGAATGCCGTACTTCGCCCCCAGCGCCCGGAAACGGTCTTTGCAGGCACCTTTCAGATTGTCGTGAAACACGATGCCTTCGATCCCTCCGGCAATGCTCCGTACGCAGTTCTCCAGCCGCTCCTCTCCCGAGGGGTCCTCGTAGCGGCCGCTCACAAGCCACTGGTTCGCCAGTATGTGGGAGACGCCGAAAGCGCAGTCGTCCCACTCCTGGAAGACCGCACCGGCAAAGGAGGGGTCGAAGTGCACGCCTCCCGCGCACAGCAGATTGCGCACTCTTTTCCCGTCGCTTGTGAAGACAGAGCCCAGCGACTTCGCAAGCACCCTCGCCGCCCGCTCATCGCTCCAGCTCTCCGGGGTACTGCCGATCTCGACGTCGATCATGGGAACGGGGAACTCGGGGATCATCTCCGGAGTTCCTCCGCCGTACACCATTCCCGACCAGTGGGTGGCCTCCGTCGTAACCCTGAACTCTTCCAGCCCCTCTTCGCGCCTGTATCCCTCCATGGCGAGGAGTATGTTCCGCATATATCCGGGAGCGGCCGGACCGAAGTTGCCGGAGGCGACATCGCCCGTGGTATGGGCGGTGAAAATCTTGTCGGGGGCGTTCTCTCCCGCATGCCACGTGACGATGCCCGCTATGTCGCAGTCGGAGAATGAACGCTTCATCTCCGGAAGGTACCGGACATAGTCATGGCTGACAACCTTGCGGGTGGGAACGAAGTACACGAGGTTCCCGAGCCCGTCCGCGGAACACAGGGCACGATTTCCGTCCACGGTGATGTCCGTTTCGGTCAGGGGAAACGCATCCCTGCTCGCCCGGAACACCGCCCCCGCTACGTGATCGACCGGATCGACGCACAGAAAAAAAACAGCCTTTTTCGACGGGAACACAACGAATCCCTCCTCAATGGTTAACCGTTTTTTTAACTTATTGTCCCCGAGCTGGACGGCAGACTCACCTCCTGGAAAGCCCACGGGTTGCAGCGTCCCCTTCTCCGGTTCTCTGCGTTTGCCGGTTGTCTGCCTGTGGAACCGGCATCCTTCAGGGTAGCTGGCCTACATCCCCCTGCTTGCCGGCAAAGCGTATTACAATATCCTCAAACCGGACATTCCGGTGTCCCCTCAGCAGATTTTCCATGAACGGCATCTTCTGCGCAAGTCCCGGAAACGCGAGGGCGCGGAGCAGGGGAACCTCTTCATCGTGGGGGTCGAACGGGAGGACACCGAACGCAAACGAGAAAAAAACGCAGCAAGTCGAATCAAGCGGCACTCCCCCCATCTCCTTACACTATGCAGAGGGTGGCCGGAACGGGGTGAACGGGAGAATGAACGGGTGGCAGCGGCGAACCCGACAGCGGCTGCGACCAGATCATGGCGTACATCAACGACCCGGACGGCAGGCTCTGCGATTGGGGCATTCCGCGAACGGAGTGCTACGGCGCGCGCCTTCCTCTCGACTATCAGGGAGACGTGCCGCCGCAGATGCTTCTGATCGATGTTCCCGAAGCCGAGTATATTGTTTTTGAACATGGACCGTTCGATTACGAGCAGGAAAACAGCGGCTTAAGACAGGAGGATTGCCCGGTCCTTTTTCTCCCTCACAGCCCCTTCTGTTCCGCCCGGATTCCGAAGACGCTGCCCAGGTGCCCCGCCTCGCCCATCAGGGGGATGCGCCACCCCATGGCGCTCAGCTCAAGCAGGGTGATGCTGCCGTTGGCGAGCTGGAACCGCCAGAAACTGGAGAGGGAACAGTCCAGCACGTTCATCAGCAGAACTTTCAGCACGGCGTCGTGGGTGAAAACGGCGATGTTTTCACCCGTTCCTTCAGCAATCCGCAGCAGGGCGGGGCAGGCGCGGTTCTGCACGTCCGCGAGGCTCTCCCCTCCGGGCATGACCACCCTTTCGGGCCGGGAGTGCCAGGTTTCGAGCATGCCCGGCCACTCCGCCTCGACCTCGGGGGCGGCGCGGCCTTCCCAGAGGCCGTGGGCTATTTCGATGAGCCCGCCGCACAGTTCCGCCCGCAGCCCTGTCAGCTCCTCCAGGGGGCGCGCGGTCTCCCGGGCCCTGGAGAGGGGGCTGGCCACGATCCTGTCCGGGGGAACGTCCTTCAGCGCCTCCGCGACAGACCGGGCCTGGCCCAGTCCCGTGCCGTTCAGAGAGATGTCCATCTGCCCCTGGAACCGTCCCTCTCTGTTCCAGTCAGTCTCGCCGTGACGCACGAGGAAGATCCGCTTCATCACAGGGCCTCCGAGAAGTTCACCTTCACGGCCCAGAGAAGGTCCGCGTCGGCCTTGAAGGTCTCGATGACTTTCGGCGGGATGTCGCTGTCGATCTGGAGGGCCCCCACGGCGAGGCCGCTGCCGTTCTTCCTGCCCAGGGCGAAGTTCGCGATATTGGACCCTGCCTCGCCGAGGATGGTGCCCACCTTCCCGATGACCCCGGGCCGGTCGTGGTTGCTGAAGAGGAGCACCGTCCCCTCGGGGACGAACTCGATCCAGTAGCCGTTGAGGTTCACCACCCGCTGGCGGCCTTCCTCGGTGACGGTGCCCGCCACGGTCACCCCTTCCCGGGAGCCTGCGGCACTGATGCTCACTTCCAGGAGGTTCTTGTAGGTACTGCCCTCCCCACGGCTCTCCTCCACGGAGATGCCCTTGTCGGAGGCAAGGAGGGGAGCGGACATGTAGTTCACCTCCGGACCGTGGGAGACCTCGAGCATGCCCTTGAGCCCGGCCACGGTGAAGGGGGAGTAGTGGTAGGGCACCTCGAAGCAGATGGGATCGTCCCCTTTCGAGAAGAGGGGACCCCGGAGGGTGACCCGGATCTCCTTCACCGGCTCCCGGAGGAGGTGGGCGGCGAGGTACCCCATCTTCCGGGCGAGGGAGAGATAGGCCCTCCGCCCGTCGCTGAGAAGCTGCTCGGAGAAGGGGAGGTTCACGGCGTGTTCATAGGGCCTCCCCAGAAGGGCTGCCGCGAGGTTGGAGGCTGCGATCACCGCCACGGCGGACTGGGCCTCTTCCGTGTTCGCGCCGATGTGGGGGGTGAGGATGACTTTCTCCCGGAGGTCCTGGGCGAGGAGGGGATGGTCGGCCCGCACGGGCTCGCCGTCGAACACATCGAAGGCTGCCCCGGCGAGAAGGCCGGAGCGGACTCCGTCTGCCACGGCTTCCTCGTCCACCAGGCCGCCCCGGGCGCAGTTCACCAGGAAGGCTCCCCGTTTGCAGGCTTTGAGAAGCCGGCTGTCGAGCAGCCGCCTGGTCTCGGCGGTGAGAGGCACGTGGAGGGTGACCACGTCGGCGAGGGAGAGGGCACCGGCCAGGTCGTCCAGGAGCTGGGCCCCGGCCCGGTCGGCCTTTTCCTTCGATATGTAGGGGTCATAGGCGGAAACCTCCATGCCGAAAGCCCGGCACCGGAGGGCCACCTGGGTTCCTATCCTTCCGAGGCCGATGACCAGAAGCCGCTTTCCCGAAAGCTGCATGCCCATGAACCGGCTCCGCTTCCATTCGCCCATAGACAGGGAATTCCACGCCTGGGGAACTTTCCGGACCAGGGAGAGCATCATGGCGAGGGTGTGCTCCGTCGCCGCGAGGGTGTTTCCGGTTGGCGCGTTGATCACCACGATCCCCCGGCGGCTCGCCGCAGCCAGGTCGATGTTGTCCACACCGACGCCTGCCCTGGCCACCGCCCGGAGTTTCTTCGCAGCTCCGAGCACTTCGGCGTCGAGGGGGGTGCCGCTGCGGGTCAGCATGCCGTCCGCGCCGGCCACGGCCTCCAGCAGTTCGTCCCTTGAGAACCCGAGCCGAACCTCCACCTGGAGGTCCTTCTCCTTCCGGAGCAGGCTGATTCCCGCTTCAGATACGGTATCCGTCACGAGCACTTTCATGGTGTCATTCCCCTTCCTTTGTCCAGCAGTTCCAGGCCGATTCCGGAAAATCGGGGCGAAGGTCCAGGCCGCACATCTTCCCCGCTCCGTAGATGCTTCCGGCGATGAGGGAGAGTTCAGGCCACCCTCCCGGGCTGTAATGGGCCACCCGGAGCAGGGAGGTTAACTTTCCCTGCCCGGCTGCAGCGTCCACGCCGAGGGCCTCAAGGGCCCGCTTCATGTCTTTTCCCTTTCCATCAGGCACTTTCACCGCAGTGACGGCGGGGGAGCGGAAGGCCGGTTCCTCCACGTACAGCGAAAGCCCCATGGCCTCGCAGGCGGAAGCGAAGGTACCGGCCGTCCGGGCCTTCAGCCGGAACCATTCCCCGAAGCCGAAATCCTCCAGGTACCGAAGGGCTTCATCAAGGCTGTAGAGCAGGGTGACCGGAGGGGTGTAGGGATTCTGGGGACGGTCCTTCTCCAGGAACCTCCGGTGCAGGGAAAGGTCAAAGTAGTAGGAAGGGCAGGGGCGGGATCCCGCCCTGGCCCAGCCACGGGGAGACAGGGCCGCCACGGCGATGCCCGGAGGTGTGAGCAGCCCCTTCTGGGAGCAGGAGGCAAGGCCGTCGATGCCCCATTCTTCCGGGAAGCAGGGCATTGCGCCGAGGGAGCTGACGGCGTCCACGAGCACCAGGGGTCCGTCGGGTGGAAGGGCGGCGATGCACTCCCCGAGAGGGGTGACGGCGCCAGTGGAGGTCTCGTTGTGGGTGAGGAGCACGGCGGCGGGATCGGGACACCGTGCCAGGGCGTCTTTCACGTCGTCCGGGGTGACGCCCCGTCCCCATGGAATGTCCACGGGAATGACGTCGGCCCCCCGCCGGCCGGCGATCTCCCGGAACCGGTCGCCGAAGGCGCCGCAGGAGAAGGAGATCACCCGGTCGCCGGGGACGATAAGGTTGGCGGCCAGGGCTTCGAGGGCTCCCGTTCCCGAGCCGGGGAAGAGAACCGGTGGTTCTTTCGTTCCCAGAAGCCTCTTCAGGCGGGCTGAAATCTCCTCCAGAAGGGAGAAGAAGGGGCCGCTTCGATGGCTGACAAGGGGTTCTGCGCCTCTCTGCCGTATTTCATAGGGTATGGAGACCGGTCCCGGAGTGAAAAGATGGGGCTGCATGGGTGTATCCCTCCTTCGAAATGAAAAAAGGCCGGAAGGGAAATCCCTTCCGGCCTGTATTTCCTGCGATCGATTCCTGCGCTTCCCGTCGCGGTGTCTTTGTCTAAGGCTGCATCGCCTTCCCTGCCGGCACGGGAAGACCAGCCCTTCCGGACCAGCCGGAAGAGGAGGAGGAAGATGATCCCGTACCCAGATTCCAGAAAAGACACACAGAGTTCATTTACGGCAGCTCCCCGAAAAAAAAGTTGTTCACTTTATATCAGCATAACCTATCAATGTCAATAGTTTTTCCTGATTTTTCTTTTCCGGGGGGCGGTCCAGGACATCGTCTCCGGGCCCGCACATATCTTGACAAAATTCCGCCCGATGCCTAAGATACTAACATATCAGACCGCCCATTCGGGCTACTTTGAATTGCTTGACTATTTGATTCGAGCTGTTCCCGTTCCTGAAAAAGGTTCTCCGCCGGGGTGATTGCCCCCGAGAACCCATCGTCCGGATTACCGGCCCCACGGCCCGTAATTAATACACTCAGGGAGGAATGAATCATGAAGAGAGCGTTGTTCCTGCTGGTCTGCCTTGCGATCCTCGCTTCCGGCGCCACGGTCCTGGCCGCCGAGGTGGAGGGGGACGGGAAATCCTACGAGCTCATGGTGTCAACCCAGCTCGCCGATTCCCATCCCTTCTGCCAGGGGTTCTATGCCCTCGCGAAGAGGGTGAGCGAAAGAACCGGCGGCAAGATGACCGTGAAGGTATTTCCGAGCGCCCAGCTCGGCAGCGACGAGGACGTCATCGAGCAGGCGATCCAGGGCGTCAACGTGGCGGTGGTCACCGACGCCGGGCGGATGGCCAACTACGTGAAGAACATCGGCATCGTCGGCATGGCCTATTTCGCCGACAACTACGACGAGGTCATGAAGGTCCAGCAGACGAACTTCTGGAAAGAGAACGTCAAAAAGCTGGCGGACGAAAACGGCATCCGGGTCCTCTCCTTCAACTGGTTCGACGGCGCCCGCCACTTCCTCACCAACAAGCCCGTGAAAAAGCCTGAAGACCTCAAGGGCGTCCGCATCCGGACCCCCGGCGCTCCCGCATGGTCCCGGTCCGTGGCCGCCCTCGGCGCCACCCCCGTCACCATGGGATGGACCGACGTCTACAACGCCGTGCAGCAGAAGGCCATCGACGGCTGCGAGGCCCAGCATTCCGCCAGCTACGGCCTGAGGGTCTACGAAGTGCTGAAGTACATCAACAAGACCGCCCACTTCCAGCTCCTCAACGGTCTCATCGTCGGCGAGAAGTGGTTCAGCACCCTTCCCGCGTCCTACCAGGCCCTTCTCCTCGAGGAGTTCGAGAAGCAGGGAAAGATTACGGCCGCCGAAGTCATCGAGAAGTCCGACGTTTTCGAGGGCATGATGGTAAAGGAAGGCATGGAGGTCGTGGAAGTGGACCTGGCGGCCTTCAAGAAAGCTTCCGAGGCGGCCTACGACGAACTGGGCTTCGCCGAGCAGCGGAAGGCCATCTACAAGGAAATCGGCAAGGAATAATTTCCGGCCGGAATATCCTGCGCCGTTGGTTCGATTCTCCGGCAGCCGCCGCCTTTCCGGGGCGGTTGCCTTTCCCTTTTTTTTCCGGCGCCGGAAGGAGGCTGCACACGGACATGCTTGAAGTTCTGAAAAAAAGCTACCGCCGCGTCTGCACGATCGAGGAGCGGTTCATTTCCTTCACCCTTTGCGCCATCACGGTCCTGATCTTCGTTTCCGCCATCGGGAGGTTCGTCGGCAAGCCGATCAACTGGGCGGTGGACATATCCCTCCTCCTGTTCGCCTGGGGGGCCTTCCTCGGGGCGGACGTGGGGATCCGGAAAAACAGGGTGATCAATGTCGATTTCCTGACGTCGAAATTTCCCCTGAAGACGCAAAGGACCATCGCCATCACGTGGTCTGTGGTCATCATCCTCTTCCTGCTTGTGCTCATCGCCTACGGAATTCCCCTTTGCATCTCCAACTTCAAACGGCAGTTCCAGAACATCACCCTGAGCTACTCTTTCGTCACCGCGTCCCTTCCCGTGAGCGCATTGCTTATGGCCATCTCCACGGGCGTCAGGCTCTATCTGCAGATCACCGACTTTCCGTCAACCCTCCGGGGCGGCGGACGGGACGTGGCGTAGGAAGGGGGAGGACGGAATGCTTCTTCTCGTCGGCGTTTTCCTGGCGCTCCTCTTCCTCGGCATGCCCGTAGCCTTCGCCATCGGGCTGGCGGGCTTCGTCTTCATGCTGGCCACGCCCAACATCCCCATCTCCATCTCCGTGCAGCGCATCGTGGCCCAGACCCAGAGCTTCACACTCCTGGCCATTCCTCTCTTCATCTTCGCAGGAAACCTCATGAACGCCACGGGCATCACCTCCCGACTGGTGAAGCTGTCCAGGGTTCTCGTGGGACACATGGCGGGCAGCCTCGCCCAGGTGAGCGTCATCCTGAGCACCCTCATGGGCGGAGTGTCGGGTTCGGCCAACGCCGACGCCGTCATGGAGTGCAGGATCCTCGGTCCCGAGATGATCAGGCAGGGGTATTCCCGGGGCTACGGCGCGGCGGTGAACGGACTCACGGCCATGATCACCTGCACCATCCCGCCGAGCATGGGCTTCATCATCTACGGCTCCGTGGGAGAGGTCTCCATCGGCCGCCTCTTCGTCGGAGGGGTCGTCCCCGGGCTGCTTATGATGGCCATGATGATGTTCACCGTGAACTTCACGGCGAAGCGGCGGGGATACGTGGCGCCCGACGGCGCCAGGAAACCGAACGCCCGGGAGGTCGTGTCGGCCCTGTGGGAAAACACCTTCGCCCTGATCTTCCCCGTCATCCTCATCGCCGGAATCCGCTTCGGCCTGTTCACCCCCTCCGAGGCGGGGGCCTTTGCGGCGGCCTATGCCATTTTCGTCGGCGTCTTCATCTACCGGGAGATGACCTGGAAGAGCTTCCTGGAGGCTGTGGAGCAGAGCGCCGTGGACATCGGCGTCCTCATGCTCATCCTCGGGCTGTCCGGAACCTTCGGGTACGCCATCGTCTACGGGCGGGTTCCCCAGACCATCGCCGAATTCCTCATCGGCATCACGTCGAACAGCTACCTTCTCCTGTTTCTCATCATCGTGCTGCTCATCCTCGCCGGGATGTTCGTGGAGACCACGGTCTGCGCCATGCTCCTGACGCCGGTGTTCATTCCGGTGATCTCCAGGCTCGGCATCGACCCGGTCCATTTCGGGGTCATCATGATGACCACCCTGACCGCCGGGATCATGACACCCCCCGTGGGCGTGGCCCTGTACTCCACGTCGGAGATCATGGGGTGCACCCCCCAGGAGACGGTCAGGGAAGCCATTCCCTTCTACCTGACCCTCCTTGCCCTCGTGACCATCCTCGTTCTCTTTCCCCGGATCGTCCTCTTCCTGCCGGATCTCGTCTTCGGCTAGAAACAAAGACTCCGCGGACATGACGTGCAGGGAGGCTCCCCGGCGGAGCCTCCCTGTTTTTCTCCTCCTCGCCGGCGACACCCCCGAACGCCTTTCGTTTTCCCGCTTCCTGAGGTTATACTATTCTCACTCCCCCGGGGGGAGTGGAAAGGGGAACGGCAGGTGTGCCGTTCCAGGGAGGTCGTCATGAAAAGAAAGCTGCAGGCCGTACTCGCGGCCCTGGTCATTCTTGCCGGAACGTTTCCGGCGACGGCGAAAACAACCGTGTTCGTCTCCGTACTTCCCCAGAAATTCTTCACGGAACAGGTCGGCGGGGAACGGGTGGAGGTCTCCGCACTCGTGGAGAAAAACCGGGATCCCCACACCTTCGAACCCCTTCCGGCCCAGATGGCCGCCCTCTCCCGGGCGGACGGGTATCTCTCCATCGGCCTGCCCTTCGAGGAGTCCCTCCTGCCCAGGGTCCGGCAGCTCAACCCGTCCCTCAGGATCTTTCCGGCGGACCGGGGCATAGAGAGGATCAGGGAAAAGGACGAAGAGCACCATGGCCATAATGAACACGGGCATGCCCACGATCACGGCGGGAGCGATCCCCACGTGTGGAACGGGATCCGGGAGGCCCGGACAATAGCGGAAAACACCTTCGCCGCCCTGGCGGAGCTGGACCCGGAAGGAACGGAACACTACCGGCGCAATCTCGCGGCTTTCCGGCAACGACTGGACACTCTGGATGCTGAATTCCGGGAGCTTTTCCAGGGCAGGGAGGGGGCTGCCTTCCTCGTCTTTCACCCGGCGTGGGGGTACCTCGCCAGGGAGTACGGCCTTGAAGAGGTGGCCATCGAGGTTGACGGCAAAGAGCCCAAGGCTGCCGACATGGCCGGGGTAATCACAGAAGCGAAGCGGCGGGGAGTGAAGGTGGTCTTCGTCTCGCCCCAGTTTTCGGGAAGAAGCGCGGAGATCATCTCCCGGAGCATCGGCGCGGCGGTGGAGGCGGTGAACCCCCTGTCCGAGGAATGGGAGGAGAACCTCAGGACAGTCGCCCGGGCCATCGCGGAGGCGGCGAGGTAGTTCAGCTTGACCCCGGAGTTTCCTTTCGGTATGGTGTTTCCTGTCGAACCGCACATTTCAGGAGGAGAACGATGGAAATGGAAAACGTTCTGTTCGCTTTCGGACTGACCCTCTTCGCCGGGTTGTCCACGGGGGTGGGGAGCGCCCTGGCTTTCTTCACGAAGAAAACCAACACCCGCTTCCTCGCCTTCACCCTCGGTCTCTCGGCGGGGGTGATGATCTACGTCTCCATGGTGGAAATCTACTTCAAGGCCAGGGAAGCCCTGCAGGCGGACCTGGGCGAAGCAAGGGGCGCATGGGTCACCGCGGCCGCCTTCTTTCTCGGCATGTTCGCCGTCATGCTCATCGACAAGTTCGTCCCGTCCCACGAGAACCCCCACGAGCTGCACCGGGTGGAGGAAATGCGCGGTGCGGCGGGACAAAAGGGGCAGGAAAACGCCCTCATGCGCATGGGTATTCTCACGGCCCTCGCCATAGCGATCCACAACTTCCCCGAGGGAATCGCCACCTTCATGGCCGCCATCCAGGAGCCCCGGCTCGGAATCCCCATCGCGGCGGCCATCGCCGTCCACAACATCCCCGAGGGAATCGCCGTCTCCGTGCCTGTCTACTACGCCACGGGGAGCAGGAGGAAGGCCTTTCGGCTCTCCTTCCTCTCCGGCCTGGCGGAGCCGGTGGGGGCGCTGCTCGCCTATCTCGTCCTCATGCCCTTCCTGAGCGACACCCTTTTCGGCCTCATTTTCGCCGCCGTGGCGGGGATCATGGTCTTCATCTCCGTGGACCAGCTCCTGCCATCGGCGCGAAAATACGGGGAGCATCACGTCTCCATCTACGGGCTCATCGTCGGCATGATGATCATGGCCGTCAGCCTGCTGCTTTTTATCTGACCTAAGGAGGAACAGCCCCATGAAGATTTCTTTCAACCTGGACCAGTTTCTGAAGGACCTCGAGTACCTGGTGAACATCGACAGCCAGTCCAGGGACACCGAGGGCGTGGCCGCGGTGGCCGCGTACTTTGAAAAAGCCTTCGCCGGCATCGGCTGGAAGGTGGAGAAGAAGGACCTCGGCCCCGCGGTGGGACCGAGCCTCAAGATTACCAACGGCGAAGCCCCCTATGACGCCCTGCTCCTGGGGCACCTGGACACGGTCTTCCCGAAGGGAACCGTGGCGGAGCGGCCCTTTTCCCTAGATGAACACCGGGCCTACGGCCCCGGGGTGAACGACATGAAGGGGGGCCTTCTCTTCGGCCTCTACGCGGCCCGGGCAATTTCTCAGGCGGGAGCGCCGGGCTCCTTCTGCATCGTATACAACAGCGAGGAGGAGATCGGCTCCCGCAGGGCCCGCCCCTGGATCGAGGAGCTGGCCCGCGAAAGCCGCACGGCGGTGATCCTGGAGCCCGCCCGCCCCAACGGCAACCTGATGAACGAACGGAAAGGCCTCGGCCGCATCGAGGTCGCCTTCCACGGGAAAGCCGCCCACGCGGGAGTGGAACCGGAAAAGGGCGTGAGCGCCGTGAACGAGATGGCCCATTGGATTATCGGCCTCCACGGTCTCACCGATTTCGGAAAGGGCACCACCCTCAACGCCGGCGTGGTCTCCGGCGGCACGACACCCAACGTGGTGCCCGAGAAAGCCTCCATGACCGTGGACGTCCGGATCAAGATCCCCGAAGAAAAGGACCGCATCGAGGCGAAAATCGCCGATCTGAAGGCTCACCCCGCCACGCCCGGCATCAGCGTGGAGGCCGATTTCTTCCTCACCCGGCCGCCCATGAACCCGTCCCCGAAGACCATGAAGCTCTGCGCCCTGGTGGAAGAGGCGGGGCGGGAGACAGGGGTGGACGTCCGCTGGCAGGGCACCGGCGGCGGCTCGGACGGCAACTTCACCGCCGCCCTGGGCGTGCCCACCGTGGACGGGCTCGGCCCCGTGGGCGGCGGTTCCCACGCCGTGACGGAGTACGTGGAGATCGGGGAAATTTCCTCCCGTTTCGCCCTCCTTCTGGGCATCATGGAGAAGATTCCGAATGCCGTCTTCTAGCGCCCCTGCCCTGAGGGGAGTCATCAGGGCCGTCTGCACCGCACCGTCCAAGGGAGTGCAGAAACATGACAGGGGAGAGGGGCGGCTGGTCCCCGGAAAGGGACTGGAAGGGGACGGCCACTTCGGCTTCGCCCACCGGCAGGTGAGCCTGCTGGACGCGGCGGACATCGAGGTCATGAAGCGGTCCATCCCCACCCTCTTCCACGGCGCCTTCGCAGAAAACCTGGTCACGGAAGGCATCAGCCTAAAGACCCTGGTCCTCGGCGATCTCCTCCGGATCGGGACGGCCCTCCTCAGGGTGACCCAGATCGGGAAGGAATGCCACTCCCGGTGCGCCATCTACGAGGCCGCAGGCGACTGCATCATGCCCAGGCTGGGCATCTTCTGCGAAGTCCTCACCGAAGGGCCGGTCCGGGTTGGAGATCCCGTTGAATTCGTTCCGGAGGAACTGCCCGAACGCCTCATCCGCCGGGAGATCACCCGCATCGCCTGCGGGAAGCGGGAAACGGCGGCGGACAGCATGCTCCGGGAGGCCAGGGTCACCCTGGTGCTCGACGGCGAGGAACAGGTGACCGCCGTCTGCACCCCCGGGGAAGAGCGGTACTGGGCCGTGGGGCACCTGAAGTGCCGGAGGCTCATTTCAGGCCGGGAGGACATCGCCAGCCTTGAAATCCTCCCGGGGGAAGTCCGGGTGGCCCGGAAGAAGATGACCGCCGGGCTTCCCCTTCTCCAGCGCATCCTTTCCTCCTCCGCCTCGGCCCTCCTTGAGAAAGGCGCGGGCCCGGCGCTGGGCTCCGTGGAGACCGGAGACTGGTCCATCCCGGCATCCGCCCTGCAGGACGGGGCGGACTGGCTCGGGGAAGCCCCCGTCTTCCGCGCCACGGGAGGCACCCACGCCGCGGCCCTCCTCCACCGGACCGGGAAGCGGCTCTTTCTCACCGAGGATATCGGGCGGCACAACGCCGTGGACAAGGCGGTGGGGTGGGCTGTGCTCCATGCCGTTCCCCTGGGGGAGGCGGTCCTGTTGGTCTCCGGGCGTCTTCCCGAGGACATGGTGCACAAGGCCGTGGGAGCGGGAATTCCCGTCCTCGGCAGCATCTCGGCAGCCATCGCGGAGGGGGCGGAAGCGGCGGAGCGGGGAGGGATCACCCTCGCGGGTTTCATCCGGAACGGGCGGATGAACGTCTACACCCGGCCCGACAGGATATCGGACGCCTGAAATGCGGCCCCTGCGGGGGCCTTTTTCTTTATTGACAAAGAACCGAAAAGGCGATAGTGTATTTTTCGATCCACTCTCAGAACCGGCGTTTTAACAAACGAAACAATAATTGTTCAAGGAGGTCGATAGAATGTCCCGCTTTGTCACATTCGGAGAGATCATGCTTCGGCTCACTCCCCCCGATCACGAAGTCCTCTTCCAGACCAGCGGCCTGGTGGCCACCTTCGGCGGCGCCGAGGCCAACGTGGCCGTCTCCCTGGCCAACTACGGCGAGAAAGTCTCCTACGTCACCGCCGCCCCCGCAAACCCCATAGGGGACGCCATGGTGAAGGAGATTCGCTCCTTCGGCATCGACACAAGCTTTATCCTCCGGAAGGGAGACCGCCTCGGCATCTACTTCACCGAGACCGGCTCGTCCATGCGTCCCTCGAAAGTGGTCTACGACCGCTCCGGGTCCTCCATCGCCGGGGTGAAGCCCGGCGACTTCGACTGGGACAGGATCCTGGACGGAGCCACATGGTTTCACACCACCGGCATCACCCCCTCCCTGGCGGAGGGCACGGCGGCAGTGGCCCTCGAGGCCGTGAAGGCCTGCAAGGCGAAGGGCATCACCGTCTCCTGCGACCTCAACTACAGGAAGAAACTCTGGAAGTGGGGCAAGACCGCGAAGGACGTGATGACCGAGTTCGCAAAATACGTGGACGTCACCGTCGCCAACGAGGAGGACTGCCAGAAGTGCCTCGGCATCGAGATCGACGTGGACGTCACCTCCGGCGAGCTCGACGTGTCCAAGTACAGGATCCTCGCGGAGAAGGTCATGGGAACCTACCCCAACATGAAGTACCTCGCCGTGAGCCTCCGGGAGAGCGTGAGCGCCGACTGGAACGGCTGGTCCGCGGTCCTGGCCGACAACAAGGGGAATTTCTTCACCAGCAAGAAGTACGAGATCCGGGACATCGTGGACCGCATCGGCGGAGGGGACTCCTTCGGCTCGGGGCTCATCTGGGGACTGAACAACCTGAAGACCCCCCAGGAGGCCCTTGAGTTCGCCGTGGCGGCCTCGGCCCTCAAGCACACCATCTACGGAGACTTCAACAGGGTCTCGAAGGAGGACGTCCTTACCCTGGCAGGCGGCGACGCCTCGGGAAGGGTCCAGAGGTAAAGACGGGAAAACGGCGGAGGAGGCCTTTCAGAAGGTCTCCCCCGCACTGTTTCCGCCGGTACTCGCTACTTCTGCAGCAGATGGAAGATGAAACCGCCCACGTGCAGGTCCAGGTAGATGGCCGCGGTCCTGCCGTCCTTCTTCTTCTCCGTCTCGGGAAGAGAGCCGATGCCCTTGGACTTCAGGAAGGCAAGGGCCCGCCCGACGTCGTTGCAGGATACGGCCACGTGTCCCTTCTCGCCGAGGTAGGGTAACTTCATGAACTCGAAGGCCTTCCCGGCGAAGAGGGAGCTGTTGCCGTCCTTCACTGCCATGCCGAAGAGGGATGCGATCTTCTCGGCACCGTCCGCCGCCTCCTGCCCGTCAGAACAGTTCACTCCGAGATGGGCGAGCTCGAAGCCGTGCATGGCGTAGACCGCCTCCCGGGTAATCCGGGCGATCTCGTCGAACTGGCCGGCGGCCACCATTTCCGGCTTCACCATCCAGCTTCCGCCCACCGCGAGGATCTTGTTGAAGGTGAGGTAGGAGAGCATGTTCTTCGTGTCGACGCCCCCGGTGGGGATGAACTTTACCGAACCGTAGGGGGCGCTCATGGCCTTGAGCATGGGAAGGCCGCCGGACTGCTCGGCCGGAAAGAATTTCACCACATTGAGCCCCCGCTCGAGGGCCATCTCGATCTGGGAGGGGCTGTTGATCCCCGGGGTGATGGGGATATTATTTTCCACGCAGTAGTCCACCACGGAGGGATTGAAACCGGGAGTGACGATGAACTTCGCTCCCGCGTCCACCGCCCGCCTGACCTGTTCCTTCGTCAGGACCGTTCCCGCGCCCACCAGGAGCTCCGGAAGCTCCCTGGAAAGAGTCCTGATGGACTCTTCGGCGGCGTCGGTGCGGAAGGTCACCTCCGCAATGGGGAGGTCTCCCTCCAGGAGAGCCCTGCCCAGGCGAAGGGCGTCCTCCGCCCTGTCCAGCTTCACGACCGGGACGATACCCAGCTCGCCGATGCGCTGCAGAATGTCGTTCATGAAATGCCTGTCTCCTTTCCGTAATGGAAATCCGCACCAAGAATAGACAATAGGGCTTCCTCCCGTCAAGAGGTTATTCCATTGAATAAAACGATGTTTCGGTAGAAAAGCCTGCGTTGACCGATATTCCCCGGAGTGATAGAGTGTTTTCGAAAGAACCGAACAGGCAAGACTCCGGTTCTGCAGGGTTGCTGAGAAGAGTGTTCCTGACCAGTCCTCACCGGGGGGTGAGAAGGAATGGCCGGCACAATCGAACGGAACGCCTGGTTTTCAGCCATGGGAGTGTCCCGTGAATTTCCGGAGTTTCTCCGGACCACCGTTCCGGACCATCCTGCCGTGACGGCGGTCACCTCCAGGGAGCAAACCCCGCCCCTGGTAGGGGATAACGGCCTTTTTCGGGTCTATCCCCTTTTTCCCTCCGACGGAAGTGTCCCCTTCGACATGTTTGCCGTGGAAATGGAGCGGGGTGCTTTCTCCTTTTCGGACTCCCACCACCCCGGCACGGTGGAGTACATCCACGTGTTCGAGGGCCTGATCACCGTGAAGACGGGAGAAGAGGAATACTATCTCTCCTCCGGGGACTCCCTCCGCCACCGGGCGGACAGGCCCCACTCCTTCCACAACTCCGGGGAGGGAATGGCGACACTGTGCATCGTGACCTACTATCCCGAAAAAAGGGACTGACCCCAAAAACGGGGGGCCGGAAAACCGGCCCCCCGCACCTGTTTCCGCAGTCCCGCTATTCGGCGGCTTCGGCGAGAACGGCCCTTTCCTCCACGGAGAAGACCTTGTCGATGTCGAGAACGATGATCAGCCGGTTATCAACCTTTGCCACGCCCCGGATGAAGTCGGCGGCGATTCCTCCTGCCACGATGGGTGGGGTGGGCTCGATGGATTCGTCCGGAATGCGGAGAATTTCCGACACGCCGTCCACCAGGACGCCGATGTTCTGTTCCGCCATGTTCACCACGATAATGCGCCTGGCAGCTTCTTCAACGGAGCTTGAGACACCCACCCGAAACCGTTTGCACAGATCCACGATGGGAACGATCTGGCCCCTGAGGTTCACTATCCCCTCCACGAAATCCATGGACTGGGGAATGGCCGTGATGTTCTGAAGGCGCACTATCTCCCTAACCCGGGATATGTCGATGCCGAACTCCTCTTTGCCGAGCCCGAAGACCACAAGCTGTTGTTCCGCCACGTTTTCTCCTCCTTTTTTTTATATCCTGGGAAGCCGACGGTAAATTTCCGGAAAAGAACCGTCATTCCGCCGGCGCAAGCCCTTTCTCTTCTTCCTCCACCCTGAACCGTGCCGCGGACTTCTGCATCTCCTCCGACAGGCTCACAAGCTCTTCGGCGGCCTTCGCGATGGATTCCGTCACCCGACCCTGTTCCTCCATGGAACGGTTGATGTTCTCCACCTGCTCGCTGATGTCAGTCCCCGCCCGGGCCACGTGGTCCATCCCCGCCGTCATCTCCTCCGCGCTCGCAGACTGCTCCTGCATCGTCGCCGCTATGGACTGCACGTTCTCCGTGATGGACGCCACACGGGTGATCACTCCGTCGATGACGGCCTTCGTCTCCCCGGCACGGGCGACAAGCTCCCGGATCTTCTCCGCGCTTCCCTTCTGGTCCGCCAGGGCCTTGTCCGTCTTGCCCGAGATCTCGCCGATGACCTTGCCCACTTCGGAAGCGGCACGGTTCGACTCCTCAGCGAGCTTCCGCACTTCCTCCGCCACCACCGCGAAGCCCCGTCCCGCCTCGCCGGCACGGGCAGCCTCGATGGCCGCGTTCAGCGCCAGAAGGTTCGTCTGGTCGGCGATCTGGGTGATGGTGTTCACGAATCCCGTGATCCCGGACACCGACTTCGCAAGCTCCGTCACGGCCGCGCTGACCTGGCCGCCCGCCCCGGAGACGTCTTCTATCAGGGAGCTCATTTCGTCCAGGGCCTTTCCGCCCTTCTCCGCCGCAAGGGAGATCTCCTGGGCCTGCTCGCCCGATTCGGCGGCCGCCTTGGCCCCCGCCTGGGACGCGCTTGCCACTTCCTCCACTCCGGCGTTGGCTTCCTCGATGGCGCTCACCGTGTCATGGGTGTTCTTCGACACTTTCCCCACGAGGTTGATCACTTCCTGCACCGAGGCGCTGCTCTGTTCCGACGCGGCGCTCATGTCCTCCGCCCGGGCAAGAACCTTCGAGGCGCTCTCGAGAATCTCCCTGACCGTCCCGGCGGTCCCCGAGATCATCCGGTTCACCGCG
>Ga0123326_1000757_pt1 | contig 30817 bp, 31 predicted proteins | sample BioC13SIPDNA_FD_89739 | JGI IMG/M metagenome (GOLD analysis project Ga0123326, IMG submission 89739) | Anaerobic biogas reactor microbial communites from Washington, USA - Biogas_R1_A C13 SIP DNA | ecosystem: Engineered > Bioreactor > Anaerobic > Unclassified | place: Washington, USA | collected...
CGAGACTCCTTACACTTCCCGACTCTTGTGCCGTTTTACCGAAGTATCGTTCACGCCGCCCTTAGCGTGTAAGACTATACGCGGCTTTCGCCGCTATATGATGCGACTGCCTGTCGCACAAAACGGGACTTCAAATCTGAAGTCCCGCGGATAGCTGGATACGAACCACTGCCCCAAAGGGCCCGGCGACATTCGCCTGACACAAGCTTATAAATATATATGATTTAGCCTTGTGTTTTAACCCTCTCTTACTTTTAAATCATACCATAATGGGCTGGCAATGCAAATTGATGAATAGCATCCAATTATAACCCCCATCAACATAGCGAGAATGAAAAACTTGATAGTTGATCCACCCAGAACTAAAAGGGCCACCAGACAGAAAACTACTGTCAGGACTGTGTTAATGGAACGATTCACCGTCTGCAGTACACTCTTGTCAACGATTACGTCATAGGGTTCTTTCCGTCTGAGTCTTAGATTCTCACGAATTCGGTCAAACACAACTATAGTATCGTTGATGGAATAACCCAGGATAGTCAGCAGAGCAGCCACAAAGGCAGCGTCAACCTCCCACTGGAAAATAGAAAATATCCCGGCAACAATTATGACATTGTGCAGCAGGGCCAATACGGCCGCAACTCCAAATTTAAATTCGAAGCGGAACGAAATGTAGAGCAACATTAAGACACTGGCAATACCTATTGATATCAGGGCTTTATTGGTCAATTCTTTCCCCATTGTCGCCCCCACCTTTTCATTCCTTAAAACCTGCATTTCTCCCAGCTCATCCTGGAACCCCTTCATCAGCTTATTGCTTTGCTCCTGACTAAGATCATGGGTCCTGATGATAAACTCATTGTTGCCGGATTCTTGAATCGGCAAATCCCGGCCGATATTCTCATTTCCCAGAACCTCCCGCACCTGTTCGATATCTACCTTTTGTTCAAATCGAAGGTGTATAAGGGTGCCTCCGGTAAAATCAATCCCCAGGTTAAGGCCTTGATAAGCTAACGAGACTATCGCAGGGATCAGCAGCACCAACGACAGAATATAGAAGACCTTTCGCATCTTGATGGTACTCATTACTTATCCCCCCCCATGACCACATACAAGTTGGTGTTTGTCCATACATCAGCCACTATCCTCAACAGGAATCTGGTAAAAGCAATCGCGGTAAACAGACTTGCAATTATACCAATCGAAAGAGTAACCGCAAATCCCTTAATCGGGCCAATACCAAAGAACATCAATACTCCGGCTACTAGCAAAGTGGTGATATTGGCATCAAAAACAGTCCAGAAGGCTCGGTTAAATCCGGCCTCAATACTGGCTTTAAGAGTCTTTCCATGTCTCATTTCATCTTTTATTCGCTCATAAATGATGATATTAGCATCGACAGCCATTCCTATTGATAATATAAATCCGGCAATACCCGGCAAAGTTAAAGTAGCATTTAACAATATCATTACCCATAAAACAATGCAGGAATACAAAACTAACGATACAGCCGCAACCAGTCCCGGCACCCTATAGTAACCTATCATGAAGACCAGAATCATAATAAGTCCAACGATTCCCGCTTCAACACTCTTAGCCAGAGAATCACTGCCGAGAGTCGGGCCCACCGTACGCTTCTCCACAATATTTATAGTAACCGGCAACGCCCCTGATCTCAATAGAACTGCGGTGTCCTCAGCCTCCTTAAGAGTTTCAAACCCCCCGGATATCCTGGCATTTCCATCGGGAATCGTTTCTGATATGACGGGATTAGTAAACATCTTGTCATCAAGATAGATGCCCATATGCTTGCCGATGTTTTGAGAAGAAAAATCCTTGAATATCTGAGCTCCTTCTTCATCAAACTTGAGTGAGACCTGGGGTTGGTTGCTGCCCGGATCCAACTCCGCCTTGGCATCTTGAAGGTTTTTGCCGCTTAAAACGACATTCCCGTTTTCATCTTTAAACTGCAGCTCCGCAGTTTGTCCGATAAAATCAGCGGCCGCATCCGGGTCTTCAACTCCGGGGAGCTCAATAATAATTCGGTTGCTCCCGGCAGGCTGAATGGGTGCCTCTGCAACCCCTAACTGATCAACTCGAGTGCGTAGAATCCCGATGGACTTACTAATGGTATCCTCGGAAATCTTCTGGCCTTCCTGTTCCTGTGCTTCCATTACCACATGCAGACCACCCTGAAGATCTAACCCCAGGTTGATTTTTTCTGTAACGGGCTTGACACTGAATACGGCCAGCAAAGCCACCGCCAGTACTATAGCGATTAGCTTGACCAAGCTAGTGGCATTGACTTTTTGCATTGGTTTTCCTCCTCCCACAGGTTTAAAGCTGCTTTAAATCAGCTTGGCTCCATTAATAAGAAGCTCAAATTTGCATCCCAGAACGGACGCAGCCCGACGGCACATAATCATACGGCTCAGAAATATCTCAAAGTACTCCATCACCGGGCAGATTTCAGTATCAATGGAAAGCTCCATCGTAATAGTTTTAGCCTCTCCATCAACCTTCAAAATCGACTCATTAGCCGCATAATTAACTCGATCATGAATATCAAAAGTAGAAATATCCCGATTTCGAACTCTGGACCTGTGGACATGAGCCTTATCCGCCAAAATTAAGGCAGCGGCTACCCGATTAACCGAAGTCCCGCTTCCCTCATCATGGTTGCCGATTGCAGCCGCCACAATGGCTATCTCTTCAGCAGGCATCGACAAACGTTTTAAAATTGTCATGGCCAGCAAAGCCCCGGTCTGGCTGTGTCCATTCCGGTTAATTACGTTGCCCAGATCATGCAGATAACCGGCAATGGCCGCTAGCTCTGCCTCTCTCTCCGGTGCTCCCAATTGATTCAAGATATCATAGCTTAGGTTAGAAACCAACGAAACATGCATTTGACCATGATCGGTAAAACCTATTGCCCCCAGATATTCATTCCCCTTGGAGATCATAGTTTTTACCATAGGATCATTTCTAAGATCTTGAACAGTTATAATTTTACCCACCTCTAGTCTTCGTCCTGCTTATAGGCGACTGCAGTTTTCAATACCTCCAGTTCACCATTGTCAGAAGTATTTATGATAAAAGTTTTGTCTTTCACTTTCTTTACTTCTCCATAGATACCGCCAATAGTAATAATTTTATCATGTGGCTTGAGATTTTGCACCAGTTCGGCATGCTTTTTTTCCTGAGTCTTGCGGGGCCGAATTATCAAGAAATAAAAAATCCCAAAAAACGCCACCAGAAATATGGCTGAGCCCATCCAGCTCTCTGAAGCCGCTGTTGCTCCAAATATCATCTCCATTGTTTAATTCACCTCCTTTAACAGATATTTTGCCAGAAAATCATGGCGAAAATCAACAAATCTACCATTTTCCAAGGCTTCCCGAATATTCATCATCAATTCTACCAGAAAATGAACATTATGATAACTCAGCAATCGTAATCCCAAAATCTCGCCGCTTTTAATCAGGTGCCGCAGGTAAGCACGTGAATAGCCCCGGCACACCCGGCAAGAACAGTCTGGATCAAGAGGACCAAAGTCATCTGCAAACCTGGCGTTGCGAATGGTTAATTTCCCTCGGGCGGTATAAGCGGTGCCATGTCGCGCTAATCGGGTTGGTGTGACACAATCAAACATATCTATCCCTCTGCTTACCCCTTCCAGAAGGTCTTCCGGTTCTCCGACTCCCATAAGGTACCGGGGTCTGGATGATGGCAGGTGACTTTCCAATATCTCCAGGACTCCATACATTTCCTCTTTAGTCTCGCCTACACTAAGCCCTCCGATAGCGTAGCCCGGAAAATCCAAATCCACAATTTGCTTGAGACTCTCCAATCGCAGATCTGCAAAAACACCTCCCTGGATTATGCCAAACAAAGCCTGGTCTTCTCTGAGATGGGATAACTTGCATCTGGCCGCCCACCGGCCGGTTCTCTCCATAGCCTGTCGGGCGTATTCATAAGTAGCCGGATAAGGGGTACACTCATCAAAGCACATGATGATATCTGCTCCCAGGGCTTCCTGGATACTGGTAGCACTTTCCGGAGACAAAAAATGCCGGGAACCATCAATATGTGAACTGAAATGGACTCCTTCTTCAGTTATTTTGCGCAATTTAGCCAGGCTAAAAACTTGGAATCCGCCGCTATCGGTGAGTATGGGGCGGTTATAATTCATAAAAGAATGCAGCCCGCCCGCTCTATCAACGATTTCATGACCCGGCCTCAGGTTCAAATGATAAGTATTAGCTAAAATAATTCCGGTTCCAATCTCATAAAGATCCTGGGAGGCCAGAGTTTTCACTGTAGCCTGTGTACCTACCGGCATAAAGATGGGGGTATCAACTGTTCCATGGGGAGTTGTAATTCTGCCGCGACGGCCTGCAGTTTGACGGCATGTACCCAGCAATTCAAATCCAAACATATAACCTCCACTAAATTTGCATCATGCAAAATATAACCGGCCTGACTCACAATAAATCATGAGGGGCCGATAAGGTTCTTTAAATGACCATAACAGCGTCACCATAGCTATAAAAGCGATAGTCGCCGGCAACGGCATGTTCATAAGCCTGTCTCATTAAAGAGATTCCGCCAAAAGCGTAAACCAGCATCAGCAGAGACGATTTGGGCAAATGGAAATTGGTAATCAGGGCATCAACTCCCTTGAATTGATATCCCGGGAAAATAAAAATTCCCGTCTCTCCCATTTGAGGTACAAAGCCTTCTCCCGCAACAAACGCGGTTTCCAGAGATCTGACAGAAGTGGTACCCACAGCTACGATACGCTTCCCTGCCCGGCGCGCCCGGTTTAGCTTGGCAGCTTCTTCACTCTTTAATTCATAAACTTCAGAATGCATAGTATGGTTTCGTATATCGGCGGCCTCCACCGGTCTAAATGTGCCCAGCCCCACATGCAAGGTCAGCCGCACAATTTCGGTTCCGTTTCTTTCAATTTGATCCAGCAGTTTTGGAGTAAAATGCAGCCCTGCCGTGGGAGCAGCCACAGAACCTGTTTCCCGAGCATAAACCGTCTGGTAATCATGCTCATCCCCTGCTAACGCCGGCCTGCTGATATATGGCGGCAGGGGAATCTCTCCCACCATTCGAATCGTTTCTTCCCAGTCTTGATACCGGTCAAATTTAATCAGCTTCCCTCCGGCAAAATCCAGTTCGGCCAGAACCTCTCCCCGCAGCTTGTCGCCGCCAAACATAATTATAGTCCCCGGCTTGAGTCTTTTGGCGGGACGTGCCAGACAAGACCAGCTATCTCCCTGAGGCCGAAGCAGCAAAATTTCAACTGCGGCCCCGGTTTTTTCCTTGACTCCATGTAGCCGGGCTGCCATGACTTTGGTTTCATTTAAGACCAGTACATCATTATTTCCCAGGTAATCAGTTATTTCAAAAAACACATGATCCTTTAAGCTGTTATTGCTGCGCTCAACCACCAAAAGACGCGCATGATCCCGCGGAGATTTGGGATACTGAGCTATATGCCCAGGGGGCAAATCAAAGTCATAAGTCTGAATATCAAATGGATTCATTTCTGTTCCTTAATAATTCTTTCTTTATCTAAAACCGAGATTGAATATATGATCGATAAAAATATACCTGGCGATATTATTTCCTTATAAATATCCTGAATATATTCTTTTGCAATTTCCGAATTTGTTATTGACCCATCAGGAAAGTGAACATGGCGGCAGCCAGCACAAAAAGACCCATCCCCCACAAAAGGTAAGACAAGATCGTTCCATATTCCCATTTAACTACCATCGCTCCCACTTCCTCGGAACGAGGATGATAGTAATTCTTAAATTCTCCCTTTTCCGTTAACACGTAAATCCTTTGACCAATTTGCTGCAATACAATCCCTTTTATCGTCGGCATCAGACGTCCCCCTTTACCCAAGGAATAACCATGTCTCCCAGAATGGGGAATTGATCATTCATAATAAGGGCAACTGCAGTTATGTAAGCAGCATAGCGTTGAAATAAACTGTGATTCAGGCCGAGCTGCTCCAATGACTGCCGGGAAAGCGGCTCCCTGCTCTCCCGAAGGCAGGTCATTAATTCAGAATCGTTAGCCAAAGACGATGCCAGGTTTTTGGCCTTCTCCCGGTCCTTCCAGGAATCAGGTGTGCTGGCAATCAGTTCTTCAATCGTTATTCCCCGATTAGCTATCAGCTCTAAAAACGCAGACACTTCTGCCTGAGCATCCTTTGCGGGCCCAGTGGACGGTTCTGAAGCTTTCACTAATACTCGACCACCTTTCAAAAGATTGTGCGCCGTTATTACCCAATTATATCTCAGCGGCGTCCTATTGTATTCAGAATAATGGTCAGGACAATACTGATCAATATACATGTTGCCAGGGGAAAGAAAATTGAAAAATTGCCTTTATTTATAAATATATCGCCGGGCAGATGCCAGGTCATACCGGAACGTCCCAGCATAAAAATAGCCAAGCCCGCCACCAGCAGGAATATGCCCCCCACAATTAATAAGCGGCCAATGTCTTCCCAAGGATTCACCACATTACCCCTCCCCGTTCTTGGTTCGGTACCTCTCCCACTCACTGTAGAGGCAGCCGCAGTAAGACTGGCGATAAAGACCCAGTTCCTTGGAAAGGGTGTAGGTTTCTCGATAATAAGGACGCCAATCCTTATAATAGAATGAAATTCCGTATTTATCTGCACAGTTGTTGGCGATTTCTTTGATTAGGTCATGATCCTGGTAGGGACTGATTAACAGTGAAGAAGTAAAGGCATCGAACTTTCCCTTCCTGGCCGTTTGGGCGGCTTTCTCCATGCGGAGTTGATAACAAATCCGGCACCGTTGGCTCTCTCTGAAGGATATGCCCTGAAAATAGGTTGCCGGATCATATGGCACCTCAGCAATTACCGATACACCGTGATGAGATGCCAGTTGATCGAAGCCCTGTTTTCGCTTCTGATATTCCGTATAGGGGTGTATATTGGGATTGAAATAGAGGGCATACACTTGATGCCCTTCCTTTAACAGGTCAGGAAGCGGATAAGTGGCACAGGGTCCGCAGCATCCATGGAACAATATTTTCATTAGTCCTCCTCCGCAAACAAGTGACCCTCACCCAATATTGATGGAACAGGATGGCCAAGATGATTGTAAGCCCTGGGAGTGGCAATCCTTCCCCGGGGTGTACGCTGCAGAAATCCTGTTTTTAACAGAAACGGCTCATACACATCTTCCAGGGTATCTGATTCTTCTGAAACCGCCGCCGCCAACGTATCCAACCCCACCGGGCCGCCGCCGAATTTTTGGATTATGGCTGTCAGTATACTGCGATCAAGGTTATCCAAACCCTCTTCATCCACCTCCAGCATTTCCAGACCTAATCTGGCTACCCGGGCATTAATAGCACCATCACCTTTGACTTCCGCAAAATCACGCACTCTTCGCAAAAGACGGTTGGCAATACGAGGAGTCCCCCGGGCACGACCCGATATTTCCCGGGCCCCGCTCTCATCAATTTTAATATTGAGAATCCCGGCCGCCCTCAGCAATATTTCGCCCAGCTCCTCAGCAGAATAAAACTCCAGACGACAGGCGATGCCAAACCGATCCCTTAAAGGTGCCGTCAGGAGACCGGGACGAGTAGTGGCGCCAACCAGGGTAAACGGCGGCAAGTCTAACCGCAGAGTACGGGCGCTGGGTCCTTTGCCGATCACGATATCCAGAGCATAATCTTCCATGGCCGGATAGAGAATCTCCTCCACAGTTCGGTTAAGGCGATGTATCTCATCAATAAACAGGACTTCACCAGGCTCCAGGTTAGTTAAAACGGCAGCCAAATCCCCGGGACGCTCAATGGCCGGTCCCGATGTCTTGCGAATGGGACGAGCCATTTCATTAGCGATTATAGCCGCCAGAGTAGTCTTGCCCAAACCGGGGGGACCACTTAACAAAACATGATCTAATTGCTCCTTACGATCACGAGCGGCTTGAATAAAAACCGCCACGTTTTCCTTAACCTTCTGCTGCCCGATATACTCTTTTAAGAGCATGGGCCTGATATGGGCTTCACCGCTGTCTTCCTGGTAAAATCCGGCCCCTACCAATCTATCCATTTAAGCCTTCCCCCAACTCGACGGCTTTCACCGCCGCCCAAATAATACATTCTATCTTTTTTTCCGTGACTGCCCCTGAGCTTTTAATACCCGGCGCAAATTCTCTTCCAAAGAGAGTATTTCTTCATTCTGCTCAAGAATAGACATGATATGAGGATATACTTCATCCCTGCTATAACCAAGTCCCAATAGCGCTTCCAGCAACGCCTCTGCTTCCGAGCCCTCTGAACCAACCGGAACTGAAGCAATCGGGATCTGATCCTTTAACTCGAATAATATACGTTCGGCATTCTTCTTGCCCACTCCCGGCACGGTAGTAAGAGTTTTCCGATCCTGAGCAGCAATGGCCCGAAAGAATTCGGCAGGTTCGAAACAGCCTAAAATGGCCATGGCCACCCGGGGGCCAATTCCGGAAATAGCAGTTATTCTATTAAACAGCTCCATCTCCGAACGAGACAAAAAACCATATAGCCTTAACTCATTATCACTAACCTGCAGCCGGGTAAAAACCGTAACATCCCGGCCCCGCTCCGGCATAGTCCGAAGCCCGCGGGCATGGATGATTATTTCAAACCCAACTCCATTAACATCGACCAAAACCGTATCGGCAGTGACGTCATATAGTATACCTTTTAAAAATGATATCATCGAAATCTATCTCCTTGACAGGAATGAATATGACAGATGGCTATGGCCAAAGCATCCGCAGCATCGTCGGGACGCACTATGTCTTCCATTCTGAGTATCGACTTAACCATCTTTTGCACCTGTTGCTTTTCGGCCTGTCCATATCCAACTACTGCCTGTTTTACCTGCAGAGGGGTATATTCAGCCACCTCGATTCCTCTAAGGGCAGCCGCCAGTATCAACGCGCCACGGGCCTGGCTTACCGTAGAAAAGGTCTTGGCATTATTATTAAAAAAGACCTCCTCCACCGCTACCGCTTGAGGCCGGAACCGGGCAATTATTTCATCCGCCTCCCGGTAGATTTGCACCAATCGGTCTGCAAAACAGGTTTTGGCAGTCGTTCGAATTACTCCATAATTTACAGGGATAAGCCAGCTGCCATCTTTGGACACTAAACCATACCCGGTCAAGGCTGTCCCGGGATCAAAACCTAACACCAACATTTTTTCTCCCTCGGCGGCCAGGAATTTCAGGACCGACTTCATCAATTTTGCTTAACGCATTAGATGATCCGGCCCTATCAATTGCCGGACCTCTTTGTTAAGATTCTCCACCCCGCCTCAACATCCTGCCCTCAGGGGAAAATCACCACTCACAATTGGTTCCTGTGGCAGGAACCCTAAAGAAAGGATTATTAGTATATGACCTGCTTTACTATTACCACCCGGGAGAGGGTGCCCGGTATGTGATTTACTCGTATTCATCCAGGTTTTCCAGCACCGTATTAGCCTGGTCTTCCCCCTCATATTCCATTACTCCGGCCTTTAAGTCTTCCAGAATATGAGCGGGCAGAGTTTCAGCTTTTATTCCGGTAACACGCACTACTTCATCATCTATTCCTGCCGGTCCTTTAAAGACTGCCACTTGTTCTTTGAACAAGCCCAGATGATATTTGTTCTCATCAACCGGACACCAAGTCTCCAGCCTCTGATGAATGATCAGAGCCCCGTCTTCATCAAACCACGCCAGATATCCGTCCCGGCTGGAAAATACTTCTCTCACTTCATCCAAAGTCATATTCACCAAGGTTTCCTGTCCTGCATAACCGGAAGTCACAATGTGATGACAACGACCGTAAGCTGTTTCCGATATTACAACGGTATCCGGTGTCACCCGGCTCACCTTGACCGTATCAATACTAGCAGCCGGCCGGTTAAACCCTTCCTTAATATTTTCATAATTATTGCCGGTCCACAATCCAACTACAAAGCTTAAACCGGCTAACACAACTATAAATACACCTCGGGCCAGGTTATTCATAGAAATCACCTCCGGCCCAATTATTGCCAAATATTCGCCGAACCATAACTGCAGACTCTATCTTGTTAATCTGGTTTTTTCGCTGCATCGGGGTCCGGTGGGCCGAAGATATTGAGCAAGAAAATTCGAGACAGGCTCCGGTCAGAATAAACCCGGAGCATTTTGTCTCCGGGCCGGTGAACAATATGTATTTATAAGTAATTGATTACTGCAATTGGTCCAAAATCTCATCAGGAATTGAGAAGTTGGAGGAAACCTCCTGGACATCGTCATGATCCTCTAATACATCTATCAGCTTCAAAAGCTTCTGTGCGACTTCGAAATTAGCTACTTCCACAGTATTCTCTGGGATCATGGTGATTTCCGCCAGATTCCATTTAATATCTGCTTCCTTCTCCAAGAAATCTTTAACCGCTTCGAATGTTTCCGGCTCAGTGATTATCTCCAGACCTTCTTCATTCTGCCTGATATCTTCCGCTCCGGACTCAATAGCCAGCAATTCAAGCTCCTCAATGTCCATAGAGAGATCTTCCTTGTTTATCTCCAGCAATCCACAACGTTTAAACATCCAGCCTACACAGCCGGTCTCACCTAAATTCCCGCCGTATTTTGAAAACAGATGGCGAATATCTGAGGCCGTGCGATTCCGATTGTCGGTGGCAATAGATAATAGAATAGCCACTCCGCCCGGGCCATACCCTTCATACTTAATTTCTTCAATGGTATCACCCTCGCCGTCTCCAGTTCCACGCTTGATGGCCCGCATAATATTATCGTTAGGAATATTTATCGCCTTGGCCTTTTGGATTATCATCTTCAGACGCGCATTGTTCTCAGGGTCGCCGCCACCCTCTCGGGCCGCAATAATCAACTCCTTGCCGATCTTGGTGAACTCTTTGCCCCGCTTTTCGTCGGTCCGAGCCTTTTTATGCTTGATATTTGCCCATTTAGAATGACCTGCCATGCAAACTCCCCTTTTCTCCGGATTGTAATAATTTTATCACACGTCCGGATAGATGACCAACAGGTCTCTGACCAAACCAGTTTAGAATGCTCCGAAAGGCGGAAGATGTCTTTTATGCTGACTGGTTTTTTGCAGCTTTTCAAACCGCTGTCTGGCCTCATCCGAGCCTTGGCCATGCAAAATGAATCTATCCAGCTCTTCATACGAAATCCCCAGCTCATCCTCATCAGTCTGGCCTTCCCATAAACCGGCTGAGGGCGGTTTATGGATTATGACCTCCGGGACCTCCAGATATACAGCCAGATCACGCACCTGACTTTTTACTAATCCGCCGATAGGTTCGAGATCGACTCCTCCGTCCCCGTATTTTGTAAAATACCCGATCTCCCATTCAGTTCGGTTACCGGTACCCAGAACCAAGTAATTAAGCTGTTGTGCATAATAATATAAAGTCACCATGCGTAAGCGCGGTTTGATGTTAGCAGAAGCCAAGGGACTATCATCTGCCGGACCAGCCAGGATGTTCCGGAAGCTTTCATATATAGGGAGTAAATCAATAATCTTGAGCTCTAAACCATATTTATCTGCTACCAGCCCGCCGTGTTCAATATCCTCCGGCAAGCTGTCACAAGGCATAATGATTCCCAAGGTTGAATGAGGGAAGGCCCGCACCGCCAATCCAGCGACTACCGCCGAATCAATACCCCCGCTTAGTCCAAAAACGACGCCTTTTGCTCCAGCCCCACTTACCTGATCACCGATCCACTTGACCAGATTTTCCGCTATTAAGGCGGTCTTCAACCTAACCAACTCCTTATACATGTTCTTTCTATACATTTTACCCATTATCCAGGGCCATCAGTTCTATATCGCCCCAAGCAGCCAGTTGATCATTCTTGATGGCCAGCACACCGGTTACTCCTGGAATTTCGCGAGCATATTCAACGGCATCCTTTAAATCCTGCTCTGTTAAAATGCGGTTGCCAACCCCAGTGGCAACCGCATCAGCCAAAGAAGCCTGTGGCGCTTTCACCAGGGCGGCATCAGCCTTGCCCTTACTGAAGGAAGGCCCTACCGTACCTGATGAAGTACAGATTCCCACCGGCGATTCCTCTTTCTTTATCTTTACCGCCAGGCGGTTGCTGAAAGGCGAAGAACCGGCTATGACCCCCACCAGCCTGTCTCGGGTTGTCTTGATGTAGATATCTCCTCCATTTTCCACAATCACCTCAGAGCTATAATCCTCCAGCAGGTGACCAACCTCCTGAGCAAATGCACCGGCTACCGCAGCCATGGGGCCTACTCCCGCCGCAGCAGCCGCACCCGCCATAATCCTGGCTATTTCAGGCGCTCCCGCCTTAAGAGGCACCGGAACCAGTGAAGAAAAAAACACCGGATGTAATGTTATATAAGTCTCCAGGTCAGCCCGAAGCCGGGCAACCAGCTCCATTACCCTGTTTTCCAGAGACGGAGCATAAGCTTCGCTATTTATCCCGATGGACAGATCCGTTTGCTTCAGGCAAATCCGGAAATATGTCAAATCTTCTCCCTGATGCCGGCTTCTGTAGGAACGGGTTGTAAAGTCATCCCTCATAAATGCTCAAGCGGTGCAGCGATGTTGAAGTATACCACCACCGCCCGGGTAGGGCAGCAGTCCAGACACATACCACACACTACACATTTGGAATTGTCAAAACTAACCTCCATGGTGGAGCGGTCAATATTCAATGCACCGGTGGGACAAAAGGAGACACATGCTCCACACTGAGTGCAGATATCTTGATTCCATGAAATCGTCTGACTTAGAGGCTCTACCCTAACCCCCAGATCCTTCAGAAATTCCAGTCCCGCCTCATAATGATCTTTTTCTCCGCTGAGTTCAACCACCAAATATCCTTCCTTGCGCGGATTAATATCAGCTTTAAGAATGTTTATTACCAGGTCAAAATCTTTTACCAGGCGATAAATTATCGGTTGTTCAGATTGGGCCTCTGAGAAGAAGCATACTATTCGATTTCTAAACATCACTACCACCTCCTGCCGTTTCGGCCGCTGACATCACGTTCCAGCAACGGCTTAGATTTCAATGGTGAATCGGTTGACGGCAAAGGACTAACCGGAACCGTCAACTCAAACTGGCCTTTCCGAATCCATTCTTTCAAGGTATCGGCAATGATCCGGGCTTTAGGATAGCTTGAAAGGGAAGTCGTCGGCACTTTCTTGCCGTTGACAGTGATCTGCCCGCTCTTAAGCTCCTTATAGCTTACCAACCCCAGGTTCCCTGGTTTGCGATTAGGATAGCTGTCACTATAGTCAGTAATGGGACAGACTATATCCTCATCCCTGACCGCAGTATACTGTAATATCTCTTCATTAAGGACCGGTATTGGAATCCCGATCCCCACAATAAGAGAGGCCCCGTATCCCAGGAAGCTGGCCCCCACCAACCATTCCGGCTTCATCTGCTTCAGATCTCCAATGAGGGCTAAGGTTCCTGCTCCGCCGGTCGGCACTCCAAATTCGTTTCTTTCCGCATTAGGATTATGTTGAGTTCCGGGCCAGGCCACATATCCAGTCCCACCGCCCAGAAATACCCGGGTTCCTACTCCAATAGTCTTATAATAAGGATCATTAAGGAGCGGACTGAGCTGCCCGGAAGTAGAATAACTGGCATTGCCGATTTTCGGCTTCAGAATCCCCATATAAGTATAAATAGTATGATCACCCAGGTTCACCGCACAGGCATAATTCTGATAAGCATTTCTCGGGTTAAATAAGAAAGCCTCATTAATATCGTCCAAGGTTATGATGGTGTCGATCTTTTTACGGGGGTAACAGTCTGTGCCATAACTGATGGCCTCAAGCCTTATTTCCTTGCCTGCCAAAAGATCGTGGATGACATGGCCCCCGCCATAGCTAAATCGGCCCGGAAACACCTTGTTTTCAGGATCATTGTCCGGCAACTGAGTTGCACCCAGATAGGCGTCTACTGCTGCAATACCGGAATAAGCCTCAACTCCATTTAACCACGCCTTCTGCATCCGAATACGCGGACTGGAGTGTCCAAAATTGAGAAAAGCCCCCGATGAACACATTGGGCCAAAAGTACCGGTAGTTACAACATCTATTTCCTGAGCTGCTTTCTCAACACCCTTCTCGGCCACAATGCCGATGACTTCTTCGGCAGTAACGACCACCGCCTTACCCTTCCTGATTTTCTCATTGATTTCTTCAATCGTTCTATTGACTGCCATCTGCGCAGACCTCCCCTACCCTTTGTTTAATAATTCTTTGACACATAATACGGCAGCGCGGGCATCTGCAGAATAACCATCCGCGCCGATCTTATCCGCATAATCCTGGGTCAAAACCGCTCCGCCAACTATTACCTTACTGTTAATCTCTTCAGCCTTGACCAAGTCAATTACTTCTTTCATACGCGGCATAGTTGTAGTCATAAGAGCACTTAACCCAATAACATCCGCCTTCTCCTCAATGGCCTTTGCAGCAATCTCACGGGCCGACACATCCTTGCCCATATCGATTATCCGATAGCCATAGTTCTCCAGCATGATGCTTACAATGTTTTTACCTATGTCGTGTATATCTCCTTCCACCGTGGCCAGTATTATGGTACCCTTTTCCTCTTGCTTTTCCTGGCTTATCAAAGGCTTGATATAGTCAAAACCGGTCTTCATAGTTTCCGCCGCCAGCATTAGCTGAGGCAGGAAATAGACTTTGCGATCATACAAATCGCCCACCTGTTCAATTCCAGGTATCAAGCTGCCATTAACTATATCCATGGGATCTGTTCCCCTATTGAGCCTTTCCTGGATCAGACTAATTATCTGCCCCTTCTGGCCTTTGACAACAGCTTCCTTTATTAAATCTTCAGCAGAATCTGCAGTTTCAGTCGGCGGTGCTGCTTCTTTTGCGGGAGATGGTGAAGGCGCGGTCTGAGGCATATCCCTTGCCACATTGTAGCCTTTATAATTTTCAATATAAGCAGATGCATAGCTGTCCCGATTCATTAAAACCGCCGAAGCCTTTAGCGCATCCATCATTCGCACATCAAAGGGATTCATAATGGCCAGATCAAGTCCATAAGACAAAACCATAGCCAGATATGCAGAATTCAAAATCTCCCGTGCCGGAAGACCGTGGGAGACATTACTGACTCCCAAAACTGTTTTTAACCCCAGCTCCGACTTCACCTTCTGCAGAGTCAGAAGAGTCTCCATAACCTGGGCCTGTTCTGCGCTGGCAGTTTTTACCAGACAATCAATCATCACATCCTGTTCCCGCAAGCCATACTCCTTGGCCTCGGTGAGAATCTTCTCCGCAATTACAACTCTGTCTGCAGCCTCATTAGGTATGCCATTTTCATCCAGGCATAAGCCTAAAACAGCCGCCCCATATTTTTTGGCCAGGGGAAGAATCCTTTGGAGATTTTTTTCTTCTCCCGTAGTCGAATTTATTAACGGACGTCCCACAAAAGCTTTCAAGGCCGCCTCAATCGCTTCAGGATTAGTGGAATCGATAGAAATAGGAACATCAACAGCCATCTGAATTTCGCGGACTGCTTTCTTCATGGCCGCAGATTCATCAATTCCCGGAACACCCATATTAACATCCAGGATCGGCGCCCCAGCTTCCACCTGTTGGCGAGCTTCCTCTACAACTACTTCCATATTCCCGTCTTTTATATCCTGGGCCAGCTTTTTGCGGGCAGTAGGATTAATTCTCTCCCCAATAAAGGCCGGATAGTGGCTATCACCGATTATCACATGCCCGCTGCGTCCACACAGTGCCCACACCCGAGGTATCTTCCTGGTTACCGGAGCCGTTCCTCGCAATGTATCGACAACCACTTTCATATGGTCCGCAGTAGTCCCGCAGCATCCTCCAATAATGTTGGCGCCCGCCTCTCTCAATGCCAAGGCATGCTGTCTCATCTGTTCCGGTGTTTCCGGAAATACCGTCTCGTCCCCTACCAGCTTTGGCATTCCTGCATTAGGCTGCACCGAAATAAAGGTATTGGTATTTTGGGCCATCTCCTTAATAATAGGGATTAACTGGGCAGTTCCCCCTGAGCAATTGGCGCCAACTGCTGTAACACCCAAAGCTTCAAGTATCAACACCGCCGTTACAGGATCGGTTCCCATCAGAGTACGTCCGTTCGATTCAAAGGTAAGATGGGCCAGAACCGGCAGCTTAGTGGTGCTCAAAGCGGCAATGGCTGCTACTCTTAATTCGGCAATGTCAGTCATGGTTTCAATAGATATCAGATCCGCCCCAGCATTTTCTGCAGCCCGGCATTGATCGGCAAATGCCTCATAAAGATGATCATATTCTACTTCTCCCCAAGGCTGGAACAGCTTCCCCGACGGACCAACAGACAAGGCCACCAGAGCCCGGCCTTGGGCGGCAATCCTGGCCACTTGCACCGCCCGGGAATTGATTTCCTCCACCCGGTTCTCCAGTCCGTATTCCTCCAGTTTAAAACGGTTCGCCCCAAAGGTATTAGTCTGAATAATGTCACATCCCACCTCAACATAGGCGCGATGAATATCCTCCACCTTCCGGGGTTGGGTAAGATTATACATCTCAGGGCATTCACCCTGTCCTAATCCACATTGCTGCAGCATAGTACCCATGGCGCCATCCAATACCAGAACTCTCTCTGACAGCTCCTTAACTAAGTCAAAACTCATTGCTTCACACCTTCCCCAGAATAAAAAATAGCCTCTTACGAGAAGAGGCGTCTTTATCCAGATCCTCTCTCATCTGCCAGGACAACAAGTCCTGCAGGAATTGGCACCTTCCCGCTATCGGGGGTTGCCGGGCTTCATCGGGCCAGTCCCTCCACCTCTCTTGATAAGAGTCATTGTATATTAAATTACAATAAATAACGACGAAAGCTAATCTTCCTTCTTTTTCTCTTCATCATCTAAATTTACGGCATCCTGAACCTGTTGCCTAACATCATTGGAGGCCTTCTTAAATTCATTTATTCCCTTGCCCAAAGATTTAGCCACTTCAGGCAGTTTGCCGGGACCAAAAATTATCAGAGCAATGGCCAGCACCAGAATTAGTTCCCATGGACCAACACTCCCGAACAATCCAAACATCAGTGTATTCCTCCCTGCAGACCATTTTTTTCTGCTTCCGCAAAATCTAAGAACGAAATACCCACATAGATCTCAGGTCTCCAAGTGGCCGGATTTCACTTTAGTGACTTGCAGATCATTTTACCCTTTATCGCCCGGACAGGCAAATATATTTTTTCACAAAACATTGGCTCGTTGCAGACGCAAAATATGAAACACCGGCTTATCTTTCTAGTTTTGACTGCTCTTACACACAAAACTCCTTTTTTCCATTCTGCAACAAATTCCAATAAACCCCGGTAATTACTACTGTTTAAACCATTGTGTGTCAGGCCTTCAATCAAGGCATTTTAATTAAGCTTAGCGGGATATCTGCCATGATTTGGTTCTCTGTATTCTTGTAACTTTTCGTTCTTCTAATCGTATTTTAATTGAACGCAATTGCTATTTGAAGGAGATCACACCTTACTATGAAAATATCCGGTACCCTGCTCAGCAAACATTCCGCCAGAGAAAAAAAGCGTTACATGCCCGGCTTGGATGGTCTGAGAGCCATTTCCGTTTTAGCCGTTATCGCCTATCATTTGAATATATCCTGGACGCCCGGAGGGTTCCTGGGAGTGGGAGTATTTTTTACCTTATCGGGCTATCTGATAACCGACCAGATAATGGCCCATTGGCAAACTGCCAACCGTATTGATCTGAAAGATTTTTGGATCCGCAGAATTAAAAGACTTATACCCGGGCTGTTTTTCATGCTGGGAATTGTATGCCTATATCTTTTGTTGTTCGATCGATCAATGTTGATCTCCCTCAAAGGTGAGCTCCTGTCGGCAATACTATACTTCAACAATTGGTGGCTTATTTTCCATAACGCCTCTTACTTTGAAAGCTTCGGGCCGCCATCTCCACTGGGGCACCTCTGGTCCTTGGCCATCGAAGAACAGTTTTACATATTGTGGCCATTAATACTGACTATCTTGTTATTCATCACTCGGAGGCGCTCTGATTTAATCTTTTTCACCCTGTTGGGAGCAGCCCTATCTGTTAGTGCCATGATTTTGCTTTACGATGTGGGAACCGATCCCAGCCGGGTCTATTATGGAACAGATACCCGGGCCTTTGCATTGCTTATCGGCGCGGCTCTGGCAATGGCCTGCCCCAGTCAAAGCATGTCCAGGAAGATTTCCCGCAAATCGGCTAATATTATGGATCTGATTGGGACAGTGTGTCTGTTTGGCATTATTCTGGCAATGGTGAGAATTAACGAATATGACCCTTTTCTGTATCTGGGCGGGCTGGCTTTGTTTACAATAATTGTGGCGGTCATTACCGCTGTACTTGCACATCCGGCCAGCATACTGGGCAGGATTATCGGCTGCAAACCTCTGAGATGGATTGGTGTACGTTCATACAGCCTGTATCTTTGGCATTTTCCGGTTATCATCCTTACCAGCCCATCTATACATGCGGGAGGCATAAATGTAGGTCTGGTTATTGGGCAGTTAGTAACAACCTTTCTCCTGGCCCACATTTCCTATAAATACATCGAAGAGCCTTTCCGCCGCGGTTCCTGGTCAGATTGGCTAACAAAAATACCCGTCCCCAATCCTTTAATTCTTCGCTATGCCAGTGTTATGGTGATTATTGCTTTGACGATTTCCCTCTTTACCGGCCATAATATGGCTAGCAGTCATACCCATGCCGGCTCACCAAAAGTCGTCGAAAATGTTAATCCTGACCCAACGGTGCCTGTTGATAATACACCCTTGCCCACGGCTGATGAAAAAATACTTGACAATAATACGCCCGATGAAATACCCCCGGCTGACAACAGCCCCATTGATGGCCCGGAAGTCAAAACTGACGCGATGATAACTGTGATAGGGGATTCTGTAGTTCTGGCTGCCGCACCGTATCTGGAGGACATTTTTCCCGGCATCATCATAGACGGTGAACTCGGCCGGCAAATGCATCAGGCCCAGGATACGGTCAACCGCCTCAGATCAGAGGGTAAGCTTGGCAGATGTGTCATTATTGAATTAGGCTCCAACGGACCCTTCAAATTAGAGGAATTCCGCACGATGCTAACCTCCCTTGAGGATGCGGAACAGATTATTATTGTTAACACCCGGGTGTCAAAAAGGTGGCAAGATACAGTGAACTCCGATCTGGCCAAAGTAGGGGCGGAGTTTCCCCAAGCAACCCTTGTGGATTGGTATTCCGCCAGTGAAGGGAAGGACTCATATTTTTACGGAGACGGTGTTCATTTGAGTCCGCAAGGCGCCCAATGCTATGCTGCACTCATAAGCGATGCCATAAAGTAAGACTTGATTCAAGTGGAGTTTTTAACTCCATCTGAATCTTAGCCGCACAGCTCCAGGGGCTTAGGGCTGGTTAGTCATCGGATAGAGGTAACAGATGGGGTGTAAGAAGGCGGGATCTACTCCTTATAATCGCCAATCCGAAAACTGTAACCGACTTCCTGCCAGGTCTCAGAATTTTCCGGTGTAAAGCTCCGCTCCCGGAACTGAACCCGGTTTTCCCGGTCTATGAGCATTACTGTAGTTGACCTGGTTCCGTATTGTGGCATCTCTATGAAGATGGAGGAAAGCTGCCGCTCCATTTCCAGACTGACTCCGGTCTGAGGCAAGTCCACATCACGGGCCAATTCTTTATCCGCCATCAATGCAAACAACTCTTCCCAATTTGCCTCATGCCCTGATAAAGAGGCCGCCAGCCCTTTTATTCCCTTTGTTACCTTGGGCCAGGGAACATTGATCAGACTGTTGCTGATGCCGTGATAACCGCGATCCAGGCGGCGGATAACCTGTTCCCGATTGGATAAGTAATACAAGGCCTCCAGGCTGCCGGCCAAAAGGTTAAAACCGTTGTACAATTCAGCCTCATCCAGCAGGTTTTGCAGGTAGTATTCAGGCGAAGAACTGCCGGACAGGTATTCTTGCACCAGGTGACCCCGCGAAGGCGCCTGGGGTTTATTTCTGGATGGATCGCGATAATTGGTCAAGGCAGCAAATTGTCCCGCAGTGGTTATCCCCATCCAGGTACCGCCCTGTTCTAAATCCCGTCCGGCCAAAATTGACGGCTCCTCCGGCCAAAAAGCCGCCGGAAGAGTCTGGCGGTTATAAAACTCATCCCGATTAGCCGCTGCTGCCAGCCAGTATTGGGGATGACAGTCATAGGCCAATAGTATCAGACACATAGACTCAGACCTCTTAAATAATCCTAAGTCCATTATAATACGAGAGACAAGAAAGAAAACCCTTGAGCGGGTATTTATGGCGATCGGGTTACGTAAGTTACGATAACAAGCACCAACTAGAGGGTTTTCCTTTTACTCCTCCGATTCGACGTTAATATCCGCCAGCTCATCATTTGTATTCTCATATATGACCCGCAAAACTTCGGCTACCGACCAGGCCTGGGCCACACATCCCCGGGGATAATGGGGAGGATCACCATCAAAAATCTCTGATACGGTTCCGATTCCGGCTTCATTCAGATGAGCCATCAACGGGGCTGTCATCTTGTGAATCAGCTCTGCAGTACCAGGCTCCTTACCATAAATGCTCTTGATGGCAGTGATAAAATGTCCCCAGGGCCAGACCCAGACAGTGCCTTGGTGATAAGCGCTGTCCCGGGCATACTGATCACCGGTACACCTTCCTTTGTAATCATTGCTGCCCGGAGACAGGGTTCGCAATCCCAGCCCGGCATACAGCTGAGTCCATACAGTTTCCAGCACCCGGCGTTCCTGTCCGGCAGTCAACAATCTTATCGGAAGACTAACCGCAATGATCTGGTTGCATCGGATGGATTTATCCGGTACCCCGTCGTTTCCTACTGTATCATAAAGATATCCGCCCTCATTAAACCAAAATAATTCCCGAAATGATTCTTTAACCCGCCTGGCTAAATCCTTAAAATACAGGGCCCGCTTAGAATCACCAAACCTATATCCCAAATGACTGACCAAACAAAGGGCAAGATACCAGAGAGAGTTTATCTCCACCGTCATTCCCCGACGAGGAGTAACCACTACATTCCCCACCCGTGCATCCATCCAGGTCAAGGCCTTCGTCTCCTCACCCTGAGTAATCAATCCCCGGTCATTCATTTTGATTCCGTAGTGGGTACCTTGGATGTGACTTTCCAGAATACGAAGCAATACAGGGTAGTGTTTCCGGAGAAATTCCCAGTCTTGAGTATACTGCAGATATTTGTAAAGGCTCCAAAAAAGCCACATCGCCGCATCAGCAGTATTATAGGCAGCCGGCCCGGGAGTATCCGGAAACAGATTGGGCAGAAGTCCATCCTTCTCATTGTCCAAAAAAGTGCTGATGACTTGTCGATAATCGCCAAACCGTTGGGTAGGCAGGGTCAGGCCAGGCAATGCAATCATGGCATCCCTTCCCCAATCAGCAAACCAGGGATAGCCCGCAATCACAGTCAGATTTTCAGAGTCAGCCCTTTTCACCAGAAAAGAATCAGCTGCCAAAACCAGTGCTTTATACCCCCAATCCTCCGATGGCGCCAAATCAACCAGCTTCCGTAAACGCTGAAGCTCTTGATCGCGTAGTCCCTGGAACAGACTGCTGCCGATATGGATTTGATCAGTGCCGGCCACAACCCAGAAGGTCATGCTTTCCCGGCAATCCACTCGAAAATGCACCGGACAAAAATAATCCTCCACCGCATCCAGCCCTCGCTCAGCTTCAACCTGGTAATAGACGCTATTGTACCAAAATCTGCTTTCAATTATCTGAGCCCGGTCACTTCCTATATACAACCAAGGTGCTCCGGAGTAAGGCTCCACGGCCACCTGCTGATTGTTATTCACCGGAGTGACAGTAAAGGGCCAATGATTTTGCCGCAAAATCCCATGATAATCCCGGGAAGTAATAAGCGGGAATATATTCAGCCTGACCTTTCTCCCGTTTCTGTTGGTCAGGCTATACTTAACCATTACCGTATTTCCCTTAAATACCATCATTATTTCTTTTTCCAGAATGCAGTCTTCAAGCTGATAAATATAGGTTGGAAGCGGAAATCGCCTGAATCCTTGAAGATAATTAAAGCCCTGTCCCGATGTTCCGCCTACTGTTTCCGATGAAAACAGACTGTAAGACTTCTCGTCTACTATTATCTCTTCCTCCAGCTTAGCCAGTAACAAACGACGGTCCACAGGAGGCCTGAGGGCAGCAGTCAGCAACCCATGGTAGCGTCGGGTGTTTATTCCCGAAATGGTTGAACCTGCAAAACCGCCAATTCCGTTGGTTAACAGCCATTCCTTGGTTTTCCCCTGAGGGGGCAGCAGGTCTGACGGCGAATATGTGAACATGGCAATTAGCCTCCAAATATCAATTATTTCTATCAGCCAAAAAAACACTAAAGTATTATTTAGTTTTCTCGATAATTAGATAGAGATATACGTAATGGGGCCGGACTCTTATTGAGTGGCCCCGGACGCCGAACGACAGAAGCGTCTGCAATAAGAGGAGGTTTGTTATGTTTAGGGCTCTTTACACCGCCAGTACCGGAATGTACGGGCAGCAGCTCAACATTGATGCCATTTCCCATAACGTTGCCAATGTGAATACTACCGGCTACAAAAAATCCAGAGTCAATTTCCAGGACCTGCTTTATCAAACTATTCAAAAGCCCGTCGTTACTCAGGAAAATCAGGAACCAATGGGCCTTCAAATCGGATTGGGGGTACGCCCCGGTTCCATTCAGACCTCATTTGAACAAGGAAGCCTTATTCCCACTAATAACCCTCTTGACATAGCAATTTTTGGCGACGCTTTTTTCAAGCTTGAGGTTGCAGGATATGACGAGCCTTTGTATTCTAGAAACGGTGCTTTTCTGTTGGATTCCTTCGGGACCTTGGTAACTCCGGACGGTCATCTGGTTATGGGTGTGGACACCTTCAGTGCTAACGCTACCAATATTAGCGTAGCCAGTGATGGGACTATTACTTACACTACTCCCGACGACGATACCCCGGTTGAAGCCGGTCAGATTCAACTGGCACGCTTTATGAATCCTGCCGGTCTGGAGAAGGTCGGCAGCAGCTTGTACCGGGCCAGTGCCAGCTCCGGTGAACCGGAAGATTGGTCTCCGGAAGACGATGCCTCGATCTCGCTGACCTCCGGATATCTGGAAAACAGCAACGTTAACATCGTTGAAGAAATGGTAAATCTGATTACCGCCCAGAGGGCCTATGAATTCAATTCCAAATCTATTCAATCATCTGATGAAATGCTGCAAATGGCCGCCAATCTCAAGCGGTAATTGATAAAACGGACTCGGGAATAATCAGCTCATAATACTGAGAATAGGACTGTTAAGATGAAAATAACCGACCTGAACTATATACAGATGCAGCCTGCTGCCAGTCAGCTTCAAGCTAGCCAGGCAGGATTAAATTCAGGAAAAGCTAAGTCAGCACTAAGTGGGGAAGAAGAAAAGCTGATGGAGGCCTGCCGTGATTTTGAGGCTATCTTTTTGAATGAACTCTTAAAGGCCATGCGCAAGACGGTGCCCAAAAGTGATCTGGTAAAAAGCGGGTTCAGTCAAGAAGTGTTTCAATCCATGCTCGATGAAGAATACTCTAAACTGATGGCAACCTCTCAGCAGAGCACCGGACTAGCGGAAATGGTTTTTCTGCAGCTGCAAAGAAACCTGACTAATCCTGCCCTCGAAGATTAGATACAACTCCCCCGTTAAAAGGCACCCGGCTTGCCCCCCCGCAGGCCAGGTGCCTTATTTCATCTAACGAAAACTCTCCCCTGATATTACCTTATCGGTCTGATAAACTCCTCCACAACCCGCGCGCTCTCATCAGGCATTTCAAGCATAGGCAAGTGCCCACAGTCCTTTATTACCACACCTTGGGACATTTTAATGCCACTTTCAAAAATCTTTAGACAGGAAGCATCAAATATCCGATCTTTTTCACCCCAGATGATCAAAGCCTTACATTGAATCTGAGGCAGAACAGGCTCCAGCCAAACCCATTTGGCAGTTAGCTGATCAAATATCTTTATATTGCTGGAATAATGGCGCACCGCTTCTTCGGCAAGACCTTTCATTATGACTGCCGGAAATGATGGCGGATTATGGTAGACAAAATTCATTAAATCAGGATAATCGGAGGGTTCCTTTACAATCAGAGAATTGCTTCCCTGCTCCAGCAGCTTGTTAAACTCACTTTGAGTTGGCTCCTGGACCCCGGCAGCATCCATAAGGGTAACAGTGACCACTTTTCCGAAATGCTTCGCTGCATAAAGAGCGGAAATCTTACCTCCCATGGAACTGCCCACCAAATGAAATTCATCGAGTTTGACGGCAGTCACAAAATCATGCAGTCGTCTCACCTGATTTTCTGCATCATACTCCTCATCCTCAAAAAACGAGCTTTCTCCAAAACCGGGCAGATCAGGAACAATGACATGATATGTTGAAGTAAAATGCTTGGCAAACCGATTCCAGCTGTCCTTATCGGCCCCAAATCCATGTAGCAGCAATAGATTAGGCCCAGATCCACCTTCCAGGTATACGATATTGTGCTTTCCAACGCTTATCTGCTTTCGCGTCAGCCCACAGGAACGCCTTAGTGACCACATAGTAAACTTAAAGAGATTGCCGGGATAAAACAGAACAATAACCAGCACCACAATGATACCAAAAACAACCCATCCAAACATCAACTTCCCCCCAATGTTTTCATAATATTATTATCTTACCATCAATAGATAATAGTTACATAATTTATCTTGGCTAGATGTAATCCCCATGTCGCCCACTTAAGCATTTTTATGCACTAATATATCAATAGATACTTTAATTCCCTTGTAAATTAATGTATAATATCCTGACACCCTAGGCATTGCACTCGAAGCCTTCGTTTATCATAATGATATGGACCCTTCCCCACGATTTAAGGGGAATCATTTTGGTTGTTAAATCATAAAAACTGAGTGGAGGCTCCGATATCTCGTCGCGAGCCTCCACTCCGATTCAGCCCTCCGAATATCCTTTAACTCAATCCCGATGGTCACAAGCCGCAGGCGCAGGAGAGCATCGCGGAGTGAGTTACGCCGAGCGGCCGAGCGAGGCGCATATCATCGAAGGCGATAGCTAACTCAATCCCGATGGTCACAAAAGGATTTAAACTCTCCATGGAGAATCACAAATTAGGAAGATACTTATACCCTCTTCCTCAGTCGGCATTGTTTGGGAAAAAAGGTTTCGCCTTACACTAACCAATTATGGATTTGCTGTTTTACCGTTCGTCGATAAAGGAGAGCTCTATGAAAAAAATATCTGATAGCGTGTGGCTGGTCGATCCTCCTAACCGCAGCTTTCCCCATAGCACCAGTATCTTCATTAAAGATGAGATAAAGGGTCTGATCGATTCCGCAACCAGTGCGGAAGATTTCGATATTCTAAAGAACCAAGGTATCGACGTGCTGCTTGGCAGTCACGGTCATGTGGATCATACTCTCCGTAACAGCGACTACATAGAAGCCCAATTGCTGCTTAACGAGAAGGACCATGGATACGTGGCTTCGCGGGATTCCTTTCTTGCCATGCTGGGCGGCGAATTTTTTGGCCCTGAAAACTTTGACAATATGAAGATTGACCGGATGGGATACCGCTTTAGACCTGCGGACGGCCTTCACTCCGATGGTCAAAAGCTTAACTTCGGTAAAACTGAAGTAGAGGTTATTCATTTTCCGGGCCATACCCCCGGACATAGCGGTTTTGCCTTTCCTCGGGAGGGGTTTATTTTTACTGCCGATATAGATCTCGAACCTTTCGGGCCCTGGTATGGCAACCTGAAATCAAGTGCTGATGAATTCCTGGAGTCCATTGAGAAACTTCGCCGCCTTGGACCCGATTTCATTATCACCGGTCATGCCCCGGAACCACTCACCTCCGGTATCCCCAAACTGCTGGATGACTTCCGAGATGTGATATTCAAGCGTGAGAAGGAAATAATCCGCCTTTTGCAGAACAGAAAAAATACCATCATGGAATTATCCTATGAACAGCCTATATTCCAAGGTCATCCCAAAAGAATAATTGTATTTGAATGGATGATGATTTGGCACCATCTTCAGCGCCTTATGCGGCTGGAAAAAGTCCGAAGGGAAGGAGATCATTTCTACCTGGTAGATGGAGTCAGGCTATCCAACTTAAATTTGGGGTAGTTGGGGTGATCCCCAGTACCTGCCCGGGGTTTTAATGAAACTGTTAAAGGAGTATTGTTTATGAAAAAGTACCTACTTGTTTTTTTATCCATTCTTTTTCTTACCATCCTATTTCCTGCCAGAGCTGTGGATGCTCAGCCCATCGGAGTATTTGTGGATGGACTGCCGGTGATTTCTGATACCTCCCCCATAATTCAGAGCGGCCGTGTCATGGTACCTTTCAGAGCAGTAGCTGAATCCTTGAATGCTAAAGTAGATTGGAATCCGGACCTGCAAACGGTAACCGCCTCACAAGGCGAAAACACTATTAAATTGCAGATTGGAAACAATACGGCCTGGAACAGCGATGGAGAAATCATACTTGACGTACCACCCATGATTATTCAGAACCGGACATTAATTCCCTTAAGGTTCTTTGCGGAAGAACTTGGTTGCCAGGTATCATGGGATGGAGCAACTTACGAGGTGAAAATCTCCAGTCCGCAAAAGAAAATGACGATAACCGGTTTTTATGCCCTTGGTGACAGCCGCACCAGCAGCTGGACCAGCATCTTTGGCAAACCATTCCCTGAGCTTTCTGCGGGCAATACCGACATAATTGGAGAATTGGCTTTGGGCTGGTATAGTGTTGATGCGGAAGGCAATCTTTTGACTAAAAGCAGCACCGGCTGGCAAAGACCTGATAGTTGGGAAAAGGTTGTGGAGGCTGCTGAAGCTTTTAACATAAAATATGATATGGTTGTACACGTAACCGAGAAAGGCAATACCATTACTAAGATGATGAGTAATGATGCCGCAGTCGAGCAGTTTGTGTCTTCTGTACTTTCAGAAAGTCAAGAATATGACGGCGTTAACCTGGATTTTGAGGGTTTGGGACTCGGTGCTGATTCTTCGGAAGACAGACAGATGTTTACTGTTTTGGTTAACCGGCTATACTCAGCACTCCAGCCCAGAGGCAAAACCCTGACCTTGACATTACACGCCCCAAACAGCTCTTACAAAGGCTATGATTATGAAAAATTGGGAGCGGTTTCGGACCAAATAATAATTATGGCCTATGATTACGGTCCCCAGCCTGAGCCTGACCAAATGGTTATACAGGCCGTGGAAATGGCCCTCAAAGAAGTTCCTGCCCACAAGCTAATCCTGGGAGTCTCATTGCCATCTGAAACACCGGAAAGTCTGACGAAAAGAATTGGTATCGCTAAAAAGTACGGCCTGAAAGGTATAGCTATTTGGCGGTTAGGCCTGGTAAGCGAATCCTCCTGGCAGGTTATGCGCGAAGGAATATTGCCGCGTAATTAAAGGGACAGTCTTTGTCCGATTTATAATATAGAAATAATCGCAGTAAATTATTTCAGGACGGCGGGGCAGATTCTGTCCCGTTCTAATAATAAGGAGGCAGACTAAAATGGATATTACTACCGGAGGAAAAGAACTCCTCCCTCAACTCCTACCTCTCTGGAATGCGCTGAAACAACATCATGTTCAGGTTGCCGGTGTATTCTCCTCTGTATTCGCGATGGGTGATTGGGAGACAAGAAGTGAGGATCTCCAGCGCAAGGCTTTTGATAATAAGCTGAAAGTTGATCTGGTCACCGGCGATAATGAACTTATGGCTTTCGCAGTTTCAACTATAACGGAAAAGGGCGTTGGAGAAATTGATTCTTTATATGTTAAAGAGCAGTGTCGCGGCCAGGGAATTGGTAAACAACTGATTCAAAGGGCACTGGATTGGATGAAGGCTGAAGGGGCCGTTTCTTATACACTAAGGGTTGTTCACGGTAATGATCGGGCCATGTCTCTATACCAGTCTCTGGGCTTCTTCCCGATTATACACACCTTGATGATACCTCAACAAACCATGATTGACTCAGATCGCGGCCACTGAACACGGATTGTTTGGCAACTGCAAAATTATACTATTATCATATGTCAGGCGGTATTTCTGAAGGGATGAGCCCGCCTATTTTTTTGGGGAAAATTGCTTTATGTAATATCAGTGAAGAATTTTTCACTAGGTTTCTGATATTAAAATCCCGATTCAGGAAATTCGCTTAATGAGACCATGTTCCTGCATTAAAGATCATTCGCCACTTGTCACACCACACCGAGTTCCAATGGAACCATTCTCTATCGGCAAAAATTATGAATCACGGCACCAATAAGGCTATACTTTTCTGAATAGTCTACTTTTTTTGTTATGCAAAACTATTGCAAATAGGTTAAATTTATAGTGTGCCTTTAATCTCAATGTTTCGCACTACAGAAAGTTAGAAAGGAGGAATTTAAGAAGCACCTTCGACACGGCAGTTCTAAGTTTTATTACACTACATTAGATTTTGGAGGGATGAATATGACGACGTCAGTATATGAAAGCAAGTTTTGGTTAAAGAGCTATCATTGGAAAACTCCCGCAACTGTTATTTATCCAAAGACTGCCGCGTATAACATTTTGCGTGAATCAGCTGTCTACTATCCCAATAAAGCCGCTACCTGGTTCTACGGGGCGGAAATCAGCTTTCACGACCTTTATCAAATGGTATGTCACCTCGCTAATGTTTTTGTTGAAAAAGGGATTAAAAAGGGTGATCGGGTAGGTCTCCTGATGCCTAACTGTCCCCAGTTTGTCATATCTTATTGGGGAGTTTTAATGGCTGGAGCTATTGTTGTCAACGTGAACCCTTTGTACACTGCAGAAGAATTGAAATTTGTGCTTGAAGATGCAGATATGAGCTGCCTCATAACTTACGATGCTCTGGTTCCGGTAATTAAACAGTTAAATAAGGAAGCGAAAATTCCCAACGTCATAGTCACGAAATTGTCAGATTTTATGCTCAATCAACAGCTCAGTACACCTGAGGAACTCGGACTTGAAGAAGGATGGCTGCATTTCTCGAAGATTTTAGAAACTGATCAGAGATGGGCCCCCCCGGTAATTGATATTGAATATGATGATCCCGCGGTAATCCAGTACACCGGCGGAACCACCGGAATCCCTAAAGGCGCCGTCCTGACCCAGAGAAATATTACAGCCGGAGCAATGAATGTCGCTCTGTGGACCAAGGATATGGCCGATCGTTGTCCCATGGAAGCCAAACGAGTACTGAGCGTCCTGCCTTTCTCCCATGTCTATGGCGAAGTCTGCTGCATCTGTTATGGCGCCTATGCTATCGCAACTCAGGTAATCCTGCCGAGGTTTGATATTAATGAGATATTTGATACTATTGAGAAATTCGATTTGTGGTCATACTGGCCTGCAGTACCCACAATGCTTCAGGCGTTATTCTATAACCCCAGAATGAAAGAAATAGACTGGCACGACAAATTTGTCTACTGCGGTACCGGTGCGGCTCCGGCACCATTGGATCTGATCAATAAATGCCGGGCAAACGATTTTAACTTCTTTGAAGGATATGGAATGAGCGAAACTACCGCTTTAGCATTAAGTACCCCACACAGCAAGCTGAAACCGGGGAGCTGCGGTGTCCCCTATATTGATGTGGACTTTCGATTAGTCGATGAAGATGGTAATGATGTCCCTTTGGGCCAACCCGGAGAGATTTTGATGAAAAGCCCCTATGTGATGAAGGAATACTGGAGAAAACCCGAGGAAACCGCCAATGTATTCACCGCTGACGGCTGGCTAAAGACCGGTGATGTGGCTTATATGGACGAAGACGGTTACGTTTTCATCGTGGACCGGACTAAAGATATGATCATTACCGGAGGCTTTAATGTTTATCCTCGGGATATCGATGAAGTATTGCTCAAACACCCTAAAGTAGCTGATGCTATGGCGATCGGTATTCCCGATGAGTACCGAGGTGAATTGGTAAAGGCTTTCGTCCAGCTTAAGCCGGGCGAAACCGCAACTGCCGAAGAATTGCTGACCTATTGCCGCGAACATCTGACCGCCTATAAGATTCCCCGTGCGGTTGAGTTACGCACTGAGCCGTTGCCCAGAACCAACACCGGTAAAGCATTGCGCAGAATCCTGCGTGAAGAGGAGCTCACGAAAACAAAGGAATAGGCCGTAGCTGTCCCGCATTTAAAAGCATATAGATCAGACGGTTAAATTAGATGGTAGTTGACCTGAACAGTCGCTGCCATCTTTTTAACAATTCTGGCTGGTTTGAACATCGCGGTTATCCTGCTCATTAGAGCACGAGATTTGGTTCAGGCACTCAACCGGTTTCCTTGTCAATATAGATTGCTTTCATGCCTTGCCTGGAGTATCATTATCATATGATTAGTCATATGCCTTTGAAAGAAAGCAAAGTACTTGCCGTGCCTGAAAACGACATTCAAAATAGATGGATATCCCTGCAAGAAATTTGTAACTATCTTGACGTGAAGCGCCACACCGTCATGCGTTGGATTGATCAGCGCGGGTTGCCCGCCTCCAAGGCGGGAAAGCTCTGGCGTTTCAAAG
>Ga0123326_1000919_pt1 | contig 27692 bp, 28 predicted proteins | sample BioC13SIPDNA_FD_89739 | JGI IMG/M metagenome (GOLD analysis project Ga0123326, IMG submission 89739) | Anaerobic biogas reactor microbial communites from Washington, USA - Biogas_R1_A C13 SIP DNA | ecosystem: Engineered > Bioreactor > Anaerobic > Unclassified | place: Washington, USA | collected...
ATCACAAGTTTCTTGGGGACAGTCTGGGGACACAAAAAGAGGCAACAAAAAAACCCGCAACTTGTTGATATTGCAGGTTTTTAAATGGTGGAGCTGAAGGGGATCGAACCCTCGACCTCTTGACTGCCAGTCAAGCACTCTCCCAGCTGAGCTACAGCCCCGCAGGTAAGTGTTATAACAGCATGAGGATGAATTGTCAATGGCTATTGCGCCGCCCAAGGAGGTGCCTTAAGAGTTGCAAAGGCGCGGAAAACTTATTACCATGTGAGGGTAACGATACCGTTCAGGAGGTGCCCTATGAGGTCCATCGTTTGTTTGATGGCGGTCCTTTGTCTTGTTCTCGTGTCGACAACGTCGGTGTACGGGCAGGGCGCCGCACCCGGTGCCGGGATCAGGCTGCCCGAGCCGAAATACGACGGGAACGTTTCTGTCGAGAAGGCGCTGAAGGAGAGGCGATCGGTGAGGGTCTACAAGGATTCCCCCCTGTCGGTGGCCGAGGTATCCCAGGTCCTCTTCGCGGCACAGGGCATAACGGAGCCAGGCAGGGGCCTGAGGACGGCGCCTTCCGCGCGGGCGCAGTATTACCTCACCGTTTATCTCTTTGCCGGCAACGTCACGGGGCTTAAGCCGGGCATGTACCGCTACGTGCCAGGGGGCCACTCGCTCACCTTCATTGCCGACGGGGACGCCAAGGGCAGGCTCTACAAGGCGGCGGGTCAGGCGCCGATAGACAAGGCGCCGGCGGCGCTCGTCATTGCCGGATCGCGGGCAAGGGCGACGAACGAGAGCTGGATGTATCTCGAGGCGGGCCATGCGGCGCAGAACGTCTATCTGCAGTCAGTGCCGCTCGGCCTCGGTACGGTCGTCATGGCGGGATTCAACGCAGACGCGGTGGACAAGGCCATCGGTCTTCCCGCCGGCGAACGGACCCTTTATATAATGCCTCTCGGCAGGAAATAGATTATAATGTACTCCCGGCGGCGCGGCCCGCCGGAGACACCACAAAACAGGAAAGGACGACGATGCTGCTCTACCTTGTGCGCCACGGCGAAGCGAAGCGCGAGGACGAGGACCCCGAGCGAGGCCTCACGGACAACGGGATGAGGCATGCCCGGAGGATGGGCGAGTTCCTCGCCTTCATGGACGTCAGCCTCGACGTTGTCGTCCACAGCACGAAGAAGAGGGCCGCTGAGACGGCTCAGGCTCTCACGGAATCGATACGGCCCACCGCCGGTATCCGGGAGGAGAAGGGTCTCTCTCCCAACGACGACCCGGCGCCATGGGTCGAAAGGATAAACGCCATGACCGCCGACACTGCCATCGTCGGTCATCTCCCTTTCCTCGACAGGCTCCTCGGCCTTCTCGTCCTCGGCGACGCGGGGAGGACCATCATAGACTTCAGGCCGGCGGGAACGGTGTGCCTTAAGCCCTCGGGTGAGGGAAGGTGGCTCATCGCCTGGGTGCTTGGCCCCGAGGTGATCTGGTGAGCTATCTCGCCCTTATCATCGCCTTTATCGCGGGAGCGGCCCTGGGAGGTGTCGTCTTCTCCCTTGTTGTCACCTCCCGCGCGCGCGCCCGGCAGGCAGAGCTCGAGGCGAGGGCCGGGTCCGCCGAGGCGGTCGTTACCGAGTTGAGGCAGCAGTACCGTGAGGGCAGGGACGAAGCGCTGCGGCTCCAGGCTGAGCTTGACGCTGAAAGAGAGGCCAGGGTGCAGGCCATGACGAGGTGCGAAACGCTGGACCTTCGCCTCAAGGAGGAGATGGAGCGTTTCGAGGCCGTAAGGAAGGAGCTCTCCGAGACCTTCAAAGCCCTTTCCCTCGACGCCCTCGCGTCCAATACGAACGAGTTCAGGAAATACGCCGAAGAGTTCATGAAGCTTGCCGAGGAGAAGCTCAAATCCCAGACGGCGGAAGGGAAAAAGGAACTCGAAGGCAAGAAGGAACTCATAGACAGGAACATCGACTCCATCGGGAAGACCCTGACGGAGGTCCAGAGGCGCGTCGAAGAGGTGGGCAAGGTGAGCGGCGAGCGCATCACCGAGGTGACCACCTTGATCAAAAAGCACGAAGAGGTCACGGCGAAGCTCAGGGACACGACGGAGCACCTCGGCCGCGCGCTCGCAAGCTCGAAGAAGAGGGGCGAGTGGGGCGAGCGGATGGCCGAGGACATCATCCGTCTCGTGGGGATGGCGGAAGGCATCAACTACGTCAAGCAAACGACCCTGGAGAACGGGCCCGGTAGGCCCGATTTCACCTTCTTTCTCCCCAATGACCTCAAGGTCAACATGGATGTGAAGTTCCCCCTCGACAACTTCGCCCACTATCTCGACGCCGAGAGCGACCACGACCGGAAGCGGTACCGCGATGAGCTCCTCAAGAACGCGAAGGTGATGATAAAGCAGGTGACGACCCGGGAGTACATCAACCCCGCCGAGAACACCGTGGACTACGTCATCGTCTTCATCCCCAACGAGCAGGTCTACAGCTTCATCCAGGAATCGGACGCCTCGATCATGGACGAGGCATTGAGGCAGAAGGTCATCCTCTGCTCCCCCTTCACGCTCTACGCGGTCCTCGCCGTGATCCGCCAGACCATCGAGAACGTGAAGCTCGAACGGACCGCCTCGGAGATACTCAAGCTCCTTACCGAGTTCTCGAAGCAGTGGAAGCTTTACAAGGACAGGTTCAAGACCATGGGCGACCGCATCGACGCGGCCAGGAAGGAATACGAGATCCTCGTCACCACGCGGACGAACATGCTCGAGAGGCCGCTGAGGAAGATTGATGAACTGAGCGCGGCCGATGCCCTGGAACTGGGAACGGGGGAGCTCTCGCAGGATGAAAGCTAGTCTGCCCTCATTGAGCCGCCTCGTCCTTGCGCTTCTCCTGTCGGTGCCGTGCCTCGTCGCCGGTGCCGATGGCGGCAAGGACCTTCCCGGTTTTCTCGAAGGGAACTACGGTCTTGTCGGCAGGCGTCCGGGCACGGGCGAGACCTATTCGGGGACGGTGACGATAAAGGCGAGGGATGGCGGCCTCGAGGTCATACGGTGCGTCGGCGGATCGCGCCACGCCGGTCAGGGTTCCATCGTTCTCGTGACGGCCGACAGGATACCAGCCCTCAGCGTGCGCTGGGGCGACGGGAAGAAGGAATACAGGGGCCGATACGACATACACGGCGATGCCGACAACTACGCCAGGCTCTCGGGGCCTTATGTCGCCATGGAAGATGAACGGGAGTTCGGCTGGGAACTTCTCTACGTCGATCCCGGGAACGGCCCGGTCTGCAGGTAAGCGAGGCCCTCCGCGGAGCGGCCGGATGAAGGAGGCTTGTGATGGAAGATGAGGACCGTTTACGTACCGTGCTGAAGCAGCTCATCCAGAACAACGAGTATCTCGCCGAGAATTACCGGAAATGGGGCAGGGTCGCCGCGACGGGCGGTCTCGATGCGGTGTCGAAGGAGATAGACGAGGCCGGTCAGTTCATACAGATAGCCACGCAGAAGCTCCGGGGTGCCCTCGGCCTCATGGGAGAGTGACCGTCACCGGGTCGCCCTTTCCCGTCCCCGTTTCGCGCCTGAAGTCTCCCTTGAAAACCCCGAATTCCAGGTAGCCGGAGCTGCCCTCGAGGCAGGTGAGGCCACCCTCGCAGTAGGTCTTGCCGATCGCCGCGAAGACGTGTTCGCCCATCCGTATCTCGAAGGGGCCCTCCCCGGCGAAGTACCGCAGGGCGTGGCCCTTTATGTTCGTGATGGCGTTGCCGAAGCGGTCGAAGCGCACCACGCTCCCTTTAAGCGTCCTGCCCTCGATCACGGGATGGATGTCGCTCAAGAGAACGGGATCCGTTATTTTTCGCCCGAACGCCTGGGGGGAGTAGCCGCGGGACAGCCTGGCGGCGGCGGGGGAGAAGACGTCCCGGCCGTGGAAGGTGGAACTGACGGGGGAGAGCATGAAGTTGCGGTTCTCGATGACGTGGATATCGGGGGCGTTGTCCGCGAGGAGGGTGAAGACGCCGTTGTCGGGCCCGACGAAATGATGTCCCTTCGCCGACACGATAAGCGGCCGCCTCGCGCTCCCCACGGTGGGGTCGACGACGGCGACATGGACCGTCCCCGGCGGGAAATACCTCCAGTAGTCGTCGATGAGGAAGGCGGCCTCGCGCATGTCCTGGGGTTCCACCTCGTGGGTCATGTCGACGATCCGGCACCCCGGGTCGATGCCGAGGATGATCCCCTTCATGACGCCCACGTAGGGGTCTTTGACGCCGAAATCGGTGAGGAGGGTGATGATGCCCATCGGCCCTGCCGGTCAGAGCATCCTGATGTATTTCGCGAAAGGTTTCTTGATGATGCCTTTCTCGGTGATAAAGCCGCTGATGTACCGGGACGGGGTGACGTCGAACCCGAAATAACGGGCCTTCGCGTCTTTTACGGTGAGGAGCCTGTCGTCGAGGTATTTCACCTCCCTAGCGCTTCGCTCTTCGATCTCTATGCGGCCGCCGTCCTCGACGGCCTTATCGAAGGTGGAGACCGGGGCGGCGATGTAGAAGGGGACCTTGTACGCGTCCGCGGCGAGGGCTATCATGAAGGTACCGATCTTGTTCGCCGTGTCCCCGTTCGCCGCTATCCTGTCGGCGCCGGTGATGATCTTGTTCACCGCCCCCCGGGAGCACAGGAGCCCGGCGTGGTTCTCAGGGACGAGCTCGACGGGGATGCCTTCCTGCATGAGCTCCCACACCGTCAGGCGCGACCCCTGCATGTAAGGGCGCGTTTCCGTGGCGATGACCTTAATCTTCTTGCCCGCCTCGTGGGCGGCGCGCATGACGCCGAGCGCCGTGCCGTAGCCCCCCGTGGCAAGCGCCCCCGCGTTGCAGTGTGTCATGATGGTGTCGCCTTTTTCTATGAGCTCCGCGCCGTAGAGGGAGAGCATCCTGTTGTTCTCGATGTCCTCGACATGGATGGCCAGTGCCTCGCCGAGCATGTCTTCGGCGATGTCCCTGTCGCCCGCGTGGCCCTCAAAGGCCTCGGTCATTCTCCTCAAGGCCCAGAAGAGGTTCACCGCCGTGGGGCGCGTGGCGCCGAGCTTTTTGGCGATGCGGTCGATATCGGCCCGGCGGACGGACCGCTTCGCCGCCACGACCTCCTTCACCCCCAGCACCATTCCATAGGCGGCGACGATGCCGAGCAGCGGCGCGCCCCGGACGGTCATGTTGTTGATGGCCGTTATGACGTCCCCGGCGGTCCTGCATTTCACATATGTTTTCCTGAAGGGCAGCTCTCTCTGATCGAGAAGGTAAAGAACGCCGTTTTTCCAGTAAATATGATCCGTCATGCGTCACCTCTTTCTGTTGGTGGTCATCCCGGACCTGATCCGGGATCCAGAGGTTCTTCCGTTGCGCGTTTCTTCCTGGATTCCGGCCTAAAGCCGGAATGACGGCAAAAATCTAGGCCTTCAGCTTCTTGAGCAGGAGTTCGTTGAGGAGCGCCGGGTTGGCCTTGCCTTTCGTTTCCCTCATGACCTGGCCCACGAAGAAGCCGATGAGCTTCTCCTTGCCGGCCCTGAAGTCGGCCACTTCCTTCGGTGACCGGGCGATGACCGCGTCGATGATGCCCTCGATGGCCCCCTCGTCGGAGATCTGGAGCAGGCCCTTCTCCTTCACGTACTCACGCGGGGAGGCGCCGGTCCGGTAGATCTCCGGGAATATCTCCTTACCGATCTTGTTGCTGATGGTGCCGTCCTTGATGAGCGTGAGAAGCTCGGCCAGCCGTGCCGGTGTAACGGGGGAGTCCTTGGGGGAGATGTTGCCGTCCTTCAGTTCCCTCAACAGCTCCGTCATGATGAAGTTGCTCACCGTCTTCGCCTCGGGAAAGAGCTTGAGAACCTCTTCGAAATACGCGGCCAGTTCCCTGTCGGAGGAGAGTATCTCCACGTCGTACCGGGGCAGGCCGTAATCTTTCATGAAGCGTTCCATCTTCTCCGTGGGGAGTTCGGGCAGTGTCTTCCGCACCTCTTCGATCCATGCCTCGTCCACGGTCACGGGAAGGAGGTCGGGTTCCGGGAAATAACGATAGTCGTGGGCCTCCTCCTTGCCGCGCATGGAATAGGTGGCGCCCTGCTCGGCGTTGAAGAGGCGCGTCTCCTGAACGACGCTCCCGCCCTTCCTGATAAGGGCGATCTGGCGGTCGATCTCGTAGTCGAGGGACCTCTCGATGTAGCGGAAAGAGTTGAGGTTCTTGAGCTCCGCCCGGGTGCCGAAGGCCTCGTCGCCCTTTTTGCGCACCGAGACGTTGGCGTCGCAGCGGAAGCTTCCTTCCTCCATGTTGCCGTCGCATATCTCGAGGTACATGAGGATGTCCCTGAGCGCCTTCAGGTACGCCGTCGCCTCTTCCGGCGTCCTCAGGTCGGGTTCGCTGACGATCTCGAGGAGCGGAGTGCTCGAGCGGTTGTAGTCCACCATGCTGTAGCTGCTCGTGTCGATGGTGCGTTCGTGGACGAGCTTGCCCGCGTCCTCCTCCATGTGAATGCGCAGGATGCGGATGCGCTTCGTCTTCCCGTCCATGACGATGTCGAGCCACCCGTTGCCGCAGATGGGTTCTTCGTATTGCGAGATCTGGTAGCCCTTCGGCAGGTCGGGATAGTAGTAGTTCTTCCGGGCGAAGACGCTCCTGGGATTGATGGAGCAGTTAAGGGCGAGCCCCAGCTTGATGGCGAACTCGACGACCTTCTTGTTCAGGACCGGCAAAGCCCCCGGCAGGCCCATGCAGGTGGGGCAGGTATGGCTGTTCGGCTCGGCCCCGAACTTCGTCGAACAGCCGCAGAATATCTTGCTCTCCGTAAGAAGATGGGCATGGACCTCGAGACCCATTACCCCTTCGTAGTCACCATAATCCACGGCGCACCTCTCTGACTGCTTTCTATCGCTTACAAATGATTGAAACTATACAACAGGTAACGGTGTCATTTCAAAACAAATTGCCCCCTTAGGGGGAAAAGGGACCTTCCAATGGCGCCCGCGATATGATAAGAAGAGATGGGTACAGGAATTGGCAACAAGAAAGGTCAAAAGGAAGAAGCCGGGGAAACTCCTCCGCTTCATCAAGGTCATCGTCGTTCTTGTCGTCCTTCTCGTGGTGGGGTTCGCGGGGTTGTACATGGTCTACCCCGACGTGTCGAAGCTGAAGAAGCAGAACCCGGGGAAGACGTCCTTCATGGAATACCGGGAAGCGGAGTACCGGGCGAAGGGAAAGAAGATGCGGATACAGTCGAAGTGGGTCCCCTTGCGGTCCATATCGCCCTACCTCATGAAGGCGGTCCTCATAGCGGAGGACGATAAGTTCTGGTCCCACCACGGCTTCGACACGGAGGCGATCCAGAAGGCCCTCGAGAAGAACCTGGAGGCGGGAAGGTTCAAACTCGGCGGCAGCACGATCAGCCAGCAGCTCACGAAGAACCTCTACCTCACGCCCTCCAAGAACCCCGTCCGCAAGCTCAAGGAGGCGATCATCACCTGGAGGCTCGAGAGGGCCCTCTCAAAACGGAGGATCCTCGAGCTCTACCTCAACGTCGTCGAATGGGGCGAGGGCGTCTTCGGCGCCGAGGCCGCCGCGAGGCGCCACTTCGGCAAGCCTGCCTCGGCGCTCACCGCGGAAGAGGCGGCCAAGCTCGCAGCGGCCCTGCCCAACCCCAGACGTTACCGCGTGGACGGGACTTCCCGCTACGTCGAACGCCGCGCGAAGATCATCTACACCATCATGGTAAGAAGAGGCATAGTCGTCCCCGACTACGAAGAGGTAACGACCACCCCGCCAGAAACCGTCGACGAGACCGCTCCCACCCCGCCGGCCGACAGCCAGGGCGCCAACTCTACCACCCCCGGCCCCACACCTCCGCCCAACGGGCAATAGGGGAAAACCTTAAAGACCTTGCCTCTCGCCCGTTCGTCGCATTCGCTCCTCTCTCAAGCCCGCAGAGATCGCAGAGAAAAGATTCGGCCGGATTTCGGAGCCTCCCAAAATCCGGCCGGCTTTGCATCCCGTCTGCGACGGGAGGCAAAGAAAAGTTTGGGTTTCAGGTGGGGGTGATGGGAGTCTGGGGGGCAAGGTAGTATGGGGGTTTGAGGATGGAGTATAGGACCTATAGGACATATAGGACCCATAGGACCTATGACTACGGGGGAGATGAGAGGGGATAACTTCTTCAGGATAAAAAACACTATTTCTTTCTCTCCCGCCGGCACGGCGGGACGAGAAGGCCGCCGGATCTTGGGGGGCTCCGAGATCCGGCGGCAGTCTTTTCTCTCTTTCGGTCTCTCTCTGCGACCTCTGCGATCTTGAGCGAAGCGGGCGAGAGATAATATCTTCAAGCCTCTCCCCCCGTTCCGACCGCACACTCAAGGCACCGAACGGGCGAGAGACGCAGTCTTTCTACATCGGGACGTCGTCTTCCATCTCGGGGACGAAGTCGTCGTCGACGGGGCCCCTCGGCGAGCCGAAGGGGCGGCGTTCCTCCTGGGGTTGTCCCTGCGCCTGGCCGCTCGGCATCATCTTCATGTCCGAGGCCACTATCTCGTAAGCCCTGCGCTTGACGCCGTCACGTCCTTCATATTCGCGGGACTGTATCCTTCCCTCGATGTAGACAAGCCTTCCCTTTTTCAGGTATTCCCCGGCGATCTCAGCGAGCTTTCGCCACACGACGATGTTGTGCCATTCCGTCCTTTCCTGCTTGACGCCGGACTTGTCCTTGTATGATTCGGACGTGGCCAGACTGAAGGTGGCCACGGGTGTGCCGTCAGTCGTGTACCGGAGCTCCGGGTCCTTTCCGAGCCTTCCCATGAGCAACACTTTATTGAGATTGGACATAACGTCATACCCCCTTTGAATTGGACGGAAAATATCCAAATCCTATAGTAAGCGAGGGCAAAAGTCAATGAACACCTGGGGCGTTGTGACGACCCCGCCCGATATACCGTTGGAACCGTTGGAACCGTTAGAACCGTGGTGAAAGAAGAGAGCCCTTTTTTACCTTCAACAGGTTGTTGACAAAGTCTGTATTCATTTGGGCGAATGCCGGAATGAAAGAGCACGAACCGCCTTGAGAAATGACTTCGTCAACGGCCTGTCAAGCGATCCAAGCCCTTCTGTCCCCTCTCCCGTAGCTTTCCCTTCGGGATGGTGCCCTCGATGAAGTCCCAGGGGAAGACCTCGTCGCGGGGGCGGTCGCGCAGGGCATAGAAGTTAAGGTTGACGGGGCTTTCCCTGAGGATACGCGCGAGGCTTGTCCCGTGGGCGAGGCGAACGACCGTGTCCGACACGTGCCGGTCACCGCGGGCAAGCACCGCCTGGAGGAAGCTGAACTTCACCGAGTCATGGGTGAAATAGGTGTTGTCTATTTTGCCGAAGGCGTGCGTGAGGCGCGATACCTTTTGCTTCATCTCAGCCATGTCGGCCATGGGAAGCCACTGAAAGGGCGTGGCCGCTTTCGGGACGAAGGGGCTGGCGTGAACGGTGATGCCGCCGAGGGCCCCCCGCGGTGCGCCCCGTTTGATCATGGTGTGGCGGATGCGCTTCACGAGGTCCGGTATCGCGTCGATGTCGCCTGGTGTCTCCCCGGGGAGGCCGATCATGAAATAGAGCTTGAGGTTGAAGGACTTGAGGGCCATGATGCCGTCGATGCGGGAGAGGATCTCCTCGTCCGTCATGGGCTTGCCGAGGAGGTGTCGCAGGCTTTCCGTTGCTGCCTCGACGCCGAAGGTGAGGGTCTTCACCGTATCCTTCATGAGTTCGATGAGGCGTAAGGGGACCTCGTCGAGGCGGAGCGACGGGAGATGGACGCCTATCCCCCGGGAGCTGAGATCTGCGACGATCTCGGTGATGCGGGGGTGGTAGGACACGCCGCCGCCTATGATGCCCACGTCGCTCGCCTCTCCCACCGTCACGTCGATGTCCTCCGACCTGAAGCCGTAGAGGTTGCCGAGGAGACAGAAGGAGCACCGCGACGGGCAGCCGCGCGTCCCCTCGACGAGGACCATGTCCGCGAACTCCGTGTTCGGAGTGGTCATGACGGACATGCCCAGCGCCTCTCCCTTGTGGCGCTCCACGGTGACGGCGAAACCAGCGGGATCGAAACCTTCCACCCGGCCATCTCCACCGTACCGCACCGACAACCCTGCAGGGTTGTAAACGAAGGGCAGTGCTGTGAGCTTGTCGACGATGTGACCCCTTCCCGAATCGCGGCCCGCAATGAAGCGTTCCATGAAGGAGGGAATGGTGGCTTCGATGTCGCCCATCACCATGAGATCGAAAAAGGGCGAGACGGGCTCGGGGTTCGCAATAACGCAGATCCCCCCGGCGACGACGAGCGGGGAGTTCTCCCTCCGCTCCCGGGCGAGGACCCCGACTGACGACCCTTCAAGCACCTTCACGATATTGGGATAGTCGAGCTCGAAGGAGAGGGTGAAGAAGACGATCTCGAAGGAGGAAAGGGTCCGGGAGCTCTCCAGCGAGACAAGCGGCCTGCCTTCCTCGTAGAAAAGCCGTTCGCACACCACATCATCCCGGTCGTTCAGCGTCCTGTAGAGGATGTGCGTCGCAAGGTTCGACATCCCCACGTGATAGGAATTGGGGAAAACGACGAGAACAGGTATCCTGCCCCCCCATTTCTTGCGGATGGTACCCTTTTCCCCGAGAAGAAGGTCCGCCTTGTCGTCATTCCGTCGCGCGCGCTTCTGAGCCATTGCAGTAATAACAATAACACAGATCAGGTAATGGGTGATAGGTCATAGGCGATGGGCTATAGGACGGCGGTTGGAAGCGAAAGAAAAGGCTTGAATGGCTTGACAGGCCGTTGACGAAGTCATTTCTCAAGGCGGTTCGTGCTCTTTTGTCATTCCGGCCTTCGCCGGAATGACGTCGAAAATGAGTTTATCAACAGGTTGTCAAACGGTTCAAGCGGTTGAAGCGGTTCAAGCGGTCTTCTGGGTGTAAGGTTGAGGGGTGGCGGGACGAGAGCTTTCGCCACCCCTCGTTTCAGGAGGTTAGTCTGCCTGCTTCCTGAGAAATGTCGGGATGTCGTAGCGGTCATCATCGATGTCGATGGTGTCGCTCTTTTGCCGTATCTCCTTGTAGTCGACCTTGTAATCGATGGCCACCTTCTTCTTCATGAAGGAGGGAACGTTCTCATCGTCGAAGAGCTTGCCCCTCAAGAAGGGTTCCGTCCTGTCCTCATCGATGACGGCGCGTTCCTCGAAGCCCGTGGCGATGACGGTTATCCTCAGGGAATCCTGCATCGTCTCATCGTAGACGAGGCCCCAGATGATCTTCGCATCCTCGTGGGCCTGTTCCTGGATGAGTGTTGAGGCCTCGGAGACCTCCATCAGCGTCATGTCCGTGTTGCCCGTGACGTTGATGAGGACGCCGCGTGCGCCGTGGATGGAGATGTCTTCGAGGAGCGGGCTCGATATGGCCTTCTGGGCGGCGTCGCGGGCCCTGTTCTCGCCTTCGGATTCACCGATGCCCATGATCGCCATGCCCCGCTCGCTCATGATCGTCTTCACGTCCGCGAAGTCGACGACGACGTGACCGGACCCGACGATGAGGTCGGAGATGCTCCTGACCGCGTTGAGCAGGACCTCGTCGGCCTTGAGGAACGCCTCCTTGATCGTCATGTGCTTGCCGCCGATGGAAAGGAGCCTCTGGTTGGGGATGGTGATGAGCGAGTCGACGCGCGACTTGAGCTGGACAACGCCGCCCTCGGATTGGTTCATCCTGTCCTTTCCCTCGAAGGCGAAGGGTTTCGTGGCGATGGCCACGGTGAGGGCTCCCACCTCCCTCGCTATCTCGGCGATAACGGGGGATGCGCCCGTTCCCGTCCCACCGCCGAGGCCGCATGTTATAAACACCATGTGGGCACCTTTCAGGTGGTCCTTGAGCTTGTCCACATCCTCGAGGGCGGCCTTCTTGCCCACCTCTGGATTGGCCCCGGCTCCCAGGCCCTCCGTCAGCTTCGTGCCGATCTGGATCTTGACGGGCGCCTTGCAGGTGCTCAACGACTTGATGTCGGTGTTGACGGCGATGAACTCAACGCCCTGAACACCTGCTTCCACCATGTTGTTGAGCGCGTTGCAGCCACCTCCTCCAACACCGACCACGATGAGTTTTGCTGAAAATCCGTTGCTCTCGTCCATGTAGAACATTCCACTCACCTCGCACCTCCTAGAATATTTCTTTGAACCAATCCTTCATCTTCGTGAGCAGCTTCTGGTTGCTGAAGAGCCTCTTCATCGACCGTGTCGCGTCAAACCCACGTTTCTTCCCTCGTCCTTCCTTGAAACCGAAAAGCAAAAGCCCCACCGCCGTCGCGTACGCAGGGTTGTTGACGACGTCGATAAGGCCTCCAACGCCTATGGGGTCGCCCTTCCGCGCCGGGAGGTTGAATATGTTCTCCGCTATCTCGGGCAGGCCGTCGAGGTTCGAGCACCCGCCCGTCAGCACGACGCCGGAGGCGAGGAGCTTCTCGAGGCCCGATTTCTTGATCTCCTCGTAGATCAGGGAGGCCACCTCCTCGACCCTGGGCTCTATGATGTCGGCCAGCGTCTTGCGCTGGAGCGTCCGGGGCTTGCGGCCGCCGACGCTCGGGACCTCGATCGTTTCGTTCTGACCGACGAGGCTCGCCATGGCGCAGCCGAATTTCTTCTTTATCTTCTCAGCGTCGTCGATGGGGGTCCTCAGGCCGATGGCAATATCGTTCGTTATGTTGTTACCGCCAAAGGGCAGGACGGAGGTGTGCTTTATCGCTCCATTCGCGTACACGGCGATGTCGCTTGTCCCCCCTCCGATGTCCACGACGGCGACGCCTATCTCCTTCTCTTCCGGTGTGAGGACAGCCTCGGCGGAGGCGAGCTGACAGAGTATGACATCGTCGACGTTGAGCCCCGCCAGTCTGCAGCACTTGATGATGTTCTGGGCGGAGGAGATGCTGCCCGTCACGATGTGGACCTTCACCTCGAGCCTCACCCCCGTTATTCCCACCGGGTCCCTGATCCCGTCCTGGTCGTCGACGATGAACTCCTGGGGGATGACGTGAATGAGCTCCCTGTCGGCGGGGATCGCCACCGCCTTCGCGGCGTCGATGGCCCTGTCTATGTCGTCGGGACGCACCTCCCTGTCCTTCACGGCGACGACGCCGTTGGAATTGAAGCTCTTTATGTGCGCTCCCCCGATGCCGGCGAGGCAGGAGTCTATCTTGATGCCGGCCATGAGCTCCGCTTCCTCGACGGCTTTCTTGATGGAGTTGACGGTGCTGTCCATGTTGACCACAACACCCTTGCGGAGACCCGTCGATGGGTGGGAGCCGATGCCGATGATGTTCACCTGGTTCTCCGTCGCCTTTCCGACGACCACGCAGATCTTTGTCGTTCCAATGTCAAGCCCAACGAGGAGCTGTTCGTCGTCCTTCACCCGGATCACCCCTTCCTTTCCTGGATTATGGCGCCCTTTTCAAAGCGCGCGTCGATGCATTTTATGACAAGGCCCCGCTTGCTCGCGTCCTTGAGGACGGCGAGGGCCCTTTTCAGTCTTTTCTTGTGGTCCTCCCTGCCGAGGATGATCTCCACGCCATCGTCGAGACCGAAGATGGTGAGATCGCCCTCACGGTAGGAGACCTCCGAGAGCTGTTCCCTCCTCAGGATACCCTCGGCGACGAAGGCGTTCGTTTCGCTGAAGACCTTCTTCACATCCAACCTCTCGCGGGTGCTGATGATATAGAGGTTTCTGACATCGTCCTTCCCGAGGGGGCGGTAGGGCTCGCCCTTTTCGTCGAGGACGTGGACGGCGCCGTCCGCCGCGACCCACAGGGCCGACGGGGTCTTCTCCTTCACGTCGATGACGATGGAGAAGGGATAGACCCTTTTCACGCTCACTTCCTTAACGAAGGGATGGGATGTGAGGGCTTCGCGGACCTTTGCCACATCCACCTTGAAGATGCTCTCCGTGAGGTGGGGAGCGATCTTGGCCATCGTTTCCTTGTCGCCGAGCTGGGAGAGGCCGTTCACCTTTATGTTCTGCAGGAAGAAGAGCGGTTCCTCCCGGGAGAACAGGTAGGCGATGGAGAGCATCGAAAGGATGCACACCGGTCCGATGAAGAGCGTGTAGAGAAGTTTCCTCATGTCTTCAGCGATGCTCCTCCAAGTATCTCCTCGATGAGCTCATCGAACGAGCCCCCCTGACAGGCCCAGGCCTTGGGGACGAGAGAGGTCTCCGTCATGCCCGGGGACGTGTTGATGTCGATGACAAGGGGTACCCCGTCCCTTATGAGCATATCCGTCCGCACGCACCCGGAGAGGTCGAACCTCCGGTAGACGTCCATGGCGATGGCCTCGGCCTTTTTCGCCACCTTCCGCGGTATCCGCGCGGGGACGATGTATTCCGTCTTTCCCTTCGTGTACTTCGATTCGAAATCGTAGAAACCCGACAGCGGCCTCACCTCCACAACGGGAAGGACCTTTCCGTTGACGACGGCCACGGTGATCTCCTGCCCGGCCACAAACTCCTCGACGACGACCTTCCTGTCATATTTCCGGGCGAGCTCGAGGGCCGCGGGGAGGTCCTTTTTCCTGTGGACCATCGATATGCCGATCGTCGACCCCTCGTTCGCGGGCTTGACGACGACGGGAGGTTTGAGAGTGACCTTCGTGCCGTCGTCGACTATGACATATGCCGGCGTCGGGATCCCCGTTGCTTCGAGGATGAACTTCATGACGGCCTTGTCCATCGCCGCCGATGAACCGAGCACTCCGGGGCCCGTGTAGGGTATTCCCATGATCTCGAGGAGACCCTGGACGGTGCCGTCCTCCCCCCATCTTCCGTGGAGGACGATGAAGGCCGCCCCGATCTTCTCCTTCTTCAGCTTTTCGACGAGACGGTCCTTCGCATCGATGGCCACCGCGTCATATCCCGATCGGGCAAGGCTTTCCAGGACGGCTGCCCCGCTCTTCAGGGATATTTCGCGTTCCGACGACCTTCCTCCCAGCAGGACGCCTACCTTCACTTTCTTGAGACTGTTCCTATCCATTGAACCCCCAGAGTTCCACCTCTTCCTCGAGCCTCACCCCGAGCTTCGAGAGGACCTCCTCCTTTATCTTTCTGATGAGGGCCGCGATATCGGCGGCCCGGGCGTGCCCCATGTTCACGATGAAGTTGGTGTGTTTCTCCGAGACGCAGGCATCGCCCATGCGGTATCCTCTCAGGCCCGCCTTTTCCACAAACCACCACGCGGACCTGCCCCCGGCCGCCTTGAAGACGGACCCCGCGGAGGGGTATTCCATGGGGTGGCGCTCCTTTCTCTCGCGGTACACGTATTCCATCTCCCGCTCGAGGTCCTCACCGTCGGCGGTGTGGAGGCGGAACCTGCCGGCGATGACGCATTCCTCGCGGCCCACCGGCGAGGTGCGGTAGCCAAAGTCCTCGAACTTGACCGCCTTCTCGACGATCTCGCCCCGTGTCGTCATGACGTCCATGCCGATGACGGTGTCCGATATGGACTGGTCGAAGCTCCCGGCGTTCATCTTTATCGCCCCGCCCACGCTTCCCGGTATCCAGTACAGCCTTTGAAGGCCTCCGAGGCCCCGCTTCGCGCATTCCCTGATGAACCTCGCGAGGGGATACCCTCCGCCCACCTCGGCAATGGCGCCGTCACGGGTCTTCTCGAAGGTCAGGCGCCGCATCCTCGCTATCCGTATCAGCGCCGCCCGGATCCCTTCATCGCTGACGATGATGTTCGTGCCGTTGCCCAGGAAACGATAGGGGATGCCCTCCCCGTTGAGGCGCCGCACCATCGCCGAGATATCGGCCCTGTCAGCGGGGTACAGGAGCCACTCCGCCGGCCCGCCGACACGCATCGAGGTGTACCGCCGCATGGGCGCATTCGCCAGAACCGTCCCCTTTATTCCTTTCCACTCCATACGCCCTTCAGTCTCTCATCGATCTTGTACAGGTCGCCGGCGCCCAGTGTGACGACGACGTCTCCCGCCTTCGCGTTCTCCAGTATCTTCTCCACCACATCGTCCCTGGTAGGGGCGAAGATGACATTCTTGTGCCCGCTCGCCCGTATCTTCTCGGCGAGACTCGCCCCGGTGACCCCCTCTATGGGGTCTTCCGAGGCCGCGTATATCTCTGTCACGATCAGGATGTCCGCCTCGTTGAAGGATGTGGCGAACTGTTCCATCAGCGCCCGGGTCCTCGTGTAGCGGTGCGGCTGAAAGGCCGCTATGATCCTGTCCTTCCACATCTTCCGCATCGCCGACAGGGTTGCCCTGATCTCCGTTGGATGGTGGCCGTAATCGTCTATGAGCTTTATGTCCCCGTCCCATTTTATCTCCAGCCTGCGGTGGATGCCGGAGAAATTCCCGAGGGCCTCCTGTATCGTGCGGAAGGGAATGTCGAGCTCGATCGCCACGCCGCAGGCGGCGAGCGCGTTCACGACATTGTGTATCCCCGGGAGCGTGAGGTGGATCTCGCCCAGATCATATCCCTTGTATATGACCCTGAAGCGTGTCACGAATCCCTCGTAGGAGATGTTGTCCGCCCTCAGGTCCGCCTGCTTCGACAGGCCGTAGGTCATGTAGCGGCGCTTGATAAGGGGTATGAGGCTCTGTATGTTGGCGTTGTCTATGCAGATGATGTTGACGCCGTAAAAGGGGACCTTGTTGAGGAAGGCGAGAAAGGCGGCCTTGATCTCATCGATGTCCTTGTAGAAGTCGAGGTGCTCGAGGTCGATGTTCGTGGCGACGGCAATGGTGGGATAGAGGAGCAGGAAGGTGCCGTCGCTCTCATCGGCTTCGGCGACGAGGAACTTGCTGTCGCCCAGCTTGGCGTTGCTCCCCAGGCTGTTGAGCCTTCCCCCGATGACGCACGTCGGGTCGAGCCCGGCATGGCCGAGGATGGAGGAGACGAGAGACGTCGTCGTCGTTTTCCCGTGGGCCCCGGCGACCGCAACGGAGTACTTCATCCGCATGAGTTCGGCGAGCATCTCCGCGCGCTGGATGACGGGTATGAAGAGCTCCCGTGCCTTCTTCACCTCCGGGTTGTCGGACCGCACCGCCGAGGAGACCACGACGACGTCGGAGTCGATGATGTTCTCCTCGCCGTGTCCCTGGAAGATGACGGCCCCGAGGGATTCGAGGCGCTCCGTTATGTCCGTGCGGCGAACGTCCGAGCCGGTGACCTTGAAGCCGAGGTTGATGAGCACTTCCGCGATGCCGCTCATGCCGATGCCGCCGATGCCCACGAAGTGGACCCTTTCTATCTTATGAAAGACCATGTTCCATACCTCCGATGATACGCGATGCGGCATCGTGTACGAATATCTTTTCCAGGTTGCGGCCCATCTCTTCCATGAGGGGCCTGTCCTTCATGAGCTGCCCGATGACGCCAAAGAGCCTCTCGCCCGTCGCCTTGTCGTTTCCGATGAGGTAACACCCCCCGGCTTCCTCCACGTGGGCGGCGTTCTGCCATTGGTGATTGCCTGCCGAATAAGGGTAGGGGATGAGTATTGCCGCTTTCTGATAGAAAGCGAGTTCGAAGATGGTTGTGGCCCCGGCGCGGGCGATGACGACGTCGGAGAGGGCATAGTACCTTTCCATCTCCTTCGTGAAGGCGAAGACCTCGTGAGTGACGGAGCGCTTCGCATAGGCGCCGCGCACCCGGTCGAGGTCATCCGCTCCCGTCTGGTGGTAGACGGCTACGCCCGGTATCCCCTCAAGAAGGGGCAGAAGGGAAATGACGGCGTCGTTGATGCTCCGTGCGCCCCGGGAGCCGCCGAAGACGAATATGCCGAAGGAGCCCGGCTCTTTAAGGCCCTCGATCTTTTTGAGGTTGCTCCGCAGGGGATTGCCGGTGTGGACGCAGCGCCCCGCCGGAAGGTATTTCTTCGTCTCCTCAAAGCTCACGAAGACCCTGCGTGTGATCTTTGAAAGGAATTTGTTCGCGAGCCCCGGCTGAACGTTCTGTTCATGGATAAAGCAGGGGATGGCGAGCAGCCTTCCCGCGGCTATAACGGGTACCGAGGTGAACCCGCCCATGCCGAGGATGGCGTCGGGCCGCTCTTTCCTGAGAACCTTGAGACACATGACGATGCCCTTAATCATCCTCAGGATGGTGATCGCCTTGTGGATCGGGGAGCGTCCCAGGAACTGGTGCGCCTCGATGAGGCAGAGCCGGAACCCGGCATCGGGGATGATCTTCCCCTCGAGGCCATAGGGCGTGCCGATGAAAAGGACGCTGTTGTCGGTGGCGCGCCCCATGAGCGCCTCGGCGACGGCTATTCCCGGAAAGATGTGTCCCCCTGTCCCGCCCGCGGATATGACGAGCCTCATGACTTCCCCCCTTCGGTCTTCAGCATCGTTCCCGCAAGGGGAGCAAGAATGGCGATGAAAAGGGCCGGCTGATAGAGGAGCCCCGTGGAGAACCTGACCCCCGCGACGAGGAGGATATCCATGGCGATGTAGAGGAAACCGAAGAAGGGCAGCATGGTGGAAAATGAGCTCTTCTTCATGACGAGGGCGAAGCTCGTGACGAGAAGGGCGAAGGCCGACCCGAGGAGTATATACCTGTTCATCTCGGCAAGGCCCGCAAGCCCGCTGCCGGTCAAACCGGCGCCCTGACGGTATGCCATGAAGGCCGCGATTGAGGTGTAGGCGGCGATGAAGGGGATGATGCGGTACTTTCCGATGATGAAGAGGAAGAGGATGAGGGCGGCCGCGAAGGATATCAGGAAGACAAGCTTGCCCATTATGTAAAGGTTGAATCCCGACGAGAAGAAGAGGATGGACAGGGCCGTGATCTCCTTGAAGACGTCCTGGCCCTTTTCTTCCATGCCGCTGAGATAGAGTATAAAGGCGTAAAATGAGACGAAGACGATGGCGATCCGGGCAGCCTCGGGAATGGCGAGCCTGGGGTAGAAGAAGAAAAGGACGGTGACCATGAAGGATAGGACTATGATCGGGTACTTCATGGCCTCGATGGAGCGCTGGGGGAGCCGGAAGATGGCGTAGCCCGCGGCCGCCCCGGCGATGACGACAAGGACCTTCGCCACGGTGTATTCCCGGAGGAAGCCGTACACGAGAAGGAGCGACAATATGGCTATGAGGATCTTTTTCACAGCGCCTCCACTATCCTCCTGAAGGTGTTTCCCCTGTCCTTGTAGTCCCTGAACATGTCGAAGCTGCTGCACATGGGCGACAGGATGACGGAGTCTCCCTGCCCGGCCTTCGTGAAGGCCAGGGACACAGCCGCGGCCATGTCCCTCTCGAGGTACGTGGGGATGGCATCGCCGAGCTCGGACGCTATCCGGTCCCGTGCCTCGCCTATGGCGATGAGGGCCTTTATCTTCCCGGCCTCCTCCCGGATGACCCGGTAGCTTCCGCCCTTGTCCTTCCCGCCCGCGATGAGGATGATGCCGCCTTCCATGCCCTCGAGGGCCCTCTTCGTCGCGTCCACATTGGTTGCCTTGGAGTCGTTGTAGAAGGAGACGCCACGGATGGCGCGGACGAACTCGACCCGGTGGGACAGTCCCCTGAATGTCCTCAACGCCTCTTCGATGACCTGCCCGTCCACGCCGTGGATGCGGGCCACGAGAAGGGCGGCAAGGATGTTCTCCGTGTTGTGGACGCCCGCCAGCGGCGACAGGTCCCTCGGCCAGGAGGTCTCCGTCCCGTCCATCCTGACATGGAGCCTTCCGTTCTTCGAGAAGGCGCCCTCATCGAGTTCCTCCGTCACCGAGAAGGACAGCACGCGCGGTGACCCCTTCATGACGACATCGAGACCCTTTCTGATAACGGCAGAATCCCCGCTCCCCTGGTTGTCGAAGATGCGGTACTTTGCCTGCCTGTACTCGTCGTAGCTGCGGTAACGGTCCAGGTGGTCCTCGGTGATGTTGAGGAGCACCGCCGTCGCCGGCCTGAAGGTCTCTATGGTCTCGAGCTGAAAACTGCTCACCTCGACAATGACGTGGGAGGTCTTTGCGTTCCCGGTCACGTAGTTGATGAGGGGATTGCCTATGTTCCCCCCGACGAAGACGTCGCCGAAGGCCCGCGAAAATATCTCGCCGATGAGGGTCGTCGTCGTCGTCTTGCCGTTGGTGCCGGTGATGGCTATGACGGGTTCCCTGATAAAGGAGGCGGCGAGCTCCATCTCTCCGATGACACGCACCCCTGCCTCGCGCGCCCGCCTGAGCGCCGGCAGTTCGCTGTCGACGCCGGGGCTGAGGACGATGAGGGGATAGGAGGCGAAGTCTTCGGCGCGATGGGGCCCGAAATGGCCGGTGAAGGAGATGCCTTCGAGGTCCTTCAAGGGTCCGGCCAGTTCGGCCGCGTTCTTTTCGTCGGCGAGTCCGATCGTCTTCCCTTTCCGTGAAAGGAACCGTGCCGCGGCTATCCCCGAGGCACCGAGTCCGACGATCAATATGCGGTCAGGTATATCCATCTTACCTCAGCTTCAGCGTGCTTAGCGCCAGGAGCCCCAGGATCACCGAGATGATCCAGAAGCGCACCACTATCTTTTCCTCGTTCCACCCCTTCAACTCGAAATGATGGTGGATGGGCGCCATGCGAAAGACCCTCTTGCCTCTCAGTTTGAAAGAGTAGACCTGGATGATGACGGAAAGCGTCTCCAGGACGAAGATCCCGCCGGCGATGACGAGGAGAAATTCCTGTTTGATGATGACGGCGATCGTCGCGAGCGCCGCTCCCAGGGAGAGCGAACCCGTGTCCCCCATGAAGAGCTCCGCCGGGTGGGCGTTGTACCAGAGGAACCCGATGCCGGCGCCGAGCATGGCCCCGCACAGGACCGTGAGCTCCCCGGCGCCCTTCACGTAGAATATCTGGAGGTATTGTGCGAAGATCACGTTGCCCACGAGATAGGAAAAGAGCATGAACGTGGAGCAGACGGTAAGGACGGGGCCGATGGCGAGGCCGTCGAGGCCGTCGGTCAGGTTCACGGCATTGGATGTCCCGGCGATGATGAATATGCACAGGGCGATGTAGAAGACGCCCAGATCGGGCCGGAGGTTCTTGAAGAAGGGAATGGTGAGCTGCGTGACGAACCCGTACTTGAAGAAGATGAGCGCGCCGATGCAGAGGCCGAAGAATATCTGCAGGGAGAGCTTCGTCCGTCCCGAGATGCCCTTCCCTTTTTCCCCTTTGAGCTTCTTCACATCGTCCATGAAGCCGATGGCCCCGAAGGACACCAGCGAGAAGCTGACGACCCATATGTAATAGTTGGCGAGGTCCGCCCAGAGGAGCGTCGGGATCATGGTGGCGATGAGGATAACGAACCCACCCATCGTCGGCGTCTCCTTCTTCGCCTCATGGCGGTCGGGGACGTCCTCGCGCTTGCCGCTGCTGATCTTCCAGTCATGGAACTTCCTGATCACGTATGGTGTGAGGATAAAGCTGATGATGAGCGCCGTGAGTATGGACAGGACGGCCCTGAAGGTTATGTACCGGAACACGTTGAACGCGGAAACCTTCATGTGAAGCTGGTAGAGGAGGTAATACAGCATTAGTTCAGCGCCTCCACGATCTCTTCCATCTTGAACGCCCGGGACCCTTTCACCAGGATGGTGTCTCCCGGTCCTGCCTGCGATGTCACGTAGCCGACGAGGTCCTCTTTGTTGTCGAAGTGCGCCGCCGGCGCGCCGCTGAGTTCGGCCATGGTGTCCTTCATCTCTTCACCGAGAAGGACGATGAGTCCGAGTCCGGCATGACCGAGGTATGTCCCGAGCTCCCTGTGATACCGGGAGCTTTCCTCGCCGAGTTCCTTCATCCCCCCGAGGATCGCAATCCGCTTCCCCGCCGCGGGCAGGGCGGCAAGGGTGCTTATGGCCCACCTCATCGACGAGGGGTTTGCGTTGTACGTGTCGTCGATGATAATGTAACCCTTCGAGCTCATCGCCGGCTGGAATCTCTTGTCGTAGGAAGCGAACTCTCCGATCGCCTCCGCGATGAGCGTCCCTTCGACCCCCATCGTCGACGCTATCGCGGCGGCGGCGAGGATGTTGTAAAGGTTGTGCCTGCCGAGCAGCGGTGTCCTGCCCTCTATGGTCTCTGCCGGGGAGGTGATGAGAACATCCGAGCCTTCCCAGCCGAGGTCCTTCCGGATGGTAAGGCGGAAGTCGGCTTCGTTGTCGATGCCGAAGGTGACGGCCGTCCTCTCCACATCGTGCCGGCGGCCGGCAATGCCGGGGTCGTCGATGTTGATGAATATCCTCCCGCCTTCCCTCGTGTACCGGAAGAGGTCGAGCTTTTCCTCGAGGATGCCCTCGAGCGACGTGAGCCCTTCAAGGTGAGAGGGGTTGACGTTCGTGATGAGGGAGGCGTCGGGATCGGTCGCCACGGCGAGCTTCCTTATCTCTCCGGGCGTGTTCGTGCCCAGCTCCAGGATACACATGTCGGGGTCCCCGGCAATGGAGAGGATGCTCATCGGCACGCCGATAAGGTTGTTCAGGTTCTTTTCGTTGAAGTGCACGCCGTAGCGTTTCTTCATCATGGCGGCGAGGATCTCCTTCGTCGTCGTCTTGCCGTTGCTTCCCGTGATGGAGATGACGGTGCCCGAAAGGCTGTCCCTCTTGAAGCGGGCGAGGTCGAGGAGGGCCTGGTTGGTGTCCTCCACGAGGATGACGGTCCCGCCGGCGTCCGCAAGCGACACGGGGCTGTCGGCGCGGCAGAGTGTTCCTCCCCCCGATCTTTTAAGTGCCGCACCGATGAAAGTGTGACCGTCAAAGGACTTGCCCAGGATAGGGATGAACAGCTCCCCTTTCCCGATCGTCCGGGAATCCGTCGAAATGGCCGTGAACACCTCCTTTTCCTTTTTCAGGACCGTTCCTCCCACCGCCTTCACGATATCCTCAAGTCGCCACACGGAGAGACTCCTCGATTACTTCGCGGTCGCTGAAGTGAAGGGTGGTTCCACCGATGATCTGGTAATCCTCATGCCCCTTGCCTGCAACAAGCACGACATCATCGGGTTTCGCCGCCCCGATGCCTTCAAAAATGGCCTCGCGCCTGTCCGGGATGATCCTCGCCGTCTTGCCTTCAAGACCCCGTCTGATGTCCTCGATGATCTTCATCGGGTCTTCGTTCCGCGGATTGTCGGAGGTGACGATCACCTCGTCGGCGAAGCGCGCGGCGATGGCGCCCATGAGGGGTCTCTTCACGACATCCCTGTTGCCCCCGCAACCGAAGACCACGATGAGCCTCCCTTTCTTGAGCCTTCCGAGCAGACTAAGGACATTTTCGAGCGCGTCCGGGGTGTGGGCGTAATCGACAAAGATGGAAATGCCTCTGTCGTTCGTCACCCGCTCCAGTCTTCCCGGGACGCCGCCCAGCCGTTCGATCCCTTCTTTTATCGCCTGGGGCGATATACCTGTGACATGGCCTGACAATGATGCGGCAAGGATGTTGGAGGCATTGAACATGCCGACTAAGGGTGAGACAATGGGGATCTTCTTCCCCGGTAGGGATAAGGTGAGTGTCAGGCCGTCGATGGTCTCGGAATAGCTCGACAGGCAGGCGTCAGCGAAACCCCGCGTGCTGTAGGAGAGCATCGTCACCGGTGAGGCGACCGCGAGGTCCCGTACGGAGGGATCGTCGATGTTCATTATGGCATATCTTCTCTTCTTCCTGCTCCTCGCGAGGTAGTCTTCGAAGAGAAGCCTTTTTGAGGCCCTGTAGCTCTCGAAATCGCCGTGATAATCGAGATGGTCGTGGGTGAGATTGGTGAACACGGCGACATCGAGGTCGATGCCTTCAACGCGCGACTGGTGGAGCGCGTGAGAGGAAACCTCCATGACCACGTGGGTTATCCCCGCGTCGAGCATGTCACGAAGGAGCGCGTTCGTCTCGCTGGCGCCGGGTGTGGTGTTGGGGGCCGCGAGCCTCCTGCCGGCGTAGCGGTAGGATATGGTGCCGATGACGCCGGGCCTCTTCCCCGCGGCATCGAGTATGGACTCTATCAGGTAGGTCGTCGTTGTCTTGCCGTTTGTCCCCGTGATGCCCGTGACATGCATCCTGCGGGAAGGTCGGCCGTAGAACTTCGATGCGGCCTCGCCGAGCGCCCGCGGGACATCTTCGACGCGAACGACGCACGTGAAGGGGCGATCGATGTCGCCGTCGGTGACCACGGCGCGCGCTCCCCTTTTCAGGGCGTCATCCATATACGCGCTGCTCGCGGAGGTGACGAAGAACAGGGACCCCTCGGAGACGCTCCGGGAGTCCTTCGTCACACCCGTTATCTCGAGGGATGTGTCGCCGGTCACGGCGGTCCTCTTCATGCCCCGTATGAGCTCGCTCAATTTCACTTCTTGTATGTCCTCCCGTAGAGAATGCACCGGGTATCCTTTTCAACCTTTTCCTGCGCCCTGGGGTGCTGGTCGGTGACGACACCTGACCCGTAGATGAGCACCGCCTGCCCTTTCGTCGATATCCTGTCGAGGGCCGCCCTCAGCGAAAGGCCGGTGAGGTCCGGCATCGTCCATGCGGTGCTGTCCCGGCCGGCTTCAGCCCTCTTTTGCTCGCGGACCTTCTCTATCGCGAACCCTCCGGCCTTGCGCGAGACCTCAAATCCCCCGCTGGAAAAGGGCATCAAAGGATCGAAGCTGTCGTCGACGTACTTGTTGTAGAGTGCCGCGAGAACCCTCTGGTCCACGCTGTATCCCGTGCCCGCCAGTGTGTCGAAGGTGAGCGACCTGTCCGGAAGCTGTATCCCTTCCCTCGCGAGGAAGGCATCCATGTTCTTCCTGCCGATGATCCGGGACAGGGTCCTCAAGCCATCCATATCCCTGTCTTTGAGGATCTCGAGGGGTTTCTTGAGATAGACCGGGGAGGCTTCCTCCGTCCCCTTGACAATGACCATACCGTCCTTTTCGATGATACCTTCTTTGATGGAATGGGCGATGATGGGAACGGCGATGAGGAGCGATGGTTCAAAAGAAAGGCCTCCCCCCGCAATGACCGGCGCCTGCCGGTCCGGTTCTTTCTGCGGCCCGGGAACGGCGACGTTCAGACTCCGGGGAGCCGTCTTCACTGATGTCTCGTAGGTCCTTTTCATGGAAAACCTGTCCTGAACGTTGAAAACCAGCGCGGCGTATGCGAGCCCGATAGATGCGCACACGAAAAACGCCTTCCTTATCGCCTGCTTGTTCATTTCAACACGAGAACCTCTTCCTCTTTCGGTTTTGTCAGTCCCAGGCGCTCCCTGGCCTTGAGCGCGAGGAGTCTCGATTGCGTGACGCCCGCCATCTCCGTTGTCAGTTTCTGGTGGTTCTGTCTCAGCTCGCGTTCCAGCGTGAGCGTCTCGATGAGGTCCTGCCGGGCGCGGTTGTGGGCGCTGACAAGAAAATAGCTGACAACGAGGACGAAGACCATGATGAATCCCAGGAAAAGAAAAGGCCTCACGCTCGAGAAGAGCGCGTCTCCCGACGACTCGATGTATACTCTCTTTGGTCTGCTCATAGTGCCCCCGTCAATTCTTTTCTGCGACGCGAAGCTTGGCGCTTCTTGCGCGCGGGTTGCTTCTTATCTCATCGGTTCCCGGCATGACGGCCTTTCGTGTCAGAACGGTCAGGGCCGAGTCCTCGCGAAAACGCTGTTTCACCATCCTGTCTTCCAGCGAATGGAACGTTATTATGCCTATCCTGCCGCCGGGGGTAAGGAGTTGAACGGCCGTGTCCATCCCTTCCGAAAGACTTCCCAGCTCGTCGTTCACGGCGATCCTGAGCGCCTGGAAGGTCTTCGTGGCGGGATGTATCTTGCCCGTCTTTCTCTTCACGGAGGCCACTATGGCGGCCAGCTCCCGCGCCGTGCGGATCCTGCCTTTCTTGCGGTTCTCGAAGATGGCCTTCGCGATCCTTCGCGATTGCCACTCTTCCCCGTATTCATAGAGGATCCGGGCGATCTCGTCCTGACGGAAGGAGTTGACGATCTCATATGCGGTGAGGACGTCCCTCGTGTCCATTCTCATGTCGAGTCCCTCGTCGTCGTTGAAGCTGAAGCCCCGCCCCGCAGCCAGCTGGTAGCTTGATATACCGAGATCGAAGAGGATGCCGTCCATGGACGTCACCCCGATCCCCCCCAGTATCTGCCTCAAGTCCCTGAAGTTCCCCCTCAGTAGTGTTACCCGGTCGCTATACCCTTTGAGGGTCACCTCTGCCCGGTCGAGTGCTTCTTTATCTCTATCAATACCGATGATATGTAATTGTCTGTATCTCTCCAGCAGGCCGATGGAATGTCCCGCTCCGCCAACGGTGGCATCGACGAAGACCTTGCATCCGGTGCCGATCAGGTTGTCACATACTTCCCTGGAAAGAACGGCTATGTGTTCACGGCCGATCAAAGGCCGAGTTCCGATACGATATCAGCTATCTGATCGGGGTCGGCGGTGGCCAGTTTGACCAGTTCCTCCCATTTCTCCTTTGCCCAGACCTCTATCTTCTTTCCCACACCGATGATGACGACATTCTTCTGTATGTGCGCGTCCGTTTTCAGCGCCTGGGGGATGAGGATCCTCCCCAGCTTGTCGATGGGGCACTCCGATGCCCCGGAGTAGAAGTAGCGCAAAAATGCCCTCGCCTCCTTTCGGATAGGGCCCGCGGCGGAAACCTTGTCCTGGATGGCGAGCCACTCCTGGTAGGGATAAGCGACGATACAGCCATCCAGGTTGGTGAGGATGAGCCTGAGGTCGTAACTCTGCCCGAGGGCCTCCCTGAACTTCGCCGGGATGCTTACCCTGCTCTTGTCGTCTATCGAGTATTCGTACCGTCCTGCGAACAATCTCCCACCTTTTTACACCTTTTACCACTTTAGTCATTTATACTTGTAACTCCATATCTTGTCAAGGTTTTTTTCCTCTATTTCCGCCGTCTCCCGCTTGCTTTCCGCGGCCGTCCCCGTCGGGTGTCAGAAGAGACGAGGCGGATGCTGACACAAATCTGTTGATAATTCGGCCCGCCTCAGGTAGTCTTTTAAGCCATCGTAAAATAATTCGGAGTGTTAATGAAGGTACCAATTACCCGCGAAGGCTATGAAGCGTTGAAGAAGGAGCATGAGAACATGCTTGCCGTGAAACGTCCCCAGATCCTCAAGGCCATTGAGGAGGCACGGGAGCACGGCGACCTCTCGGAGAACGCGGAATACGATGCCGCCAGGGAGGAATTCCAGTTTCTTCAGCAGCGGGTTGCCGAGATCGAGGAGCAGCTGAGAAATTCCGAGATCGTCGACGTGAGGAAAGGCGATGGAGAGACCGTGGAGTTTGGCTGTACCGTGACGCTCGTCAATCTCGACACCGATGAAGAATCCCTTTACAGGATCGTCGGTCCCTACGAATCGGACATCAAAAAGAACACGATATCGATCACTTCCCCCCTCGGCAGGGCCCTCATGGGCAAGTCCGTCGGCGACGAAGTGAACTTCAACGCCCCCGGCGGGCAAAGAACCTACGAGATAGTCAAAGTGGACTGAAGACAGTTCAAGGGTTCAAAAGTTCAAGAGCTCAAGAGTAGAGACAAGAGAAGAAACGGGCACCTGAAATACGCTACCCGGTCCTCCTGTTGACAACCGCCGTTCTTTCGCGATCTTTCCCTTGAACCCTTTTTTCAGATTCCGAAGGTCACGCTCATTACTTCTTCCAGGCTTGTTATCCCCTTCTCGAC
>Ga0123326_1000925_pt1 | contig 27555 bp, 22 predicted proteins | sample BioC13SIPDNA_FD_89739 | JGI IMG/M metagenome (GOLD analysis project Ga0123326, IMG submission 89739) | Anaerobic biogas reactor microbial communites from Washington, USA - Biogas_R1_A C13 SIP DNA | ecosystem: Engineered > Bioreactor > Anaerobic > Unclassified | place: Washington, USA | collected...
AAAAGGCGCTGCAAGGCCGCCTGCAACTCGCCCCGAGTGTCCCGCTACGCGTGAAACTCGGGGCCACTTGCTTAACGGCGGCCTACCTGCCAGGCGCGGACTCTGGACCGCGCCCGGCACCGTCCCGACCGCGCGACCGCGTTCGGGACTGGGGTCGGGCCTTCGGCCCTCCGCGGCATGACCTCTCAATCCTCTAGGAATAATTAACAGCCCCCTGAGTAGATCCTCGCTCCGCCCGCAACGCCCCCTTCGCACCTGAGAGCGCGACGATCTCCGACCGAGGGGCCAGAAAAAACGGCCGCGCCACTACGCCGCACCCGAGGCGGGAGCGGCTGAGGGCGCTGACCGCCTGCGGCGGTCGCCGTTTTTCCCGGTCCCTCGGTCGGCGCGCTCTACGGTGCTCAAGGGGCGCCGCGTGCTCCGCTCAACAGCCCCGAGCGAGCAGCCAAAAACCCCTGAAAACAGCCTTAAAACCGAGTTTTCCACACTGTGGAAACATTCTTTCCATTGTGTGGAAAAATCCCGAAAACTTTTTCCATTGTGTGGAAAAAACGGCCAAAGTTTTTCCATTGTGTGGAAAAATCCCGAAAACTTTTTCCATTGTGTGGAAAAAATGGGCCTGTTTTTCCACAGTGTGGAAAATATTTTTCCATAGCGTGGAAAAACCGCAAAAAAGTTTTCCATACTGTGGAAAACTTGGGGGCCTGTCGCGGGTTTCGACTGGTGTTTGCCGCCGGGCATTGCTAGATTCTATACTGTTTTGAAGGACCAAGCAGACAGGAAGGCAAAAATTCAATCGGGGGAACAACCCGAGCCTCCTCACTATCATCTACACCGCCAGCGCTTGCGGGACCGCTTCGAGAAAGTCGGACTTGCCGGTTTGGCCGAGCATGAAGTCGTGGAGTTGATGCTGACTCTGGCGATTCCGCGCGTGGATGTGAAGGAGCAGGCCAAGGCCTTGCTGCGACGGTTCGGAAATCTCAAGGGCATCATGGACGCACCCCTTGGGGAGTTGCGCAAGGCGGCCAAGATCGGGACGGTTGCCCCCGTCGCGATCAAGATCATCAAGGAGCTGGCGGCTCTTTACCTTCAGCAAGGCGCGGAGGGCAGCGATGTTCTGGCAGAGCCCGCCAAGCTTGCAAACCTCTGGCGGATGCGGATCGGCGGTTTGCCCAACGAAGTCTTCGAAATCACCTATCTGGATTCAGCCTATCGCCCCTTGCGCGACGGGGTGGAACTGCTGGAGGAAGGCACCATCGACCGGGCGGCCGTGTATCCGCGCAAGGTTATCGAGGCCGCTTTGAAGCGCGGAGCGGCGGCCATCGTTCTGGCACATAACCACCCCAACGGCGCGGTGGCCCCCACCGAACAGGACAAATTGCTGACCCGCGCCATCGTCTTGGCGGCCGAAACGGTGCGCCTGCGGGTGGTGGACCACCTGATCGTATCGGCCCGAGAGACCTTCAGCTTCAAGAAAGCCGGGCTTTTGTGAGCATCGCGCCGGCAATCCAGAAGCACTACCCGCAACTGAACGAAGCCCAGCGCGCCATCGTGGGTCACGGCGATGGGCCGCTGCTGGTCATCGCAGGACCCGGCTCAGGCAAAACCCACTGCATCGTTTTGCGGGCCCTGAATCTGCTGGTGCAGGAAAAAGCCGCGCCCAAGCAGATCGTGATGTGCACCTTCACGGAGAAGGCCGCGTTTGAGATGCGGGACCGGCTGGCTTCCGCCGCCCGAAAGGTCGGCTATGCCGGCGACCTGTCGGAATTGACGGTTTCCACAATCCACAGTTTCTGCAATCGCGTTCTTTCCCAGCATCGGCACCGGACGGCGCTCGGACATGGATTCGAGACCTTGGATGATCTGTCGCAACTCCTTTTCATATTCGAGCAGTTCGACGAAATCATCGGCCCGCAAACCGAGGGATTCTATCTGCAACGCTGGGCAACGCGATGGACGGCCATCGAAGGCGCGCGAGACTATTTCAGCAAGATCACCGAGGAACTGGTCGATCCGGCGCAACTGGTAGATGCCGCCGAACCCTTCCTGAAAGAGATCGGCCAAGCCTACCTGCGCTATGAACACGCCTTGCAGGAAGCGAACCGGATCGACTTCGCGCACCTGCAACGGGCCGTTTTCGACCTGCTCGCCGATGCGGACACGGCCGAGGCCGTGACGCGGGAAATCCGCCATGTGCTCGTGGATGAATACCAGGACACGAACCACATCCAGGAACAACTGCTGCTGAAACTGACCGAGAGGACCCGCAATCTATGCGTGGTCGGCGACGAAGACCAGAGCCTGTACCGATTTCGCGGGGCGACGGTCCGCAACATCCTGGAGTTTCCGCAACGGATGCCGGGTTGCGCGGTCGTCAAGCTCACCACTAACTACCGCTCGCATCGGGACATCGTGGAGAAATACAACCGCTGGATGGCATCGGCGGACTGGCGGAATCCAAACGGGCCCGCCTTCCGCTACGACAAGACCATCGAGGCCGACGCCACGCAGAAGTTCCCAGACTATCCTGCGACCTTCTGCATTTGGGGCAAGAACCAGCGCGACGAAGTGGCCCGGTTCGCGGACATGGTGGCGTTTTTGAAGAAGAACGGAGTCATTCAGGATTTCAACCAGATCGCCCTGTTGCTTCACAGCGTACGCGAGGAACACAGCGGGCCCTACATCGCCGCGCTGGAAGCCAAGGGCATCCCCGCCTTTTGCCCTCGGGCCCGGTCGTTCTTCTTGATTCCGGAAATCCGCGATCTGGTGGCGTGCTTCGCGCTCCTGTTCGGCTGGCACGGGGACGGTCGGGGCGAAGTCCACGGGTCCGTCGCCGAACTGGCGGCCTATGTTGACGACGGCCTTGTCCAACTGGCCCGCCGTTTCGGGGGCCAGCACCCGCTAGCGAAGACCTTGCAACGCTGGGTCGGCGAAATCGCGGCCCTCAAGGGCAAAGACGCCTTGGACTTCCGGCCGGCCGATTACTTCTACCACTTGCTGGCCATCGATCCGTTCAAGCGCGCGGTTCACAACGAGAACATCGCCCGGAACCTGGCGATTTTCTCCCAACTGCTGAATGTGTTCCAGGGCTACTACCACTACACCGTCATCACCTCCAAGAATCGCGAGTTCATCCGGTTCCACCTTTTCACCAGCTTCCTGCGCCTCTTGTTCGAAGGCGGCATCAACGAATACGAGGATGCGGACCAGCCGTTCCCCAAGGGCCATGTGCAGATCATGACCATCCACCAGGCAAAAGGCTTGGAGTTTCCGGTGGTCGTGGTCGGTTCGCTCAGCAAGCAGTTGTCGAGCCCCAAGAAAATCGACCGGGACCTGGGGGCCTACTACCACCGCGAGCCCTTCGAGCCCGAATCGCGCATCACGGCCTTCGACCGGATGCGCCTGCACTATGTCGCCTTTTCCCGGCCGCAGAAGGTCCTGGTGCTCACGGCCGGAGAGCCGCCCAAGGACTATTTCGCCCCCATCTGGCAGGGTCTGCCGCAGTGGCCCTATGTGCAGAAAGACCTGCTGGCCGCCCAGCGGTTCGAGTTGCGCGACCGCATCCCCCTCAAGAAGACCTACAGTTTCACCGGCGACCTGCGCATCTACGAAACCTGCCCTCGGCAGTATCAGTTCTTCCGCGAGTACGATTTCACGCCGTCGCGGTCGTCTGTGATCTTCTTCGGTTTGCTGGTCCACCAGACCATCGAAGACATCCACCGCATCGTACTGGACGGCAAGCTCGACACGCTCAACGACAAGCGCATCCACGAAATCTTCGAGCGGACCTTCCGGTTCATGTGCCTCTCCGATGTGCGCCCCATCGGCGAGACGGCCAAGGAAGCCGCTTTCCGTCAGGTGATGGACTACTACCGCCAAAACCGCGAGGAAATGCGCCGCGTGATCCAGACCGAAGTGGATGTTTCGCTGGAAAAAGACGGCTATATCCTCATCGGGAAAGTGGATCTTCTGCTGGGCGGTGACGGCAAGCTGGAACTGCTGGATTTCAAGTCATCGGCCAGGCCCCGGAACAGCCCCGATCTGATTGCCGCCTACGAGCGCCAGCTTTGCACCTATGCGCACATCCTGGAGCGTCGCCACAACCGCCAAGTAGACCGCCTGCTTCTCTACTGGACCGCCGAGCCGCGCAAGGAGGATGCCCTGATGGTTCTTCCCTATGACAAAACGCGGGTTGAGGAAGCCGGGCGCTGCTTCGACAGGACCGTGCGAAAAATCCAGGCCAAGGATTTCGCGGTAGCCGCGCCCCCGGAACGGACGATTTGTAAGGAATGCGACCTGCGCTTGCTCTGCGGCAGCGAGGGAGTCATCGAAGGATTCGAATAAGGAGAGAACCCATGGCGAAGATTGACATCACCAAGACTGAACTGGTCTGGCCCGGAAAATACAATGAAGACGGCACCCTTAAGGAAGTTCCTCGTGTCAACCTCCCGTTTCAAATAATTGAAACCGTCAATCAAAGCCGGGCGACTAAGGAGGCGTTGAAAAAGGGCGTCACTGGTTCGCTTTTCGATATATACCAGGGAAAAGAAGGCGACACTTTCGAGGCGGGCTGGAAAAACAAGCTGATTTGGGGCGACAATCTTCTGGTCTTGGGATCGCTTCTGGAAAAGTTTGCAGGGAAAGTCGATCTGATATACATCGACCCACCGTTTGCAACAGGGACTGACTTTTCTTTTACAGCGCAAGTTGGAGAAGCGGGTGAAGAGGTGTTTAAGGAGCAATCCCTGCTTGAAGAGAAAGCATATCGGGATACATGGGGTAAAGGCGCTGAATCATTTCTAGCAATGATGTCGGATCGTCTGCAAATCATGCGAGAACTTCTTTCGGATTCCGGCAGTATCTATGTACATTGTGATTGGCGCATGGTGAGCGGACTTCGTATTGTGATGGATGAAGTCTTTGGGAATTTTGAAAACATAATATCATGGAAACGGTCTGCTCTGGCAGCTGGCGTAAAGACGCAGTGGAGGAATAGTCAGGACTTTCTGCTTTATTACTCCAAATCGGGACAGCACACATTTAATCCACAATTTGGCGAGTATTCAGAATCATCAAAACAACATTATGTTAACCATGATGAGCGTGGCGTATTTCAGCCTGTTCCCATACTTGCTAGCGGTAAATCTCAAGGCGAGACCGGACAAGTCTGGCGGGGTATCGATCCAAACAAACTTGGGAAAAACGGTATGCATTGGCTGAAAAACCCGAAAGTATTGGACCAGCTGGACAAGGAAGGTCTCATATATTGGCCAAAGAAGATTGGGGGAACGCCTCGTCTTAAATACTACGAGTCCGAGGCAAAAGGTGTCTACATTTCTGATTTTTGGGATGACATAGATGTCATAAACTCGATGGCGGCAGAATATCAGAACTACATGACTCAGAAGCCGGAAAAACTTCTTGAGAGAGTTGTAAGGGCAAGCAGCAACGAAGGCGATCTTGTGTGCGACTTCTTCTGCGGCTCTGGCACAACGCTCGCGGTTGCTGAAAAACTTGGCCGCCGTTGGATCGGGGCTGATCTTGGCCGTTGGGGTATCCATGTTACGCGAAAGCGGTTGCTTGGTATCGAGAACTGCAAGCCGTTCGAGGTTTTGAACCTGGGCAAGTACGAACGGCAGTACTGGCAGGGAGTGACCTTTGCGGAGAACGGGAAAACACTGACTGAGCGGGCGCTGTTCGAATATCTGGCGTTTGTCCTCAAGCTCTACAAGGCCCAGCCGGTCGCTGGGATGGACCATTTGCACGGCAAGAAGGGGCGGGCCATGGTCCATATCGGCGCGGTGGATGCGCCCGTGACCATCGCCGAGATCGATGCGGCGTTGGACGAGTGCGTGAAGGTCAAGCAGCCGGAGCTGCACATCCTGGGCTGGGAGTGGGAAATGGGGCTCTACGACCTTATGGTCGAAGCCGCCAAAAAGAAGGGCGTCAAACTGGTGCTGCTGCAAATTCCGCGCGAGGTGATGGAGCAACAAGCGGCGGCAAAAGGCGATGTGCGATTCTTCGAATTGGCCCACTTGGAAGCGGAAATCAAGTTGGCTAAGAAACTGGAAGCCAAGGTCACGCTGAAAGATTTTGTCATCCCCAACACAGAGTTGATTCCCGAAGAGGTCCGCGACAAGGTCAAGAAGTGGTCGGACTTCATCGACTATTGGGCGGTGGATTGGGATTTCCAGAGCGACACCTTCATGCAGGGTTGGGTGGCCTACCGGACGCGCAAGGAGCGCAAGCTGCCGCTGACCTCTGATCAGCACACCTACAAGAAGGCGGGCAAGTACCGCATATTGGTCAAGGTGATCGACATTTTCGGCAACGACACTTCACAGGCGTTCGATGTGGAGATCAAGTAGCCATGGCGAATGCGATCATCGCCTACGACAAGGACCTGCCGGAGATTCCGGATAGGCTTCCGTGGCAAAAGCCGACCTCGTTTCTTGTAAAAGACGCCAAGAGTCCGACGGGCTGGAGGGAAGACGCCAGCGGCAGGCGTGCCAGCACGATGCTGCTGGTGCCGAAAATCCGCAGTGAAGTGGACCAATGGCGCGAGGCCGGGTATCCGGGGATCTCTGCCGTGGCGCGACGGTTGTTTGAGTATTGGTTCGAGGAGGACCACGAGGTGCCGGGGTTCGGCGTGCCGTTCCGCTACTATTTCTGTCAGCGGGAGGCCATCGAAACGCTGGTATGGCTGGTGGAAATCGCGAACCAGAAGGACGCCCAAAAGCTCATCAAGTCGTATGCAACGATCTACAAGAGCGGCCTTTTCAACAAGAACATCGAGTTTCAGAAAACGGCAGATGGCCAGCGGCAGATCGTGCGCTATGTGCCGGAGCAGGATGCCGAGGGCGTGCAGGACCTGCCGCCCGAGAATCTGCGCCGCTTCGCCTTCAAGATGGCTACGGGTTCCGGCAAGACCTGGGTCATGGCGATGGCGATGGTCTATAGCCGCTTCCACAAGCTGATGGTGCCGAAGTCGGAACTTTCAACCAACTTCTTGATCGTGGCGCCCAATGTGATCGTTTTCCAGCGGCTGGAAAGGGACTTCGCCAGCAACCAGATATTCCACGAGTTGCCGCTGATCCCTCCAGAATGGAAAGGGCAGTTTTCGCAAAAGGTGATCCTGCGGGACGAGGCCGGCGAGCCGGATCCTTCCGGCAATCTGGTTTTGACCAACATCCAGCAGCTTTATGAGTCGCGGGATCAGGGGTGGACGCCGCAGAACGCCGTGGAAGCGCTGCTGGGAAAGAAGCCAAACAAGGACTTGGCTGCTTCCGGCCAGCGTTCGATGCTGGAACGGCTCAAATCCCTGAAAGACCTGGTCGTGGTCAACGACGAGGCCCACCATGTGCACGACGACGATCTGGCGTGGAACCAGTCGTTGTTGGCCATCCACGAAGCGCTGCCCAAGGGGCTTTCGATGTGGTTGGATTTTTCGGCCACGCCCAAGGACCAGCGGGGCATGTATTTCCCGTGGACGATTTGCGACTACCCGCTGGCGCAGGCGGTGGAGGACCGCATCGTCAAGGCACCGATCATCGTTACCAAGGAGGCCGACCCCAAAAGCCCGACGAAGGAACCGGAGAACATCAGCCAGGACAATGTCGTCAAGAAATACAGCTATTGGATTCAGGCTGCCGTCACCCGCTGGAAGGACCACCACAAGGTCTATAAAAAGCTCAAGATTCAGCCTGTCCTGTTCATCATGGCGGAGAAAACAGCCTATGCCGATGTGATCGGTCGATACCTTTGGGAGACGCCGGAGTTCGGTTTCAAGGAATCGGAAGTGCTGGTCATCCATACCGACACAAAAGGAGAAATCACCAAGGCGGATTTGGAAAAAGCCCGGCAGGCGGCGCGGGATATCGACAAATCCGACAACAAGGTCAAGGCCATCGTCAGCGTGATGATGCTGCGCGAGGGCTGGGATGTGAAGAATGTCACGGTGGTTTTGGGGTTGCGGCCCTTCACGGCAGACGCCCAAATCCTGCCCGAGCAGGTTGTCGGGCGCGGCCTGCGGCTCATGTCCAAGCTCCAAGCGGGCCCCGACCAGATCCAGACGCTGGAAGTTTTGGGCACGCGCAAGTTGCTCGACATGCTGAAAACCACGCTGGAAGCCGAAGGCGTCGGCGTGGCCTCCACCAAGACCGACCCGCCCAAGCCGGTCATTATCGAGGCCCTGAACGAACGGCTGAAATACGACATCGCCATTCCGCTGACCAAGCCGAGCCTGTCGCACGACATCCGCAAGATCGCCGATCTTAAGGTCTCGGCCCTTGGGCCCATCTTCGACCAAAAGGAGTTAATGGAGGTTTTCAGCATCCGCTTGAAGATGGAATTTGCGACCACGGAAACCGAAGTGCACCAGGCCGACATTGCCGCCGAGCACCTGATGGCGGCCCAAGAAGCCCTGGTCAAGATCACCAAGCAAATCATTTCCAAAGCCGGGCTTCCGAATCGGTTTTCAGAGCTCTATCCCTTGGTTCGGGATTATGTCGTCAAACGGTGCTTTGGCTGTCGTATCGATCTCGAAAACAAGGCGGTTCAGTCTAATCTGGACAGGTATGAATTGCAGGAAGGCATTGTCAAATACCTGACCCGCAAGATCGCCGAGCTGACGGTCGAGTCCCGCGTGCTCGAATTTGAGCGGCAGGATTTCCGGCTCTCGCAAACCAGTCCATTCAGTTGGCGCCGGAACCTGCCGCCGTTGAAGGCGGAAAAAACCGTCTTCAACTATGTGGCCACCTTCAACGACTACGAACGGCATTTCGGCGAGTTCTTGGACAAGGCCAAGGATATTGCCCGTTTTGCATCGTTGGGCACGACTGAGCAGGGCGATTCTGGGACCCAGTTCCGCATCGACTACCTGAAACACACCGGCGCAATCGGGTTTTACTATCCTGATTGGGTTGCCGTGCAGAAGACCAAGGATGGCGAGGTCAACTGGATCATCGAAACCAAGGGCCGCGTTTGGGAAGGCACGAAGGCCAAGGACGAGGCCATAACCCACTGGTGCGAACGAATCAGCGCGGCCACGGGAGCCCGATGGCGATTTGTCCGGGTGGACCAGCCTGTTTTCGACAAGACCCGCTGGACCAGCCTGCAACAGTTGCTGGACGGCATCCAGGCCACTTTGGTTTGACCAGACAGCCGGATTCCCGGCCCCGAACAGGAAAGACGCGCGCGCCCCCACCCGAAGCCCGCCGGGCGGAGCCGCCGCAGGCGGCCAAGAGAGCGCGGCAGAACGCCGCGAAGAACCCCGCCGATCTTCACGCCGAGGGCAACGCCCGAGGCGGAGGCGAGCGAGCGCCCCGCGAGCGAGTTCCACCCGCAGCCGCGAACAGCGGCGAGGAAGGGCCGCCCCCTGCCAAGGCCGCGCACCGCCGCGCCAGCGGCGGGGCCGTGGCCGCCAGCGGGGGCGGCCATCCCCGAGCGGCGCCCACGCGCCGCGAGGGTCCAGCGTAGCGGCGCGGCAGCGCCGCGGCTAAAAGGCTGTTAGAAGGCCGCGGCAACGGGGGGAAAGGAAGGCCGGGCGCATGGGGGGACGGCGGCGGCATGGGGGGAAGCGCGGCCAAGGGGGGGAAGATAGGCCGGGCTATGGGGGGAACGCGGCGCAGGGGGGAAGGCAAGGCCGCGCAAGGGGGGAAAGCAAAGCGGGAGGAAGGGGGCCGCGCGCAAAGGGGGGAAGGTCGGGCGCAAAGGGGGAAGGCCGCGGCAAGGGGGGAAGCGATTGCAACCGTTTCGCAGATGTGTTCTACTTCTCCCCCAGTACGGCGGTTTGAACCCGGTCAAGGTAACTCCGCCAGCCTTCGCCCGCGCGCAGCCAAGCGCGTTGACCCCCGCGACCTTGCGTCGCGGGTGAACCCGGTCTGGCAAGAGCATGGCCCCTGCCAATAATCTCGCCCAAAGGCGGGAACCCGCCGGGCCGCTCTGGAGGGCCGGCTTCCATGCCGTCCGGGCTGTATCTGTAGACCGTCCCGCTGAGCTGGGGGCTATCATGTTTTATTGACAGGATTACAGGATCATCTGTTGGGAAAGGTTTTGTGCGTGGTCCCAACACACCGGGCTGTTGGGAAAGGTCGGGCGGGCCAAGCCGGAATGGAAAGAGACGAGTTTTTAACAGGAAACCCAGGAAAACAGGATCGGCAATGTGTGTGGCCCATGTCGAAAACCTCGCCCGAAGGACGGACAAAAGCGCGAAAGTACAATTCATTATTCATGAACCGGACCCTTTTCGCGCTTGTTTCGCGGCAAAAAAATAGGTCTGATTTTTCCACAGCCGCGTGGAAACGTAATTTCCTTGTAGGAAACACGATCAGTCCACGGCGGCACAAAAAACCTCAAGCGGTAAGTTCTCCACGTAAGATTGACTTACGCGACAAATTGACCCAGAGGAATCGGGCGGGGCTGAAAATGGCTGGAGGGACAGATCGTAAATAATAGTGCGAATAGTAGATTACGGGACTGACCCTTTCGCGGGACTGACCCTTTCGATTCTACCGTGTTGGATCTGTCCGGTCCAACGGCCTTCGACGGTGGCGGCGATTCGGAAGCGTAGGGCGTGATGCTTGGGTTGCAGGGCGAGAAAGAAGGTCACGCGCGAGGTCGAAAATGTCGCGATGAGCGAACCGGGCAGGGCGTGGCGAAGTTCATCCGTCCGCCGCCGGATGTAATCGATCCGGTTTACGCGGGGAAAATGTTGGTAGATCAGGAGCGACGGACCGGAGGACCAGAGGGCGATGGCTTCTCTCCAGAAAAGGAACTTGGAGGAATCCTTGCGGCCATAGGGGCGGGATTTGACCTCCAACCCGTTGTCGGGATCGAGAAAGACGAGGTCGCAGGATGGCGCGCGCTGGGCGAGGGCCTTGAGCCATTCGTCGCGTTCGCAGGCGGCATCCGGGACGATGGCGGAGAAATATTCGGCGTTGGGGAGGACATCGGTCTGTTCAATCAGCCCAACGTGACGCCGGGGATTCTGCCGCAAGGCCGCGCGGAGGGCGTTGAACAGGACGGGGTCGAATCCCTCCCAGCGGTCCGGTTGGTCCAGATAACCGGTGGTTTGCCCGTCGGTGCGGCCGTCGTCACGCGTCAACATCCAGGCGACGAGGATGCGAAAGCCGCTGGCTGAATGAATAGCCCGGATCAGCCCGTACTTCCGGTAGTCGTTGACGTCGCCGACATACTGGTTCTTCACGGCGGATGGGCTCAGGTCAGGGTGATGTCGAGGCGGAGGCCGAGGGCGGCGGCGAGCTTGCGCAGGGTGGAGAGGCGGATGTCGCCCGTGCCGTGTTCCAGGCGGGAGATCGCGGACTTGGTGGTGCCGATCTTGCCGGCCAATTCCATCTGCACAAGGCCTTTGGCCTTGCGGGCGCTTTTCAGCGCGGCGGCCAGTTGGCGGCCATCGGTTTCCGTCAGGCGCAGCGGGGGCGGCGGGGGGCGCTTGCGGGGCTTGGGTCTGGGTCGGATCATGCCGGCAGGTTAGCAGTTCTGTGAACAAGCGCAACTTGTCCGTCGAAATAGAACAAAAATGAGGCAGGAGGGGCGGGTTAGCGATAATGTGAACAAACGCAACCCGCCCGATGAGGTTTATGGGAGACAAGCAATGAAGAGCTGGTTAGCAGTAATGTGAACAGATTACCGGAACTTGGTGGGGAGGGGAGAGGCAGGGGGGCTGTGGGGGGAGAGAGACTGGAGACGATAGACTTGAGACTGGAGACGGGGGCCGGAAAGTCTCAGGTCTACAGTCTATAGTCTGGAGTCTGCCGCGCAGCGGCGGGGCGGGGCCAGACTTGTCGCGTGCATCATCCAGGTTGGAAACGGCTCGCTTGCCCGTCCGGGGCGGGCTTGTCCGCCTGGGGTGTCCGTCCGCGGTGGAGGGATTCGGCTAGGGATGGGGCGGGACCTCAAATGGGGATCACGTTACCGATGATTGCCGGTTGACAGGGGTTACCAAACAGAATATCAATATTGCATAGATGTTTGGTAAAAGGACGTGCGTCCATGTTTCTGAAGGACATGCTGAAGGAAGAGCTGGCGAATTCGCGGCGGATCCAGGCGGACGTCGAAGGCGCCTTGCGCAAGCTGCCGCCGGGGGCCTTGGTGCGCAAGAAGGTCGGGGGCCGGGTCTATTGCTATCTGGCCGAGCGGAAGGCGGGCAAGGTGGTGTTTGCCTATCTCGGGAAATTGCCCGCCGGGGAAATCCGCCGCTACGAGGAGGCCAAGCAGCGGCGGGCGGATTATCGCAAGCAACTTCGCGATCTGAAGCGACAAATCCGCTATCTGGAGAAGGCCATCCGCTTAAAATTGTGAAGCGAGGCGATTGCGTATTTGCGGGACGGTCACGGAACATGATACATATTTCCGCATGAAGAAGGCGCTGGGGGTGCTGAGTAAGCTGGAGCGATGTGGCGCGATCGCCAGGCCTGATTGCTTTGGGCAGAAATTGGATCATCGGGCACGATTGAGAAATCTACCCTGGCCCGACAAGGTCAAGGTCGTGATTGAACTGCAGAAGATCGCCAAGCCCATCCTTGCCGCGCGCGGGAAAACCGTGACCGTCTGGCCGGAAGATTGATCCGTTCCTCTCGCCAAGAACGCCAAGGGGAGGGCGTTTTTGACAGGATTCACAGGAGGGACAGGATGAGGAGATTTTCACATGGAGACGCGGAGTCACGGAGACAGTTTAACTACGAATCACGCGAATAGCACGAAAGGGGAAGGGCGGGGATTCGCGAGGAGGGGTTGGAGGAAATCGCGGCGCACTATAACCTCCAACCCGTCGGGGATTTTCTCCTGCGGATCGCGAGGCTGGGAGCGGAATGGCTGCGCGTGTCCAAAATTGTCAACCGTGTCTTTGGAAAAGTTAGCGTTAGTGTGAACGAGCGCGAGGCGGCGAAGTAGGCAGGCCGATCGGGCCGAAGGCGTTTTTAAGTGGGCATGTCATTATGCCCTATTCCCGGTGTAAGAATAAGCCGTCAAAATTCTCAAAGAAGAGAATCTTAATTGGGTGGCGCCACTAATTGGTTTCGCCTTTGACTTCAAAGGGCACGGGCATTCCAAAGAAATCGGTGTCCTTTAAAATATCTCGAATATAGCCTCTGGCGAGTAAAGTGGCATGTGATTGGAAGAACCACTGATATTGGAGGTAATCCTGCTCAATAAATGAAGGCTTATTAATCTTGTAGAAAAGCAAAAACTTAATTCTGCAAGATGAAAGCTCATCGGGGGCAGACCCGTCCGTGGGTTCTTCACCTAAAAATGCTTTAATGGTGATTTCTGCATTCTGAATCATCCGGTATGGATGTTCGTCTTCCGGTTTTTTCTTAAACTGTGGCTTAAGGTTAAACGAATATTTTATGTGCCCTTTACTATTAGGCACGGGCTTTTTAATTTCTTGGTATTCGCTTGAAACAAGCTTAACGCTGTCGAGCTCAATTCCTTTTAGAATTTCAGGGTGTTGGTTTACCATCGGGGTTCTCCTGCGTATGCCTTCGCCGCACTAAAAATATAGGGCTTGGTTTGTTCTGCTGCGTAGTGCACATCAAAATGCTGGACAATAGTATGAGAGGGTCTTTCTATACATTGTTCTAGAGACTGTTTGATAAAATCATTCAGTGACCGATCGGCTTGTTTTGCGGCGATGGCAACTTTTTTGTGCAGGTCTGAACCAATACGGATGTTGAAAGAGCCGCTAAATGGACGGTCCGGCTCTTTCGACTGCGCGGTGCATGTGGCCAGATAATCGTCAACGGCCTCTTTGAAAGCGGCTTCAAGTTCTTCGATTGTGTTGCCATGGTAAGTGACAAGGTCATTGATGAACTCTATGCGTCCGTAGAGGCATTTGTCTTCAATGCTTGTTTCGAGAGATCCAAGATAACCCTTAAACTCAAAGTATTTTTTCATTTGATCAAACCCACTTCTTTCAGTGAATCAACCACTAAACCGACTTGGTATACGCGAAGGTTTTTATCCGGGTGGGGCTCGTGCAGGTTAATAATATGTCTTGTGTCTGTATGAATGAACTTTCGCCTGGAGCCGTTCCCCGATATTTCTTGGTAACCTAGCTTCCGCAGGAGGGTGACTAGATCGGACCAAGGGAAATCACGGGGTGTTGGCTTTGAGGTTAATTTTCCTAGTAACTTGTCGGCTGTAGCCATTTGTTTTTCCAAACAACAGAATCATGGTGCAACTATACGGTAGTTGCAGGTGTTGGCAACAATATATTCTTGAAAAATTCTTGAAAAATCAAAATGTGCCATTTTTTTTGAAAAATTACTGAATATGGAGGCCATAATATCGATTAACATGCTGCAATACAACTTGTTGCCGACATCAATTGAATTCTGATTCTCAGTGGAAAACGGCCGTTTCGGGCCTTTTTAAGCCGTTTTGGGGTGTTTGAGACAAAAATTGGAAAATGGCGGGATTTAGCCGACTTTTTGCGAATTTTGCCTGAAATTGTGAAAATCGGCGAAAAATCCGAAAAACAGGCTGAAAATCGCGAAAAATTTGATTTCGGAGCCGTTTGGAGGCGTTTTAGGCCAAAAAATTGGCTCAAAATGGCCTAAAAATGGCCATTTTGGCGATTTTGGGGCTCAAGCCGCGATTTGTGGCAGAGGGGGCCGCGGAGCGGCGAGCGGCTCACGGCGACCGGGAGTCGCCGGAGCCGGAACGGATTCACCCACGGGGCAAGCCCGTGGGGGTCTTGGCAGCCCCGGCCTCAGCGAGGCCGGCTACAATGGGGCGAAAGCGGCGTCGAGCCGCCGCACTCCAAATGAACAGCCCGGCTACAGCATTCTGACTGCTGAATTGCCACTCCGTTCGCGGGGCTCTCTCGTTCGCCGCGAGACGCGGCGCTATAGACTTCGCGTTCGCCCGGCGCCTGGCCGGCTTGGGCTCGGCACTCAGCTATTCTGACCTCTGAACCCTATTTCTTGGCTGCGAGAGCAGCCAAGAGCTTCTCTGGCGTCACTGGGATTTCGAAGAAGTCGATGCCGGTGGCGTCTTGGATGGCGTTCAATACCGCGGGGGCGACGCCGACGACGGGGTGTTCGCCGATGCCGCGGGCGCCGAAGGGGCCGACTTCGCCGGGGTTTTCGACGCAATCAATGGTTTGCTTGCCGGGGGCGTCTTTGATGTTGGGGAAGCGGTACTTGCCGAACGAGGGGTTCAGGATCTTGCCGTCGGCGTCGTATTTGATTTCCTCATGGAGGGAGGCGCCGAGGCCGATCATGACGCCGCCGGCGATTTGGCCGCGGATCTGTTTGGGGTTGATGACGGTGCCGACGTCGAAGGAGGAGGCGAAGTGGTCGATGAGGATTTTGCCGGTCTTCTTTTCGATGCGGATCTGGCAGGCCTGGGCGCCGAAGGTGTATTCGACGCCGAGTCCGCCGCGTCCGTCGGCGTCGGGGTTGGAGTAGCGGGGGAGGCGGGCGTCGGAGGTGGTATGGACGACGTCGCCGATGGTGATGCCGGTTTCGGTGATGTAGCCGTGGATGAGGCGCTGGATGGGGATGCCGAGGTCGGGGTTGTGCTTGAGGAAGACGCGCTGGCCGTCGTAGTCGAGGTGGTCGACGTCGACGAGGAGGGCCTTGGCGGCGGTTTCCTTGAGCATCTGGATGGCTTTGTTGCAGGCGCGGATGAGGGCGCGTCCGCCCTGGGTGGTGAACATGGAGCCGATGGTCTGCCATTCCCAGGGGCAGTACTGGGTGTCGATTTCGCGGTAGACGCTGATCTTGGCGGGGTCGATCTGGAGGGCTTCGCCGGCGATCTGCTGGACGGCCGTGCGCAGGCCCTGGCCGACTTCGGCGCCGCCCATGTTGATCACGACGGAGCCGTCGGGGTTCATCTTGAGGTAGCAGGACTTGGAGGAGAAGGGGGCGCCTTTGGGGGATTTCATGAGGGCGGCGAAGCCGCGGCCGTAGTAGTAGTTTTCGTCTTCGGCGGGCTTGTCGCCGGCGAAGACGGCGGCCTTGACCTTGGCTTCGCAGTCGAGGACGGAGCCGTTGGTGGCGTACATGCGCTCGCCGGCGGCGTTCTGCTTGCCGGGGCCGAGGTAGTTCTTTTTCCGGAGGTCGAAGGGGGACATGTTGAGCTTGCGGGCGAGCATGTCCATGAGGCGCTCGACGGCGAAGTGGCCTTCCTGGTGGCCGTAGCCGCGGAAGGCGCCGACGGGGGGCGTGTTGGTGTAGACGCACTTGGATTCGAGCAGGGCGTGCGGGAATTCGTAGGGGCCGGTGCAGTTGTGGGTGGCGGCGTTGCAGACGTGGATGCCGGTGTCGGAGAACGCGCCGGTGGAATGGAGAATATCGGCCTGGATGGCGACGAGGGTGCCGTCCTTTTTGGCGCCGATCTTCATGTGGTGGCGGAAGCCGTGGCCGATGAGGGTGCTGGTGAAGTCTTCGCGGCGGGAGGCGACCCACTTGACGGGGCGGCCGGGGACGTGGGAGGCGATCCAGGCGACGGTCTGCTCGACGGTGATGTCGGACTTGTAGCCGAAGCAGCCGCCGATTTCGGGGATGCGCACGCGGACCATGGAGGAGGGGACGTGGTAGGCGTGGGCGAGGTCGTCGCGGATGATGAAGGGGCAGATGGAGGAGGACCAGGCGTCGATGGTGCCGTCTTCGTTGAAGCGCACGATGGCGCCGTGGGGCTCGATGGCGGCGCAGGAGCCGTGGGGATAGACGAATTCGCCTTCGACGACGACGTCGGCTTCGGCGAAGCCTTTTTCGACGTCGCCTTTCTTGAGGCGGTAGGTATTGGCGATGTTGGTGCCGGGGACGGCGCCGAGGCCGGGGAGGTGCCAGTAGTTTTCGGCGTGGTCGTGGATCAGGACGGCGTCCTTGGCGAGGGCGGCGCGGGCGTCGGTATAGACGGGCAGGGGCTTGTACTGGACCTTGATGCCTTTGAGGGCATCGACGGCATGGCGCTTGGTGTCGGCGATGACGGCGGCGACGTGGTCGCCGATGTGGCGGACCTTGCAGACGGCCATGGGGGAGATGTCGCTGATGTTGTCGCCGTAGAGGGTCTTGCAGTCGCGGCCGGTGACGACCTTGACGACGCCGGGCATTTTTTCGGCTGCGGAGGAGTCGATGGAGAGGATTTCGGCGTGGGCGGTTTCGGGGTGGAGGATGGCGGCGTGGAGGAGGCCGGGGAGGCGGATGTCGTCGAGGTATTGGGCTTTGCCGATGGCTTTGGAGATGGCGTCGGGGCGGGTGAGGGATTTGCCGATGTATTTGAATTTGGCCATGGGGGGCTCCGTGCGGTTCTGGATCTGGAATGGGGGAGAAAGATAACATGGGGGCGAGGGAGGGACAAATAAGAATGAAGAATTACGAATGAAGAATGGCGGGAACGCGGAAGCGTTTTAGCGGGAGAACAGCCGGAAACCGTTCAACTACGAATGACGCGAATGGCACGAATGGAGAGGGGGCGGGGAAAGCGGAGGGGATGTTTTTTCCACAGAGAATAGATACACAGAGAACGAGCCAAGAAGATCGGGGCTACCACGGATTTTACCGATTTCACGGATTGGGACGGGGCGCCGTTTTGCAGGGCAAAACAGTTCAGGCGGCGGGATTTCGCGGTGGCCGCACGCGCCGCGCGTGCGGCGCCGCGAACCCCACCGCCTGCCGCGTCCGCTGGACGCGTCGCGCCCCTTCTCTGGATCGCTAACGTCCTAATAATCTGTGCAATCGGTGTCATCCGTGGTGGTTTCATTCGCGTCATTCGCGTGATTCGTAGTGGGCATCGACAGTCCGTGGTCCCAACCTTGAACCCTGAACCTGTGCCCTTGCCAAGGGCCCTTGGCAAGGGCACAATGCGGGCATGAAACCGTGGAGAATCACGCGCAGGGACGTCATCGGGCTGAAGTTCATCTGTCCGGACTGCGGACAGCATGTGGATGCGGGGCGGGAGCTGCTGGGCGAGCTGGTGGAGTGTCCCACCTGCGGCAAGCTGATGCAGGTGCCGGACCTGAAGAACGCGCCGGGCGACATGCCGCCGAAACGGCTTCCGGCCGCGCCGCGCAAACCGCGATGAAGCGCAATCGGCGCGGCGGCTGGCGCTGGCTTGTTCTGGTGTTTCTGGCGGGGCTGGCCATCATGGCGGGGCGGGGAGTCTATCCTTTTCTGGCGCGGCACGCGCCGGTGGCGACGGATATCCTGGTGGTGGAGGGCTGGGTGGGGGATGACCAGTTGCGGCAGGCGGCGGCCTGGGCGGCATCGAACGGGGTGGAGAAGATCCTGGCGACCGGGGGTCCGATTGAGACTGGCCGTTGGCTGGCATCGTGGGAAACCTATGCGGACATGACCAAGGCCCGGCTGGAGGCGCTGGGGCTGGGGGAACGGTTTGAAGTGGCGGCGTTTCCGGCGCAGCCGGTGCGCCGGGGCCGCACGCGGGAATCGGCGCGGGCGTTGCGGGCCGGACTGGCGCCGTTGCCGAGCGCCTTCAACCTGGCGAGCGAAGGTCCGCACGCCCGCCGGAGCTGGCGCGCGTTCCGCGATGAATTCGGCGGGGATGTGCAGGTGGGCAGCGTGGCGCTGGAGCCCACGGCATTCGGACGCCGGGACTGGTGGCGTTGTTCGGAAGGGGTGCGGGCGGTGCTGGGAGAGGCCATTGCCTATGGCTACGACTTGCTGCCGGGCGGCGGGGAGTGACAGAGGGGAACGGGGAAAACTCAATATCCAACATTCAATATCCAATGTTCAAGGGAGCAGCTGAACAGCCCGGACGGCAACATGTCTTGAATCATGCCCTCTGACCTCTTTTTATGTGGTCAATGGGGGCGCGGGTGAGGTATAGACTGGACCCAGTCAGGAGAATTTGACATGAAAGCGATCCATTTTCTGCTGGGGCTGGTTTTGTTTCTGTCGCTGGCGGCGGCCGGACTGGCGCTGGTCATTTCGCCGCAGGTTCCGGAAGTGCTTCGGACGGCCGTGGCCTGGGGCGCGGCGCAGCCGGACTGGGTCAAGGTGGCGGTGGGGATTGGCGGGCTGGTGTTTCTATTTGCGTACCTGCTGACGGGATTTCCCTGGCGGCGGGCGGCGTTCATCACGTTCGAGAATGAAAACGGCACGGTCAGCGTGAATACGGAAGCGGTGCAACGCTATCTGGACACGTTGAAAAACGAATTTGCGGCGGTGGTCTGGCAGAAATCGCACCTGCGCGTGGTGCGGGGCGCGCTGGACGTGGGCCTGGTGCTGGGGGTCCGGGACGGCACGCAGATTCCGGAGCTGTGCAAGCTGATGCAGGCGCGGGTGCGCGAACTGCTTGAGGAGCATTTGGGTACGTGCGATCTGCACGGGGTCTCGGTGGAAGTCAACGAAATCCGCTCGCGCAAGCCGGCCCCGGCCGGGACCGCGACCTAGGCGGGCGGGGCGAGGAGCGCGCGCATGGATTGGGATGCATTTGCCGAAGGGCATCTGGCGGCGGCCCGCGAGGTGCTGACCACGCTGCGGCCGGCGATCGAGGCCGCGGCGGCGGGGATGGCCGGGTGCCTCCGCCAGGGGGGCAAGGTGATGGCATGCGGCAACGGCGGCAGCGCAGCCGACGCCCAGCATTTCGCGGCGGAGCTGGTGAACCGCTTCCAACTCGAACGCCGGCCCTATGCGGCCCTCGCGCTCTCGACGGACACCTCGGTCCTGACTTCGATCGGCAACGACTACGATTTCGACCAGGTGTTTGCCAAGCAGGTGGAGGCGCTGGGCCGCCGGGGCGACCGGCTGCTGGCCGTTTCCACGAGCGGGAACGCGGTGAATGTGTGCCGCGCGGCTGCGGCCGCGCGGGCAGCGGGGGTCTGGACCGTGGCATTGTGCGGCGGATCAGGCGGCCGGTTGGCGGGCCTGGCCGACGAAGTGCTGTGCGTGGCCGCATCGACCGTGACCGCGCGCATCCAGGAGGGCCATGGCATGATCCTCCATGCCCTGTGCCAGTTGATCGAGGAGCAGTTGGCAGAATGACGGCCGGGCCGGCGGGGGCGGCGGGCCTTTTACAGGAGCACAAGGAATCATGAACAAGGCGGCAACTCCGGACGTGGTGGTGGTCGGATCGGTGGCTTTTGACAGCGTGCAGACCCCCAAGGCCCGGCACGAAAAGCTGCTGGGCGGCTCGGCCAGCTACACCAGCGTGGCCGCGGCCCTGTTTGCCCGGACCGGCATCGTGGGCGTGGTCGGAGAGGATTTTCCGCCGGAATACGTGGAGATCTTCGAGCGCGCGGGCGTGGATCTGCAGGGGCTCCAGCGCGAGCCGGGCAAGACCTTCCACTGGAGCGGGCTCTACGAGGACAACATGAACAACCGGCGCACGAACTGCACGGACCTCAACGTGTTCGCGGATTTCAACCCGGTGATTCCGGAAGCCTACCGGACGAGCCCGTATCTGTGCCTGGAGAACATCGCGCCGGCCCTGCAGGCGCGCGTGCTTGACCAGATGGAAAAACCCCGCTTTACCGTGCTGGATACGATGGATCTGTGGATCAACACCACCCGCGAAGAGCTGATGAACGTGATCGCACGCGTGGACCTGCTGACGGTGAACGAGCACGAGGCGCGGCACCTGACGGGGAAGGGGTCGCTGCTGAAGGCGGCGAAGAAGATCCTGGACATGGGGCCGAAATACGCGCTGATCAAGAAAGGCGAGCACGGGGCGTTTTTGATGTCGCAGGACGACATTCTGATTGTGCCCGCCTGGCCCCTGCTGGAGGTCGTGGACCCCACCGGCGCAGGCGACACCTTCGCCGGCGGCCTGCTGGGCACCCTGGCGGAGCTGGGCGATGTGACGCGGGAGAACCTGCACAAGGCGCTGGTCAACGCCACGGTGACGGCGGCCTTCACATGCGAGGCGTTCAGTGTGGACCGCCTGCGGCAGATCACGCGCGCCGAGCTCGACGAACGCGCCGCCGCCTTCCGCCGCATGCTGCCGTGAGGCGGCGTGCGGGGGAAGCAGGGGGCTCAGTATCAGAATTCAGGATTCAGAATGAACAGCACGCGACAGTCAATCCTGAGGCGCATCCTCCAAAATCCGCAATAAATCCCCTGCCTGCCCTCCCTGCGGTTCACGGGCATGACATTTTGCCCTCCTTGATTTGCCCAACTGCTCCCTGAACCCTGAACCCTGAATCCTGAACCCTGAACCCTGCCCTCTAGCCATTCTCCCCCGCCGGGGATGCTTGACCTTGGGCGGGAAGGCGGTCACAATTCCGGCCGATGAACGGGTTGGCGTGGACGGAATTCTTCCAGGGCACCCCTTGGCTGTCCGGGGGGGCGGCGCTCCACGTGCTGATCTTCCTGGCGGTTGCGCTGCATGCCCTGCGGCACCGCCGGCGCGCCGATTCGACGCTGTTGTGGCTCTTCGTGACCTGGTCGCTGCCGGTGGCGGGGGCGTTGCTCTACGCGATGTTCGGCGTGGACCGCGTGCCGAAGACGCGCTGGCGCCGGAGCGTCCAGCGCCGAATCCGCCTCGATGGAGTGCGGGATGCCGCCACGGACGATGTGCTCCCCGAAGCCTACTGGCGCTCGATGGGCCGGGCGGCGGTCACGCCCGAGGATGAATGGCTGCGGGAACTGGACCGGCCCCTGGCCGCCATGCTGGAGAATTTTCCGCTGCTGGGCGGCAACCGGGTCATCCCGCTGCTGACGGGCGACGAAGCCTTTCCCCGGATGCGGGAGGCGATCCGCTCGGCCCGGCACCACATTCACCTGCAATCCTTCATTATCGGCAACGACCCCGTGGGCCGGGAATTCATGGAGGAGGTGGCGGAACGCGCCCGCGCCGGGGTGCGGGTGCGGGTGCTCTACGACCGGTTCGGGTCCTCCCACGCGCTCTGGGGCGGCTTGTTCCGGAAATACCGCCGGGTTCCGAACCTGACGGTTGCGGGCTGGACGCAGTCGAACCTGTTCCGCCGGCAGTTGCATTTCAACCTGCGCAACCATCGCAAGACGCTGGTGGTGGATGGGCGGATCGGCTTCATGGGCGGGGTCAACCTCAACGATTATTCCCGGAGCCGCCCCGGCCAGCCGGCCATCCAGGACTACCATTTCCAATTGCTGGGACCCATCGTGCAGGAGTTGCAGTATTCGTTCCTGCGCGACTGGCATGTCATGACCGAGGAGGACCCGCAGCGCCTGCTGAGCGCCGAGCATTTTCGCAAACTGCCGCCGGAAGGCGCGGCACTCGCCCGGGTGGTCAACAGCGGGCCGTCCTCGGACCTGCGGGTGGCGGTGGACCTGTTCTTCAACGCGGTCAACGCAGCGCGCCGGCAAGTCTTCATCATTACGCCCTACTTCCTGCCGTCGGAGGATCTGCTGCGGGCGTTGCGGATGGCGGCGCTGCGCGGAGTCCAGGTCTACCTGGTGGTGCCGGAAAAAAGCAACCACTGGTACACCACCTGGGCGGGCCGGGCGACCTACGAAGACCTGCTGGAAGCCGGCGTGCGCATCTTCGAGCGCGCCCCCCCGTTCATTCACGCCAAGGCGATGACGGTGGACGACCGGATGGGCGTCGTGGGGTCGTCGAACTGGGACTACCGCAGCCTGTACTCGAACTACGAGACCAGCCTCGCCGTCTACGATTCGGAATTCGTCATGCATTTGAAGCTCCTGATGATCGAAGACCTGCACCAAAGCCGCGAGGTCGAGCTGACGGCCTTCAAAAACCGGCCGGTGACCCACCGCTACCTGGAAAACCTCTGCGGGCTTCTTTCGCCGCTGCTTTAAATGAGGACAGAGAACAGCCCGAACAGCCGGAACTGCGAAAAGCGCGAATTGCGCGAAATGTAAAAGCCGATCTCACGCCAGGAGTCCGGAAGGCCGGGCGCTGTGGCCCAGAGCGCCGGGCTGTTCATTTCCATTCTGAATTCTGAATACTGAATACTGTCCTTGAGCGAGGTCGTATCTGCAATGGAGCGTGGAAAAACGAACCACGTTGTAGCCGCGCTCGCTGAGCACGGGGCTGTCCGGATCGGAGGCGGACGTGCCCGGCGGGCGCATCTGCAATCAGGTGCCGAGATGCAGCCTGAAGGCTGGACTACGAACACAACCCGTTTGTAGTACACGCTGCAGCGTGCGGAAGATTCCAGAAGCACCCACTCGCCGATGCCCCCTGCGTGCATTTCCGCGGGAAAGGATTGCGCGGGGGGGTGGGGAGGTCTAAGATGCCTTTCTGCGTGGCAATATCACAAGGAGCAGACATGAAAACATCATGGCGGTTGGGATGGATGCTGGCGGCGGCGTTCGGGCTGGTTCTGCTGGGGGGGTGCGGGCGGAAGGAACAGTCGGCGGCTGGCGATGCGGCGGCCAAACCTGAATTCAAGTTCAGCTACAGCATTTTCTTCCCCCCTCTGCACATCCAGGCCAAGACCGGCATGGACTGGGCGGCCGAGGTTGAACAGCGCTCGGGCGGCCGGATCAAGATCACCGTGCATCCGGGCGCCACCCTTACGAAGGCCGACCAGTGCTGGCAGGGGGTGCTCAACGGCATTTCCGACATCGGCATGAGCTGCTTTGCCTACACTCCAGGGCGGTTTCCGCTGCTGGAGGCGCTGGATTTGCCGCTGGGCTGGCCGGACGGCCTGACGGCCACCCGCGTGGCCACCGCGCTGGCGGCCAAATACTCCCCCGCCGAAATCCAGGGCGCGAAAATCCTCTATGTTCATGCCCACGGCCCCGGCATCCTCGCCACGAAGAAACCCGTGCGCTCCCTGGACGATCTGCGCAACCTGAAGATCCGCGGCACGGGGCTGTCGGCCGGCATCGTGACGGCGCTGGGCGGCACCGCCGTTGGCATGCCGCAGCCGGAAACCTATGACGCCCTGCAAAAGGGCGTGGTGGACGGCACGTTCTGCCCGATCGAGACCCTTAAGGGCTGGAAGCAGGGCGAAGTCATCCAGTACATCACCGACACGAAGACCATCGGCTACTCCACGGCCATGTTCGTCGCCATAAACCAGGCTGCATGGGATGCGCTGCCCGCCGACCTGCAGCAGGTCGTGGCGGAGGTCAGCGCGGAGTACGTGGACAAGCACGGCGTCGCCTGGAACCAGGCGGATGCGGAAGGCCTGACCTTCGTGCAGGAACTGGGGCGGGAGTTCATTTCCCTGTCGCCCGAAGAAGAAGCCCGCTGGCAGCAACAGGTCGCGCCGATCCTGGACCGCTATCTGGCCCAGGCGGCGGAAAAAGGCCTGCCCGGCGCCGACTTCCTGCGGGACGCGCAGGCCCTGATTGCGGAGGCCCGCGCGGCCCGGCCATGAGTCCGCTGTCGGGTACCAGCGCCCGCACGGGCATCCTGCGGATTGTGACCCACGCCATGGCCACCCTCGGCGGCCTTGCCGTGGCGGGCATCATCGGGGTGACCATGGCGGACATCATTGGCCGCCAGTTCGGCATGCCCGTTCGGGGCGCCTACGACCTGGTACGGGTTCTGGGGGCCATCGCCATGGCCTGCGCCCTGCCGCTGACCAAGGCGGTAAAGGGGCACATCGCCATTGAATACTTCTTCCAGAAAATGGGGCGTCGCGGCCGGGCCGTGGTCGATACGGTCATGCGCCTGGTCCTGCTGGCTCTTTTCGGACTGCTGGCCTGGCGCTTCGTTCTCCAGGGCCGCGGATTCCTGGACAGCGGCGAAGTGACCACCACGCTGCACATGCCCATGTTCTGGGTGCCGTGGCTGGCCGCGCTGGCCTGCCTGGTCACCGCCGGGGTGACCCTGTGGCACCTGCTGCATCCCGGCCGCTCCATGATCCGGCCCCGCTGATGACGGACCTGCAAACAGGCCTGGCCGGCATCGCGCTGCTCTTCCTGCTGCTGGCGAGCAGCATGCCCGTGGCCTTTGCCATGACGCTGGTGGGCCTGGTCGGCTTTGCGGTGGTCGTCAACCCGGCCGCCGCCCTGTACATGCTGGCCACGGACTACTACGACACCTTTTCCAGCTATGGCCTCACCGTCATCCCGCTGTTCGTGTTCATGGGCCAGGTGGCGTTCCATGCCGGCATCAGCCGCAAACTGTTCAATGCGGCCCAGAGCTGGTTCGGCTGGTTGCGCGGCGGTCTGGCCATGGCCACCGTCGGCGCCTGCGCCGCCTTCGGCGCCATTTGCGGTTCCGGACCGGCCACGGCCGCGACGATGGCCGCCGTCTGCCTGCCCGAAATGAAGCGCTATCGCTATCATCCCGGGTTCGCGGCCGGCACCGTGGCGGCCGGCGGCAGCATCGGCATGATGATTCCGCCCAGCGTGGTTTTCATCGTCTATGGCGTGTTGACGGAGCAGAGCATCGGCAAGCTGTTCATTGCGGGCATCGTGCCCGGGCTGTTGATCAGCGCGATGTTCATGGCGACGATTGCGCTGCTTTGCGCCCGGCGCCCGGGACTGGCCCCGCCGGCGTCGGCGGCGGGCTGGCGAGAGCGCTGCCGGTCGCTCGGCGGCGTGGTCGAGACACTCCTGCTGTTCGCGCTGGTGATGGGGGGCATGTTCGCCGGCTGGTTCACGCCCACGGAAGCCGCCGCGGTCGGCGCGGCCGGCAGCGTGGCCATTGCCCTCGGCGCCCGCAAGGCCAGCTTTCGGATGCTGGCCACCGCCATGGGCGAAACCCTGCGCACCTCCTGCATGGTGCTTGTGATCGTGGCGGGCGCGACCGTCTTCGGCCATTTCCTGCAGATCACCAACGTGCCGACGGAACTGGCGGCGTGGATGTCCGGCCTGCCGCTGCCGGCCTGGGGCATCATGCTGGCGATCCTGTTCTTCTACCTGGTCGCCGGCGCCTTTCTCGACGCCCTGGCCCTGGTGATGCTGACCATCCCCATCTTCTACCCCGTGGTGCTGGACCTCGGCTACGATCCCATCTGGTTCGGCGTCATGATTGTACTCGTCACGCAGATGGGCGTGATTTCGCCCCCGGTGGGTGTCAACGTCTACGTGGTCAGCGGGATGGACCGGGCGGTCTCCCTGCAGAGCGTGTTCAAAGGCGCCTTGCCCTATCTGGCGGCGCTGATCGTCGCCGCGCTGCTGCTGCTGGCCTTTCCGCAGATCGTGACGGTTCCGACAACCTGGGTCAAGTAGGCGCGGAAGGAGGCGGGCCATGAATGCAACGGTCAAGCACGAGAATTTCCGGAAGATCCTGTTCTGCACCGACTTCTCCGAGAACGCGGACCGCGCGTTCGTTTTCGCGGTGAATTCGGCCGTCCGCAACACCGGCTGCGAACTGCACCTGCTCCATGTCATTCCCGAACCCCCCGCCCAGTTCTGGAAGGGCTACATTTACGAAGTGGACGAGGATGTGGATGCCCGCGCCAAGCGCGAAATCGACGCCAAGCTCGCGGAGACCTATCGGCCGCGCGTGCCGGCGGATGTCCGGCTCGTCATTGCCATGCGCATCGGCGAAGCCCGCCACAAGATCCTCGAATATGCCCGCGAGCAGGGCATCGACCTGATCATCCTGGGCCGGCAAGGCGCCGGCGCCGTCGGCAAGATCCTGTTCGGCAACGTCACCGAACGCGTCGTGCGCAAAGCCGACTGCCCCGTGCTCGTCATCCCGCCCCTGATGAAGTAGCCGGCTCGGTTTGGAGTGCGGGGTTCAGCCGACGCAGGGCTCCTCGCGGTCGCCATGCGGTCCCGCGGGAAGAAACGCTTTACCATATCGAAGATAAAAGGCTGGAAACCGGGCGCCGGTCACGCTAAAGTCTTTTATATTGAGTCCGAAATAATCACGGAGGGTATGGTTCATGAAAATATCGCGCGTCTTGTTTTCCTTTATCGCGGTGGTGGTGGTTGGTGCAATGCGACCGGCCCACGCCGAAACCATCCTGACCTGGACCTTTCCAGTCAGCAGCCAGGCCAGCCAAGTGGCGGACAGCGCCAATGCCAACCTGGATTCCGGAGGCGGCTACAACCTCCTGAGCCGCGGCGCAGGAGCCCCGGCCACTACCGGTGCAGGTTTCCGTACCACCGGGTTCCAGAACAACGGCATTGACACGGCCAACGCCGACTATTTCCAGATCTTCCTGTCGGCCGCCAACGGCTATGCCCTGTCGCTGAGTGGCATTACAGGCGGTTATGTCGGAACGGGAACTTTTTCGGCCGATCCGGGTGTGTCCCATCAATGGGCCTACAGCTTCGATGGCACGTCCTTTTCCCTGATCGGCGATGCGACCACGCGCATCGGCAACGGCTCCAGCAGTTTTGACTTTTCCGGCGTGTCGGCCCTCCAGAATATTGCCGCCGGCACGGATGTGACCTTGCGCTATTATGCCAGCGGCCAAACAACCACGGGCGGCTGGGGCTTCAGTTCCCAGGGATTCACCGTGGATGGCACCCTGAGTGTCGCTGGTTTCAGTGTTGGATTCGACAAGACGAGCGGATTTGAGGTGGAAGAGGGCTCCTCCGACACCATCACGGCCACGGCCATGGGCGGAACAGAACCCTACAGCTACACGTGGACCAGCTCGCTGAATCAGGATGACTATACGGCCGCCCTCGGGGTGTTCACGATTGAGGACACGGCGCCGACCGGCGACTACTGGGCACAAGTCATCGCCACGGACAACAGTGCGGCATC
>Ga0123326_1000950_pt1 | contig 27096 bp, 19 predicted proteins | sample BioC13SIPDNA_FD_89739 | JGI IMG/M metagenome (GOLD analysis project Ga0123326, IMG submission 89739) | Anaerobic biogas reactor microbial communites from Washington, USA - Biogas_R1_A C13 SIP DNA | ecosystem: Engineered > Bioreactor > Anaerobic > Unclassified | place: Washington, USA | collected...
CTTCCTGGCTTCATCATAAATTCCCTTGGTTATAGGCGCCATTTTGTCGACACCACGGAAATCCACAGCCTGCAACGCACAGATCAGCTCTATAGCTAGAACCTGGAGGGTATTCTGAATGATCTGATAAGCATGCCGGGAGGCAATCGTACCCATACTCACGTGGTCCTCCTGGTTAGCCGATGACGGTATGGAATCAACACTGGCCGGATGAGCCAATGTCTTGTTTTCTGATACCAGGGAGGCGGCACAATACTGCAGGATCATGGCTCCCGACTGCAGACCCGGCTGCGGACTCAAAAAAGCCGGCAGATCATTGAGGCTTGGATTGATCAGCTGTTCAATGCGTCTTTCGGAAATATTGGCCAGCTCCGCCATGGCAATTTTCAGCAGGTCCATTGCCAGCGCAATGGGTTGACCGTGGAAATTGCCCCCGGAAATTATTTTGCCGCTTTCGTCAAAAACGAGCGGATTGTCGGTCGCGGCATTGATCTCGGTTTCCAGTTTATCTCTGACATAAGCCAAAGCCTGCCAGCTGGCCCCGAAAACCTGGGGGATACAGCGAAGGGAATAGGCATCCTGCACCCGCAGTTCCCCCGCATGGGTGGTAAGCTGACTGTCTTCCAGGATTTTTCTGATGCGCCGGGCGACTTCCACCTGTTCCTGATAGCCCCGGGCCAACTGCACCTCTTCGTCAAAAGCATCGGTAATGCCCTGCAGCCCTTCGATACTGATAGAGGCGATAAATTCTGCCTGATAAGCCAGCCTTTCTGCTTCCAGATAAGCCAGTACCCCCATGGCGGTCATGGCCTGGGTGCCGTTTATGAGCGCCAGGCCTTCTTTGGCCTGCAGGGTGATGGGTTTAAGGCCTTCCGCATTTAAGGCCTCAATCGCCGGACAAATTTTACCCCGATAGGCTACTTCCCCTTCCCCCAGCAGAGCCAGAGCCAGATGCGCGAGCGGGATCAAATCCCCGCTGGCACCCAGCGAACCTTGCTGGGGAATTACCGGATGAATCCGGGCATTAAGCAAACTAACCAGCATTTGAATCAATTCCCGGCGTACCCCTGAAAAACCTTTCAGCAGCGTATTGGCCCGCAGCAGCAGCATGGCCCGGCTGACCATTTCCGGGAATTTCTCCCCCACCCCGCAGGCATGGGAATGGATTAGATTCAGCTGCAATTCTTCCACATATTCGCTTCTGACCAAAACGTCGCTGAATTTGCCAAAACCGGTGGTAATGCCGTAGACCAGCTGTTCCTCGGCCACGATTTTTTCAACTACCTGTCGACTGGCATCCACTTTTTCCAAACTGGCCTCATCAAGGCAAATCTCCTCATAGCCGTAGAGAACTCTTTCAACTTCTTTAATAGTCAGGGAATTACCGGTTAATGTAATCAATATTTTAAACCTCCTTCTTAAAATAAAGAGGGGCTTTATTAAAAAAGTCCGTAACCTTCTTAATAAAGCCCCCTAACAACTGGTAAACTATAGGCTCTACCCAGTAATCTTTTATATATTTGTTGTTTACGACTACAAGTGATTGATACCAAGACCTACTACTTCATGTTCCAGCCCTTTGACCGGGGCGCCGATCGTACCATACAGGGCAACCGCAATCCATTCCCCTTCTTCAGGCGTATCATAGGGATTGCCCCGAATAATGGAAAAGCGCAGTCCCACCGTACGCAGTACTGAACCTAACTGTATCTGCCCGCGGGTTACGCCTTCGATGGCCTCCACGATGGCGTGATAAAGCGCATGGATCTCCCGATAGACATCGGGATTGATGATCCCGTTTTTCTTGGCTGCGGTTTCAATCGCCGCCACCACCTTGTGTGCTTCCATCGCACCTACCTTTCCCAAACAATAGCGCCAAGGAAGTTCTTCCATAATAGCACCGTTTCCTGGCTCGGGTTCCTGATCTGCAAGAACCAGCAGCAAGGCTTTTTTGCCGATGAGATTTTGGGTCAGATGCGACATTCGATCCCGCTTTCTAATAACTAATTACTTCTTTAAGTCTAGGTATTTCACCTGCCAATGTCAATTTTAATTCGCAGATAAACTCGTAACTGTATCGCTTCGTTAACCTAAAATAACTTCAATAACATGGAATCTGATTCACAAATTATTTGAGTATATTTTTAACCAGATAACACTGTGCCGGTTATTTGGCTGAACAACCAAACAAAAAGCGTAAGTCAAGAAGCGTCCCCGACTTACGCGAAAGTGATCAATCTTTGTTTGCTTTTCTATCTTTGTCTTTATCTTGGTTATCTTGTTTGTCTCTGTTGTTCTGGTGAATTATCTGTTTATTCTTTAATTCGTTAATTTTAGCCGGCGTTTCGTTTTTTGGATCGTCTTTCTTTATGGACTGCTCGTCTTTAGGCTGATTATTTACAGGTGATTGTTTTTCAATCTTCTTGCCTGCCGGATCTTTTCCCCTGCCATTATCCGAACCGCCTTGGTTGACTGACTGTTTCCCCATAATCGGTAAATAGCTGTTTGACTTCTGGGGAGGTTCCTTTATATTTTGGCTGTTACCTGATTCATTATTATTTTTGCTTTCATTTTTATTCCTTTTGTCAGCTTTTCGCAGATCCTTTTCAATTTCTTTTATATTCTTTTTATCTGCTTTTTCCAGACCCTTTTCCATTTCTTTTATAATTTTGTTTGCAAAATCCAGGTTAGACTTGCCTTTGGTAATCACTTTAAGGTTCTCACGGATTCCTTGCGGATTTATCGTTCCCTCTTCCTTAACTTGTTCGGATATCCTTTTCACGGCGAATTCAATTGTATCGTTTTTTATTTCAACCGAATCCAGTATTTGCTGGCCTTCTGGGCTTTTCGCCTGCACTGATACGACCCTGCCCCAGCGATTGATGCCCAACTCCAGATCAGACCCGAGACTGGCATATGCTTTCACCAAATTGTAGTCTATGCCGCCTGCGATAAGTACCAGCAATAAGACTGCGGCCACTGCATATTTGATCATAGGAGTGTTGTTATACTCATAAAGATCGCCTGCTTCCAGATATTTGCCTCCAGTACGAACTTTCCTATATTCTCCGCCCGGCAGCAAAATGATTGCTTTGTTTTTGCCTGATTCTACGACGATTCCTTTTTTAGCTTTCATCTGCCCGGCCCCCTTTCATTGGCAAAATATAGTCTTTTAACAGAGGGAAATCATTAATATAAATCAAAACAACCATAATGATGTATTTTCTATAACGATCGGCCAATTTGCGATTAATCTGCCAGTTTTCCTCCAGTTCCTTCAGCGGCAGCGCCTTTTTCCGGAGCAAATAGCTTTGCAGTGCTTCATCGGCGGCGATAATTCCGGCAATATTTTGGGCACTTTGCCGGGTCTTGTTCTGCTGCGGCGAAAGTCTGGTCAATTCTTCAAAAGAAATATCGAATGATTGCAGCAGGCTTTTAAGTTTATCAATTTCCTGTTTTCTGGCAATCGAATCAATGATTTCCTCAAAAAAGGATTCGTCGACTTCCTCCTCAATCCTGCCTACTCCTTTTGATCGCAGGTTGAATGAAATAATGCTTTGTTTGCTTTCTTTACGTTTATAATCAATGATACGATTTCTTATAACTTGCCCAATAAAAACCGGCATACTGCCTTTGTCAGGATCATACTTGTCGAGTGCCTCCACTAAAGCCAAGCGGGCAATACTGGCTTCGTCATCATTATCATAAATATACTTGCCACAGGTTTTGGAACAAACCCGCAGACAAAATGGCATCAGTTTATCAAATATATCTTCCAGCACTGCCAGATTACCGTTGCGATAATCAAGCCAAAGCTGATGTAGCTGGTGATCGAAATCAACTGTAGATTGTTTATTCATTATTGTTACTCCCCATAGAAACTCTGCTTTAATTCTAGCACAGCATCTTCCGGAGGTAATTTTCGTTTATTAGGGAAGGGGTCCTGGGAACCGCTCCCTTGGGGAAGAGCCATCTTAAATAAATTAATTTGAGGCCAATAAAAAATGCCCCTGCTTTGACTATAAATGCGTAAAGCAGCAGGCATAAAACGGGGTCAGAAATTATTCTATAGTTGGAAAACAAACATAAAATATACTTCCGTTTGGACCTGTATCTATTTCAATTTTGGCGTTATAACGGGATGCGATTCCATAACATATCGCCAAACCTAATCCGGTGCCTCCTTCTTTGGTACTGAAGAAAGGAGTTCCCAGTTTCTCAATTATTTCTTCTTTAATTCCTTCGCCCTGATCGCGAACGGCCAGAATCACCTGGTTGTCAAACGTGTATGTGGACAAAAATACGATTTTTCCTTCCGGTATCGATTCCAAACCATTGTTAATCAGATTGAGGATCAGTTGACGGACTTCCTGCTCATCCAAAAGCAGGTCGGGAATATCGTCCAAGTTAAGGCTGATTATTTTATCCTGCATCATGGCTTTGGCTAATATTAACGGATAAACATTATTTATTACGGTATTGAGATTGACCGGTTTAATTTCCACCATTTTATTTTTAGCCAGAGAAAGAAATTCCGTAATTATTGAGTTGGCTCTATCCAACTCTTCGATCATCAGATTGAAGGAATCAATTTCATCTGCATATTTTTCAACTTCTTTTAGCAACTGTAGAAAACCGCGTACGGTGGTCATGGGATTCCTTATTTCATGGGCAATACTTGCTGCCATTTCCCCAACCAGATTTAGTTGACCCAGGCGGGTCATTTCATTTTCCATATGCTTGCGTTCGGTCAAATCTATGAATTGGCTCAGTATACATATTTCTCCGTCCAGTTCGATTCTTTCTGCGGAATACAAGCCCAGCCTAATCTCGCCTTTCTCCCTGCGAAATCGGACTTCCATATCCCCTACCGATCCGCCTTCACTTATGATGCGCTTTACCTCTTCGCGCTGGTCAGGATCAACCCAAAACCCTATTTCAATTGAACTGCTGCTGAGAAGATATTCACGGGTATAACCCATCACATGACAAAAACTTTCATTAACATTTAAGAAACGTCCCTCTTCCAGTGTAGTAATACTCATGGTGATAGGACTAAAATTAAATGCTTTGTTGAAACGCTGCTCTGACAGGATCAAATCATGTTCCATTTTCTTGCGATCAGTGATGTCTTTGACCACGCAAAGCAGACAATCTTCACCACCGACTTTGATAATATCGGCAGAAATCAAGGTCGTTTTAAGCTCTCCGTTACGATTACGAAAAACAAATTCGAGATTGCGTAAACGACCATCTCCCCGCAATTGCTGCATTAATCTTCCACGATCATACGGAAATTGCCAGATATTTAAATCATAGCTGGTATAGCCGATAACTTCATCCCGCGAAAAGCCGACCAGATTAAGGAAAGCATCATTCACATCCAGATAACGAGCGTCATTTAAAGATGAAATGGTTATGATGTCAGGACTGTAATGAAAGGCATTGGAGAATTTTTCTTCGGAAAGACGCAATGCTCTTACCGTTGAGGTATATTCAAGTACGTCATTTGTATTTATTCTTTCCAGTTCCGTAACCCTGGCCTTTAACTCATCAACTTCCTGTAAAAGCTGCTCCTGGGTCCTTAAATCATTCAAACGGGTTTTACCTCCTGAAATATCCTGCAAATAAAATCGGTATGATTTGAACTGTTAACTTTTACCTTTCATGTTATCTAACTAATTTTATCATACCATTATAAAATATAATAACATTACTAAATTAAGATCTGACAGTGGCTAATTATTCCAAACAATAAAAAGCCACGAACCATTAAACCGATTTAATTGCGGATTAATACCTTCATGGTATTGCTTCGGTTATTCTAATAAAAGGGGGTCGCCGGCATATTAAAATGCTGACAGCGACCCCCAAATTGAATTTTTATCCTTGCGCTAATTTATTCCACCCAGCGAATTTTACGTTTTAATTCAGGATCTACCCGGGGTGGTGCTTCAGGAAAAGCCACCGGTTAACCCAAGGGCGTTACTGCGATAATTTCTTTTTTCTCGGGGATGTCCAGAACCTTTCGAATCGTTGCCTCATCCTGCAGCGGGCTGGTCATCCAACAGGTACCCAAGCCCAGTGCCCGGGCCATCGTTTCATCCCTTTTTAACCATATTTGCATCTTCCCTATTGATTGTTTTTGGCTTTTTCCTGTTGGCGCAGGGCATTACGCATGGGCTTGCCGACCGAAGTACGCGGCAATTCATTAATAAACTCAACATGGGTCGGGACCTTGTAGGGAGCAAGATACTGACGGCAGTAGTCTTTGACTTCATCTTCGGTCATGGTTTGTCCGGGCTTCAGGATAATAAATATTTTGGGAGTCTCGCCTCGCTTGGGATCAGGAATACCTATCGCACAGGCATCCAATACTTTGGGATTTTTATACATGACTTCATCTATCTCACGACAGAATACGTTAAAGCCGCTGCACAGAATCATATCTTTTTTACGATCCACGATGGTAATAAAACCATCATCGTCAATAGTGGCAATATCGCCGGTATAAAGCCAGCCGTCACGTAATACATTGGCAGTTTCTTCCGGATTCTTCCAATATCCGCTCATGATCTGTGGTCCTTTGGCAATCAATTCGCCCGGTTCTCCGTTGGGCATTTCCTTGGTTCCCTCTTCCAGGTCAACGATCTTAATATCAACATCCGGCCAAGGCAGTCCTACACTGCCGATTTTACGTTTGGTGTAGAAAGGAGTGCAGGTCAATACGTTGGAAGTTTCAGAAAGTCCGTATCCTTCCGTAATCACAGCGCCGGAAAGCTTTTCGAAAGTATTCAGTCCTTCCACCGCCAACGGTGAAGATCCGCAGATCATGGCTTTAATGGACTTAATCTTGGATTTGCCGATATCAGGGTGGTTGTTTAGCCCGTAAATCATGGCCGGAACTGCAGCGAAATAATTGGGTTCGTGTTCGTTGATGTTTTTCAGCAGATTATCAGGACTGGGACCGTTGACAACGATAATCGTTCCACCCGCTACCATCATCATGTTGACGCTGGTATTGAAGCCATAAATATGATAGAGCGGCATGGCGGCCATGGCAACAATTTCCTCAGAGATGGCAAAGGGAGGTTTAAACCATTCCACATCCTGGTAGGCCATGGCTTCCAGGTTGGAATTGCTTAAAAGGCAGCCTTTGGACAAACCAGTGGTGCCGCCGGTATACTGGAGCATGGAAAGGTCTGCAGACGTTACCTCAATGTCTGGTTCCTTGTCCTCGCCTTCGGCCACCAGATCATTGTAGTCAAAAATATAATCGGCGGCTGGAAATTCAACTTTATTGGCGGTCTGAATTACCACCAGTTTTTCTATGCTGGTTTTGCCATTTTTAATTATCTCAACCACTTTGTTGGCAAACTGTGCTTCAGCAAAAACAATCTTGGTACCGCTGTCACCAAACTGATGGGTCAGCTCCGGTACAGTATACATGGGGTTGGTGGGTACAATGGCGGCTCCCAGTTTCCAGCAGGCCTGCAGACAGATCACATATTCCGGCAGGTTGGTAGTCATCAGCGCAATCCGATCTCCTTTTACATAACCAAGAGAAATAATCGAACTGGATAACTTACAAGCAATACTATTAGCTTCTTTGTAGGTTAATTGTTTGTCCCCCCAAATCAGGTAAGGCTTGTCAGGATTTTTGTCCACCCATTTACTGAAATGTGCCTTCATAGGCAAACCCGGGTAGTCAATGCTGTGGCCTACTCCTTCGTCATAAAATGCGTACCAGCTTCTTTCCATTCAAAAAACCTCCTGTCCAGATTCTAGTAATATAATAATTATATTATAAAATTATTATTTATGTGGAATTTAAATATAGAAGATTCTTATAAACGGTAATTCGGATGATAAAAAATGAGCCGCCTTAAGCAGCCCATTTTACCATCCGAATTATAGCCAGCAAGATGACGATTAAATCGATCAATCCGGGCACAAAAAAGCCTCATCCGCCTTCGGACAAGGCTCGTGTTTTTTTAATTTGCCCAGCAAATGTTTTACCACCCCCGGCTGCTTCCTCCCCCGCCTCCGGAACCGCCGCCAAAGCTTCCGCCACCTCCGGAACCGCCTCCGCCAAAGCCTCCGCCTCCCCGGCCTCCGCCGCGAAACACACTTCCCAGAATAAAGCCCAGAATAAATCCATTCAAATAGCGATGATCCAACCAGAGCAGCAACAGGACAGCAAATATTCCAAAAATCTTTAGCCAGGCAGGTGTTCCCCTGCTGCCAGGGGAAGGTTCGGCCGGGGTTGCCCGGTAATCCTGGCTTGGTGCAAGTGCAACGTTGTATTCTTGGGCAACTTCCTGGACAATAGCCAAATAACCGTTACGCAGACCAAGATCATATTGTTCCTGTTTATAATAGGGCAGCATGTATTCGTCCTGAATGCGACCGGTTTTTCCGTCCGTCAAAACACCTTCCAACCCATATCCGACTTCAATCCTTGATTTATGCTCGGAAGGTATTAGCAGGATCAATACCCCATTGTTCAGTTCCTTGTCACCGATCCCCCATCCGCGCAGTATAGCCAGCGATACCTCTTCCAGTACCTGATCGTTAAGCGTTTTAAGAGTTACTACGACTACCTGTGCTTTGGTCTGCCGGGCCAGATCCTGACTTGTACCCAATATCAGGGAGCGGGTCTCGTTGCTCATTACGGCAGCCTGGTCAAGCACGTAAAGGTCTGCCGGCGGTGATGGAATTTCAACGGCTGGAGACGGCAGAGCCAGAAATAGGAACAACAGCAAAAGGGAGAGCAAACTCCCCCCATAAATATATTTTTTAATATTCTTCTTCCCTTTGCTTTTTTTGAAAACTGTAGGAAATCTTTTAATCATAAATGTACCTATTGCTCGAAATCAACTTGTGGAACCTGATTGGCTGATTCTGTGGCTTTAAAGTATTCACGAGGTTCAAAGCCCAGCATTCCGGCCCAGATGACATTGGGGAAAGTTTTGATCCTGGCGTTGTATACCTGAACAGTGTCATTGTAATCCTTTCTGGCCACCGCCAAACGGTTTTCCGAACCGGCCAGTTCATCCATCAATTGGCGGAAATTAGCATCTGATTTCAGTTGCGGATAATTTTCAACGATGACCAGCAACCGTGACAGGGCTGAGTTCAGTTGATCATTGGCAGCTGCTTTTTCGGCTGCACCCTGAGCCCCAAGCAATCGGCTGCGTGAATCGGCAATATTATTCAATATGCTCTTTTCCTGGGCGGCAAATCCTTTTACGGTTGATACCAGATTGGGAATCAAATCAGCCCGGCGCTGCAACTGGTTTTCCACCTGACTCCAGTTGCTGTCCACCTTTTCATTTAAAGAAACCAGGTTGTTATAACTGCCGACTCCAGCAAAAACAAGCACCAGCAAAACTACCAGTGCGATAATCCAACTCTTTTTCAATGTAACGCCTCCCCTAATTATTAAATTCTATTTCATCATATCCCATCATATGCAATTGTCAATCCGTGAATACGAGACTGAGGATGTCACAATTTTTTGGCGAAGAAATATTTTCCTCCACCTTGATTATAAAATGTAAACAAAATAATCGAGCCCGTACCACTTTTTGATGGTACAGACTCGATTGTGGCAGTATTCTTTGGGGCAGGTTACAGTATCAATTTATTTTGAACCCAGCAAATTGAGGAAATGATGCAAAATGCGGGCGGTCAAGCCCCATATGATGCGATCCTCCCAGAAGTAAAACTGTTGGGGCATTTTACCCATACGATAAGGATAATTTTTACCTCCCGGAACCAGTTCATAGGGATAATCTTCCGGCATTTGTACGGACAGATTTATGACATATTTTAACGGATCCTGATCCATTAGATGCTGCAGGGGTACGTAAAATATTTCGTCAACTTCACTGGGATTGCAGGAAATATTCTGTGGATTGTGAATAAAGCCCACGAATGGATAAACGATAGCATTAAAAGGACTAACCATGATATCAAGCGGGGCAATCAACTCGATATCTTCCCGGATAATCCTTAACTCTTCACTTGTCTCACGTATCGCGGCCTGAGCCGGACTGGAGTCCTTGCGGTCGATGGCGCCACCGGGAAAGCAAATCTCTCCGGGCTGAACCTTTAAATCAGCCGCTCTTTTCTCAAACAGTACATAGGACTCACCTTTCAGTTCCACCAAAGGCATGAATACTGCCGACCGAAATGATTGATCCTCACCCAGAATCCCCTGTTTGCGCTGCTTTAAAAAATCCAGATCAGGTAATGCCATGCCTGCTTCTTCCTCCAAATAATTTTAAATATTATCCGAACTGTTTTCGATAAATCAAAACTTGGGTACTTTAAAATTACCGACCATCATTACGGCCAGCAATAATAAAATAACCAAAATCAAATTGCTCGGTATCCAGGCTGCCAGCAAAGAAATTATTGCCAAAATGCCGCCGGCCATAGTAATAGGAATACCCACAAAATGATCGCTGATATTTAAAACATTAAAACGAGCCAACCTGAAAGCCCCGCAAACAATATAAAAAACTGCAGCAATGACTCCCAGGGAATAAACAAAGGGATCTAAAACCTGCATATAGATCAGCATCGCCGGAGCCACTCCAAATGATACCAAATCGCACAGTGAGTCCAGTTCTTTCCCGAATAAAGACATAATATCAAGCCTTCTGGCAACCTTGCCGTCTAGTCCGTCCATCACCCCAGCCAGAATAATGAAAACTGCTGCGGTGGTGAAATACCCATGCATGGTGTATATGAGTGACAATGAGCCAAAAATAATATTCAACAGGGTAATTGTATTGGCATAACTTTTATTGAGGTAGTTTAGCAATATCCGTTTCCCCTCCCTTCACCTTATCGCCGGCCTTGACCTTGAGGTCAACATCAGTCGGCAGGTACAGTTCCACACAAGATCCGAAACGAATAAGTCCGAAGCGCTCACCCCGCTGCAACCGGTCTCCGGGGCTGACCCAACATACCAGACGACGGGCGACAAGTCCGGTTATTTGCACCAGCAATATTTTCTGTCCGTTGGCGTCTAAGCCCAGATAATTACGTACATTGTAGGTACCGGCTTCGGGTTTGTAGGCCGGCAGGTACTTGCTGCCGATTTTCTGTACCCATACGACTTCAGCATCAACCGGGTTGCGGTTAATGTGAACATTAAACAAACTAAGAAATATTCTTACTCTGATGGCCTGGCCGTGAATAAAGCGATCTTCAGCTACTTCTTCAATATCCATGATACGTCCGTCAGCTGGCGATACCACGATCGCCTCCTCTTCACTGGCAGTACGTTCAGGATTACGAAAGAAATAGGTACAGAATAAAGCCAGGATAATTGCCGGCACGGCTCCCCAATATCCGGTAAAATAATACAGAGCTGCTGCTGCGCCTAAAAAGAAGGCAATAAATATCCACCCTTCACGCGCGACAATCTCGTTATGATTCATTTAATAAACTCCCATCCCCGTGATATAAGTAAAAATGAAACAAACTATTCTGAGATTGAAATATTCTCTTTACAATTCTACTGTAAAAAAACTATTTTGTCGCTTCCCTTTATTCAAACCCTGATTTTTCGCACCACTTTGCGCTTGACCGGATTATAAATAAAAATCATCTTGATCAGGGAAGGGCTGAATACTGCTGTTTCCGGGTCATGACGGAAATACTCCAGATGCATATTTTTCCTGATTTCACGATTACTTTGCTCCAGTCTATCCGCCAGATACAGGCTACGGAAATTTTCATCCTTTATGTAGCTGTATATTTCCTGGCTAAATTTGTCGGGATTATAGGAATAAAAGCAGTCCGGCAGGCGGGTGCGATTATTCATGATAAAATCATATTTCAGTAAATCATTAATAATCTCCGTATGATCAGGGTGACAGGTGCGCACAAACTCAAGCAGATATTGATAATAAAATTCCTTTTTGTGCCCCCGCGCAAAATATCCCTGCGCCTGCCAGTATGATGCCAATGTTTCAAAAAAATGAAAAGCATCATCGTTATATATCCTATTGATAATATATGCAATACTTTGCATCATGTCAGCAGAATTATAATAAATATCCAGTAGGGATTCGATTCTCTCAAGTTTAATCATTTCCGCAAAATTGATATAGCGGTTGGCCAAAACCTTGTAAGGCGGCTGTTCCTGAAATATATAAGTATGCTCGGGAGCCGTTTCCCGTATGTTTGAACCTTTTAACATTTTTAAAAAACCCAGCTGCAAAACGTCAGGCTGGAGCTTATATACGTCATTAAATGAACCGGCAAAGTTACGATAAGTTTCAAAAGGCAGGCCGGCGATGAGATCCAGATGGATATGAAAATTGTGAAATGATTTTAGCCGGGTGATATTGTCCCTGGCCTTGCCCCAGTCAGATCTTCGGTTTACCGCCTGCAAAGATGGCACATGAGTTGATTGTATCCCGATTTCCAAATTAAATTTTCCCGCCGGCATTGTAGCCATAAAATCCATCATCCGCGCCGTCAAGGTGGACGCTTCCATTTCAAAATGAAACTGGGTTTTGGTTTCAAGCCCGATTATCCAGCGCATGATCTCCATAGCCCGCTCTTCGTGGCAATTGAAAGTACGATCAACAAATTTAATTTCCCTGATACCTTGTTGCGCCAGAAACGCCAAATCCTTTTTAACCCGGGGCAGAGAAAAAAACCTAACCCCGTGCTGGGTGGAGGAAAGGCAGTAACTGCAATTGTAGGGACAGCCCCGCGAACTTTCATAGTAGACGATTTTATCGCGAAAGTCCTGCATATCTGCCGGGTAAGGAAAGGGAATGGCGTCCAAATCCTTGAGCAAAGGACGATCCTGATTACGGCAAACCACACCGTCCTGACGGTATGATATCCCCTCAATCTGATTAACTGAACCTTCTTCGGTTAAGGCCAGCAATAATTCCTGCAGCGTAGCTTCTCCTTCGCCACGGATGATATAATCAATGGCAGGATTAGCCTGCAGCAGCGACTCTGCGTCATATGAAACTTCCGGCCCTCCAAGTATAATTACGGTTTGGGGGGATATTTTTTTGAAATCCATAACTAAATCCAAAATCGGCGTGATGTTCCATATATAACAGGAAAAGCATAAAATCTGCGGCTGCAACAGATAAATAGCGGCCATGATGTCTTCCCGGGCTTCGTTTATCGTAAACTCCCTGATATTCAAGACAAGGCCGCTGTGCACCCGACAATATGCCTGCAGATATCGCAGCGCCAGTGAACTGTGGATATATTTGGCATTTAGCGTAGTTAACAAGATTGATTGCAAAACTTTTTCCTTCTCCCCGCCCCGTTACTCCTCGCCTACGATACGAACCTCAGGCTGCAGATCGAGGCCGTACTTTTCCTTAACCCGCGTCTGCACCAGGGCAATAAGATCCAATACATCAGCTGCACTTGCCCCGCCCCGGTTGACAATAAAACCGGCATGTTTGTCAGATATCTGCGCTCCGCCAAGCGTAAACCCTTTCAAACCCAGTTCTTCGATCATAGGTCCGACATAATGACCATCCGGTCTTTTAAACGTACTACCCGCGCTGGGAATCTCCAGAGGTTGTTTTTCCGCCCGCCGCCGGGCGTATTCCCGCATACGGGCAGTTATTTCGTTTTTATCTCCGCTTTTAAGCTGCATGCGAGCGGTCAGAACATAACCGGGAATCTCCTGTAATATGCTGCGGCGGTAGGAATAATTGAGTTCCTCCGCTTTAAACAGTTTGATTTCACCCGTTTCCATAATGGCCTGAACCTCAATGATCACATCGCTCATCTCTCCGTCATAGGCACCGGCGTTCATGACTACTGCACCGCCCAGACTGCCGGGTATTCCTTCCGCAAATTCAAGTCCCTGCAGAGAAGCCGCGGCCGCATTCTGAGCCAGTTCAGACAGACTGATTCCCGCCTGGGCTTGGATTTGGTTTCCTTCCAAGAGAAATTCCTGAAAATTGGAAGCCAATTTCATCACTACTCCGCGAATCCCTTTGTCCCTGACCAGCAAATTGCTGCCCCGCCCGATCACCAACAGGGGGATATGATGTTTATGACAATACGTTACCACCCGTTTTATTTCCTCAATGCTGCCGGGGGTGACCAAAAGATCGGCCGGCCCGCCAATTTTAAAACTGGTGTGATTTTGCATGGGTTCGTTTTCTCGCAAAACTTCAGCCGGAAGCTGTTGAAGCAATTCAGCAAACATAAAGATCTCCTTACAATATATATTGTGAAACCCTGTCCAGGCATTGTCGCTAAACAAGGCTTCTATATAAATTTTTATGGAAATTAATATAATTTATTCACCTTTGTTGAGTTTGACTGCAATTTTAGATGCTTCCGGCATGACGATGACTTTTGCCTGCCCTCCGTGGCGCAGGAAAGCATGCTCAAGCGCTGCATCCAAAGACTGAGCTGGCAACATGAACATATCTTCCGTCTGCTGGTCAGTCAGCGAACTCAGCAATAAGATTTCCGCCTGTTCCAAAATCCTGCAGATGGCGAAGGCCTTGTGCCCGCCCAGCTCAAATTTTCGGTTGAACCTGTCCACGATATCCTGCGGGCAGGAAGCTGCATCAATCCAATCGGCAAACTTTTCTTCACCCAGGCCTTCTTCACATTCCGCCGCCAAAATGATCGTACCGCCCGGCTTTACGGCCAGGACTGCTGCATCCAGGGCCTTCTGAGCTTGATACATGTTAATATCCTTGGGATATCCCCCACAGCTGGCAATGACTATATCTGCCGGCGCATCTATGGTTAAAATACTCACCTGCTCCGCAAATCGCACCGCCTCCAGCCAGGCCGCTTCCACATCACCGCTGGCACAAAAGGCAATTTCATAATGACTATGGAGGACCACATTAACGATAAAATCAACCCCGGTTCTGCGGGCTGCTTCCAGCATCAAATCACTGACCGGATTGTCTTCGTAATTGCCCAGGCGGGCACGGGGGTCATTCATCATTTTATGATTGGCTTCGATGACCGCACGGGCTGCAACGCCCGGCAGAATTGATTTTCTCCCCCCGGAATAACCGGCGAAATAATGCAGCCCCACCACCCCGGTGGTAATCAGTAAATCGGCCTGCGCCACGGTACGGTTGATAATCAGTTCCATTCCATTGGACAAAGTACCCAGAGAAATCAAATTGTTGTCGCAGTCATGATTTTCGATCCGGTATTTATGGCATATCTCCGCCCCAAAAATAGCCAGGTTGTCTTCCTGCGTATGAGCCCGGTGGATACCGGTAGCAACCACCAGGGTAATTTGTTGCTCAGGAATACCAGCTGCTTCAATTTCTTTTAGCAAAGGCGGCAAAATTAATTTATAGGGCGTAGGACGGGTGATGTCATTAACTACGATAACCGCATTACGGGCATTTTTGGCGGCAATGATTTCCTGCAGGGATGGGCTTTGGATGGGATGAGCCAGAGACGCTTCCACTATTTCCATGCCACCGCCGTTGCCCTTAATATGATGGGGCTCTAGTATGGCAGCCAGATTTTCATCCTTCAACTGCAACTGTAAATGACCACGGCCATAAGCTAATTTGATCACGATCCTCTACCTGCCGTTTCTATATTTATTTATCCATTATACCGTAAGTATCCGCTTATTATAATATAATCATTACCAGCCAAGGGGACGGTTCCCAGCCAAGGGGACGGTTCTTGTGGCTGGTCTTATATTTATTATCAGCCTGGTGACGATTCTTCTTTCTGAGGTTTATGCATTAGCCCGCTTGGGGGGCGGTCTCTTGACTCATTAGATTTGTATTATCATCTCTCATCTGTTTTCTCGTGAGCCTTGTTAAAGCCGATTATCAATTAATCCGTGGTCGTTTTTTCTGCTAAGCCTGTAGTTATTATTACCACGTTATGTTCCGTCGCACGGCTGCCGCCTTCCCACGGGCTACCTTACTGGTGTTCTTAACACAAAGGGTTAGAACACATATGTAGTACCCGAAGGGTGCGCTAAGCTAAAGCATAAACCTCTACGTATTATTTTACCCGTTTGGGGGGACATTTTTAACTTGCTAAATTAATTCGCCGTTCCAAACTTTACATAAGGTAATTCCCACGTTTATGATATAATATCGAAATAAACAAGCAGATGATTATTGCTTTAAAGGAGTGACTTTATGGATTCCGCAGCCATCAGAAAAGAACTGGTGAAAATGCTGGGCAAAGATAAGGTTTTAACGGAAGCGTTGGACTTGATGTATTATTCCTATGACAGTTCCTTTTTAACCCAGATGGAACCTGCCGACCCCTATGCGGTGGTCTTTCCGAAAAGCACCGAAGATGTGCAGCAGGTGGTACGTTTTGCCCATGAAAATAATATCAATATCATCCCCCGCGGTGCCGGCACCGGTGAAACCGGAGGCTGTATCGCAATTGAAGGCGGAATCGTTCTGGATCTGTCCACCTGGGATGAAATCGTGGAGATAGATGCTAAAAATATGCAGGTCATCGTAAGACCTGGCGTTATTCATGCCAAGTTAAATGAAGAACTGGAAAAATCCAACCTCTTCTTCCCGCCCGATCCCGGCAGCAGTCAGATGTGTACGGTGGGCGGCATGGTGGCCAACAATGCCAGCGGCTTGCGGGCAGTCAAATACGGAACTACCGAGCAATATATCCTGGGGCTGGAAGTCGTAACCCCGACGGGCGAGATCATCTATACCGGCGGTATAAAGGCCCGTTGTATCAAAAACGTCTCCGGACTTAATCTGACCAAGCTGATGATCGGTTCCGAAGGCGTATTAGGGATCGTAACCCAGATCCGTCTGCGGGTCTGGCCTAAACCCAAGGCCCGCGGCATTGCCATGGCTGTGTTTGATAATCTCGATGATGCTCCGGCAACGGTGCTGGATATTTATCAGGGTGGCCTGCTGCCCTCCGGGATTGAGATATTGGACAGCTCCGCCATCAAGGCTGTAAATGAGTTTAAGCCGGAAATCAATCTGCCTGAATGCGAAGCAATTTTACTATTTGAAGTAGACGGCAATCTTCCCAGCGTTGAATATGAAGGCGAACAGATCAAAGAAATTGCCGGGCGCAGAGCCCGGGTGGTGGAATGGTCCACCGATAAAAAACGTATGGCCCAATTGTGGGAAGGCCGCAGTGTAACCGCTTCCGCCGCTTCCCGGGTGAGAACCGACGGTACCAGAGTTTTTGCCGGTGAAGACATCAGCGTCCCCCTGGCCAAGGTTGCCGATACGTTGCGTGCCATCCGCCAGTTGGCTGCTAAACATGGTATTCAAGTTGTTAATTATGGACATATAGGCGACGGCAACGTCCACACCGCCCCGGTAATCAACCCCGAAATCCCGGAAGAAGTGGAAAGAGTCCTGAAACTGGTGGATGAGATTCACCTCCTGGCCATTGAAATGAATGGATCAACCACGGGCGAACACGGTGTCGGCGCAGTACGACGCAAATATGCTGAACTAGAGCACGGCCAGGCAGTTGAATATATGAAGAGAATTAAGCAAGCCTTCGATCCCAAAGGCATCATGAACCCGGGCAAACTGTTTTAATGAAGTTTATGCCAGCCAAGCAGCCAAGGGGACGGTTCTTCTGGCTGGTATAAAGAAATCCAAAACCAGCCAGAAGAACCGTCCCCTTGGCTGGATACCTCCAGGAAGGAAGAATACTGATGGAATTTAAAGAGTTACCACCCGTAAAAGAACAAATTATGAAATGTGTCCGCTGCGGTAAGTGCCGCAGTGTTTGCCCTACTTTTGCTGAAATCGGCAATGAAACCGCTGCCCCGCGCGGCCATGTATTTATGGTCGGCATGCTGCGCAACGGCGTGGTGCAGCCGTCCCAGGATGTGTATGACCGGCTCAGCAACTGTCTGATGTGCGAATCATGTTCAGTGGCCTGCCCTTCCGGCATTGATATTCATGAACTCAACGCCGCTGCGCGTTCCTATATTTATGAAAAAAACCCCTCCATGAGCAAAGAACTTATTTTTGATACGATGTGGACCCGTCCCGGTATGCTGAAAACCTCAGTACGCTTTATGTGGCTGGCACAGAAGACCGGTCTGCAGAAGCTGGGCCGCAACCTGGGCATAACCAAATTGCTGCCCGGGGATTTGCCCAAAGCGGAAAGAATATTAAGTTCAGTCCCCTATTTCCCGGCCCGCAGCGAACTGGCCGAAGTCAATCCTGCGCGCGGAGAAAAACGTTATACGGTAGGATATTTCCTGGGCTGTGCTACCAATCTGTTTAATCCTGAAGTAGCCAAAGCGACAGTGGATGTACTGACCCGCAACGGCTGCGAGGTCATTATCCCCAAAGACACCAGGTGCTGCGGACTGCCCCAGATTGCCAACGGCAAAATAGAAACCGCCCGGGAATTGGCGGCCCATAACGTAAAAATCTTTAATGCCTACGATTTTGACTATATAATTACTGACTGCGCCTCCTGTTCCTCGGCCCTGTCCCGTAAAAACATGGAGTTTCTGCTGGGCGGTCTGAAAATTGAAGACCAGGCCTTTGCCTTCGCGGAAAAGGTCATGGATCTGACCAAATTCCTCATCGATGTACTGGACGTGCAGCCGCCAGCCAATGAAAAAGCCAAAAAAATAAAAGTAACCTATCATGATCCCTGTCATCTGGCCAACGCCCAGGGTATCAAAGAACAGCCGCGCGAATTGCTGCGCCGCATTCCCGGGGTGGAACTGGTGGAAATGAAGGAAGCCAACCGCTGCTGCGGCGGATCAGGAACCTACAGCCTGACCCACTATGACATCTCTATGAAGATCCTGGATCGGAAGATGGATAACGCCATGCTCACCGGCGCCAGCAAAATTGCCACCTGCTGCCCCAGCTGCACCATGCAGCTGCGTTATGGTGTAAGCCGCAGCAAATGGCAGGCGGAAGTAGTTCATCCCGTGGTTCTGCTCAGCCGCAGCTACGGGAAAGCCAAGGCTTTAACTGCCCAGGGAAAAGCACAGTGATGAGTAAGGGAATTACCAAGAGAATATTTCGCGATGTTCGCCGCGCCAATTTGAAGTACAAAATGGTGGAAGACAGCGACCGCATCGCGGTGGGTTTATCGGGCGGTAAAGACAGTACCGCCCTGCTTTATTTTCTCTGCATGCTGCAGAAGTATACTCCTCTCAAATTTTCCCTGGTGCCGATTTATCTTGATCTGGGCCTGGGCAATGATATCAGCGGTTTGCAGACAATATGCGATGAGTTAAGCCTGCCGCTGCTGATAGAAAAAACCAATATCGCAGCGGTTGTTTTTGATGTTCGTCAGGAGAAAAACCCCTGCTCGCTTTGTTCCAACTTGCGCCGCGGGGCTTTGAACCGGGTGGCCAAAAACCAGGGATGCAACAAGGTTGCCCTTGGACACCATGCCGATGATGCCGTCGATACACTTTTCTTGTCCATGATTTTTGAAGGCCGCTATCACCTTTTTAAACCGGTTACCTATCTGGACCGGATCGACATTACGGTTATAAGACCTATGATTCTCGTATCCGAAAATGATATCAAAAATTTCAGCGCCGCCATGGGTTTTACGTCTGCAGAAAACCGATGTCCGGTAGACGGCTTTACCAAACGCGAAGAAATCAAAGCCCTCATCGCAGATATTGAAACCCGTTATCCCGGGGCCCGGCGCCGCATCCTCAGCAGTATTGAAAATGTTGATCCCAACAGTTTCTGGCACCCGGAACCGTCAGATTAGCAAATACGTAAGCAAACCAAACAAAATACGCTTAACACAAGCCATCATTAAGTCCTTGATAAACGGTCAAAGAAATGGGGACAAACCTTAAGGGTTAATGTCCCCATTATTGTCGATTACTCGATTCCCATGACATATTAGTGTCTCGAAAATTTATTATACTTTTTTACTTAGAACAATTGTTTTTTATAGAACATGTGTTATAATTTAACAAAAACCAGGAGGGATGATATGGAAAAGCTTGATACTTTAAAAAAGCGTCCGCGCATGGTGTTTGAATATATTCAGGATTATTGCAAAGAACATGGTTATCCCCCGTCGGTACGCGATATCGGCAAAGCTGTCGGTCTGAAGTCCAGTTCCACCGTACATATGTACCTGGTTCAGCTGGAGGAACAGGGTTTTATCCGTCGGGATCCGGCCCGCCCCCGCGCTATCGTGATCAACAACAATGAGGAAGCTCCCAACCTGGAAATGAGCATCCGCCAGATCCCGGTACTGGGCAAAGTAGCTGCCGGTAGTCCTATCCTGGCCCAGGAAAATATCGAAAATTACATGGCCGTACCAGTCGATCTGCTTGGCCAGGGAAATTATTATATTTTAAAGGTGCAGGGTGATAGCATGATCGAGGCCGGCATTTTTGATAACGATTACGTCATCGTTCACGAACAACGGGATGCGTCCAACGGAGAAATTGTGGTGGCACTGCTGGAGGACGAGGCTACTGTAAAACGTTATTATAAAATGCCCGATCATATCCGTCTGCAGCCGGAAAACAGTGCCATGGATCCAATCATTGCCAAGGAAGTAAACATTCTCGGCAAGGTAGCCGGTCTGATGAGAAGAATGTAGTCAAAGAAAATATAATATAAAATATATTTAGCGGGAGTTAAAAATCTCCCGCTTATAATTATCAGTGAATCACCCTGGTCAACTTTGTGTAAAAGAACTTCACCTAATTCAAAGTTTTATTTTACCGTTACTGTAATAGTTACTACCGTGAAATCGGAATCTATGTTGCCATACTTCGCATAGATCGTGCAGATCCCGCTTGCGTTGGCCGTTATCAGTCCACTACTGTTCACCGTTGCCACCGCATCATCGGAACTGCTGAAAGTAAAGTCACTGATTGTTGCGTCTGCTACATAACTCCATATTGTTCCGTCCGAACTCTCCTGTAGCGCTATATCACTCTCGGCCAACTTTCTAGTCTCGGCTATGCTCATTTCAATATCTGCACCGGTATAGCCGTATCTGTACTGGGGAGTTATGGTTTTATAACTGGCTGGAATGTCATCCAGATATGTTTTTATTGCACCATCAAAAACATTAACGAAATTATTGTAACAATGCAATCGTATAAAAAATCTGTTCGGTAATTCTGGCAGGCTGGTCAATTGGTTGTTATAGCAGTATAAATATCCCAGTCTGTTTGGTAATTCCGGCAGACTGCTCAATTGGTTGTTATAGCAGTACAAATGCGTCAATCTGTTCGGTAATTCCGGCAGGCTGGTCAATTGGTTACTATAGCAGCGCAAGTCTGCCAAGTTATCAGGTAGGATTGGCAAACTGGTTAATTGGTTGCTATAGCAGCACAAGCTTGCCAAGTTATCAGGTAAGGTTGGCAGGCTGGTCAATTGGTTGCTATAGCAGTACAAATGCGTCAGGCTGTTCGGTAATGATGGCAGGCTGGTCAATTGGTTTAGACCGCAATACAAAGCTATAAGGTCGGTTCCTTCAAAGTTCTCCAATCCTGCCAGACTTATAATATTTTTTCCGGAAACTTCAAGGGTGTAATTTTTTGCAGCCATCCGGTCGATCAGATCTTGTTTTGTAAAAGTTCCTGGGGTTCCGCTGTTGCCCAGCCATTCCCATACCGCTTGTTTGAAATTGCTGTCGGTGAAGCTGTCAGAGATATCAGAAGTGGCTATTACAGTTAAACTGAAAGTTGTTAATGCGTTTCCGTTTTCATCTGCATCTTCTACTGAATCCTGAGCAACTGTAACCGTAAACGTACCTACTAATCCGGCTGTTCCATTTGAGCCATTTGGTGTAATGATTAGCGTTTTATTAGTTGTATCTACCGGATCAAGGGTGATTATTCCATACTCATGATCCACTCCATCAATATTTATCATTACTATTGGAGTGCCTATCAAACTAACCGGTTCGCTCATGTCAACTTTTATCACACTTGTGACTGAGCCTTGAACGACTGTAAGTGTACCGTCAGTTGACTCAATGTCCACACCATCAACAGTTGCCGTTAATTTCGTCATTGTCGGGACTATTGCAATTACAGTAATAAATGTATTTTTGATCTGGTTTATATTTCCGTTTGCGTCCAAGTCATCAATATATTCGATAATAACCTTGTCCCCTACTCCCGCTTTGATTGTTGTCGGGTCCGATGTTGAGTTCGTAATCGTACTGATTTTAACTATACCAGTGAACTCCCCGCTATTTATAGCGCTTTCATTTATTGTTTGCTCAAATCCGTTGGTATCTGAGTCTGAATAAATTCGGACCGTCACGGTATCTATATTATTGCTGTCAATATTAGCATCTGCATCCACTACCTTAAACATTAATATTTCTTCCATTTCATGCAATGGAGGATTGCCAGTAGTCCAAACAGTTGCCGTCGCACCTTGTGTATCTGATGCCTTCAGCAGGGTAAAGTTTATATCTTCCTGATTGCCTGTACTTATATCAATTAAGGCAGCATCAAAATAATTTGCGGCACTTCCTTCTACACCATAATAACCGTAAGATAAATAACCGTTTTCCTCAGCAAAACCCGAGTAAAGACTATAGTACAGCTTATAGCCATCAGCTGCAGGAGCCGTTATTACGTATCTGGCGGAGTTTTCTCCCGACGGTATATAAATATTAGTATAAGCATAGTAGTATAGATCTTCATTTTCTGCATGAACCTGAATGCTTAAATTCAAGCCTTCGGCAGGAGCAGTATATCCCTGCGGTAAAGAAAAAGTACCGGAAATCTTATTACCCGTTAGTAAAACCATATCCATGCCGTTCATATCTTCTGTTAAAGTAAAAGAATCTGCACTGTTATAGTCAGTAGTCGAGACCAAGCCTTTTTTGTAAGCATTTCTGACATATTCACTACCTGGCGAATCAACGCTTGAACACGATGGCTGATACATTTCATAAAACAGGCAATAAACTGATCCTGCAGGAGCGGTTAATGAATAATCTGCTGAAGTATCTAACATTTTCTGGTTGACCACTACATGCTCACCGTCTTCTGCCTGAGCCCAGATGCTTATATCGATCCCCTCTGCTGGCAGAGCGTACCCTTCCGGTAAAGAGATAGTTCCAGAAATATTCTTGCCGGTCAGCAAAGCAAAGCTGATATCAGTTTTGTCTCCAGAACTAAGATCTATAAGTGAGGCTGAACTATAATTGGTAGTGCAACTTGCTCCTTCTCTATAATAGGCATTTCTAACATATTTATTGCCAATATAATTATCTGAAATATAATAATTTAAACGATATCCGGCAGCTGATGGGGCAACCATGCAAAAAGGTATATCTAATTCAGCCGACAAATCAAGTCCGGGCATATCCTGGTAGGCATACCCTTCACTATTGGAATAGGTAACAAGATAAAGATCTCCATTTAAAGGCTCAGGCAGCGATATAGTTCCGGACAACACATTACCCTGTGCTAGAATCAGATTAATTGAAGCATGATCAACTGTACTTAAATCAATCAGACTGCTATCAGCAGATTCCCAGACCGCTTGTGCGCCATCTTTATAAAATCCCTGCTGCAAGAGACGGTTATCGGCATTGTATCCCTGTTGAATTGAATAATGCAACCGGTACATTCCCGAGGTCATACCGGTTAAAATAAAGTTTACTGAAGAATCACCCTCAGCTATCGTTGCAGTTGAATCTGAAAAGATATGCAGACCAGATTGAGCCCAAATATTAACTATCATTCCTTCAGTTGGTGCAGTAACATTTTCAGGCAAAGTAATGGTTCCACTAATTTTTTTACCGATGATAAGAGTCAGGTCAATTCCTGATCGATCAGTGCTGCTCAGATCTACAAGTTCAGCATCAGTCCAGGAGAATACGGTTGAATTTGATGAATAATAGCCGTATTGCAGGTAATCGGCTTCCCCATAATAATCATAACCAACAATATATCCTGAGCCCGCTTCATTAGGTGGAATGATTAATTCATAAGCCACCGAAAGTGTATTGGCTGGTACCGTTATCATTTCTTCCGTCCAATAACAATCTGTATATTTTTCAAATACTGCCTTGTCAGTATTTGCAGATATACATACTTGTACATCCTGGTCAACTTTTTCGGGCAGACTTACTGTTCCTCTTATTTTCCGGAAGGTTTGGGTAGTATCTTTCCCCGCAATGTTTACGCTGGTAACTCCCGGTCCAAGAACCCATTTAGCAGGAGCATCAGCAAAAACTACACCATTGGCATTTATGCTAGCTAATGCAATCGTTCCTGCCCCGGAAATCTGTGCAGCAGCGTTGATTTGCAGGTTGCTGATATTTATGCCGGAAGCCAGGTTAAGCGAAGCGCCTGTTGCATTAGAAGCAATATCCATTTGGTCAATGCTGCCGCCTGTTACTTGAATTATAAGACCGGGCGAATTGATATTGACCGCAGCAAAGTTGCCTGTCAGGATTATGGTGGCCCCATCAGGCAAGCTGGAGCCAGTATTTACAGTGGAAAATCCTGTGCCGCTGAGAGCATTCTCTTCCAGTATGGCGCCTGATAGCAAAGTAAGGGTTCCCAGCGAGCTGTTACCTTCAGCTATGATTCTTACTGTATTGGTCTTGTTATCCACAGTAACCGTATATAGTCCACAGTCTATAATATGTATGCTGTTGGAACCACCGCCTAATATATTGGTATTGCCCTGGACTGTAATGTTATTAAGGGTTACGCTCCCCTCCCCTATCCCGGCAGCCAAAGTAAGATCCCCTGTTATTATCATGTTTTGCAGCGTTACATCTTTGCTGCTCACAATTACGTTCTTGGCAACAGTCTGACTTTCTGCCGGAGTATTTGGGCCGTAAGTTCCCGGAGAAGAGTAGCTTATATAAAGTACACTGGAACTTGAGCTGGAGCGAGAACTTTGATTACTGTTTGACTGACTGGCAGCCGGCATTTTAAGTACTTTATCTACCGTTTCGCTCTGCTCCTGCTGGAGATTTTGCAGTTGTTGCCGCAAGTCTTGTTTAACTTCCTCCGTGATCGTTATCCCGCTGGATTCAAGCGCATTTAGCACTGCATCAAGCGTTGTCTCGACTTGGTTGACCGGTGTTGTTTCAGATATTGGCTGATCAGGTATTTCCACTATCATTTCAACTACCGGAGCGGTGGAAGTTTCCTTATTGACATCAATTTGTAAGGCTGTATTAACTACCCAATCCTGTACCTGATTAAATTGCTGTTTGGCTTCTTGTGTCATGGAAGTCGCATTTTCTGGGGGTGACACGGCTGCACTTACTGAAGTACTTTGGTTTTGACTTAAGGGTATGGTTTGGCCAGCATTGCTTACTTCGGCAGTTCCGGTTAAACAGCTTACAGTGGCATGACCATCCGGGGTTACACTGATTAATATGAACGTACCCCTGACAGCAGCTATTCCCCATGGCATATCAACTTTTAGTTTGACTTTTTTGGTTTTACCGGATTGATACCACGGCATCTCCTGGTTGTTGCTCTTGGCTGCTGCAGCTACGAATTCACGACCGTCCAGGCTGGCCAGAGTCATGCGTTTCATGCCAACAAACTGACTTGTCAGACTCGTATTGCTGCTTTCGGTAATTTCAGTGTTTTCTGTGCTTTCATGTTTATTAGCCAAGGCGGAAAACATGCTTCCTTGTTTCATATCCAGATTTAACCAATCCACTGCTATACCTTCCTGACCATTGCTTTGAACATATTTCCTGCCTTTGGCTTCTTTGATCTTTATTTGGCTGTTTTCTTTGATCAACATACTGCTGCCGTCAGGGTAGTTTAATTCGGCGCTGGCACCTTTTTTGGTAATAATTGTATCTCCTTGGTTTACAATGGTTTCTGCATTAAGTTCAGATTCGATCTGGCTGCCAGCCTTAATAACAGTTACCTTGCCTTGATTGGGTTTTAATTTACCAGGCAGACTGGTGGTACTCAGATCAGGTTCATGAGTTAATAAAATGCCCAGCGCATGGGCCATATTGATACGACTGAAGGGGGCATCAGGCAGATAATATTGTCCGTCAGCACTTAAACCTGTCATTCCGGAGGCTAATCCTACAGCTACTGCTGAGGCAGCCCAATGTTGATTGTTGATGTCTTTTAAAATAGGAAGACTTGCGGTTTGAGGTTGTTTGGAAAGCCTTAAAATTAATGATATTGCCTGAGCACGGCTTAATGGTTGGTCAGGTTGAAAGCTTCCATCAGGAAAACCGTTTATGTACCCGGCTTTTACAGCGGCAGCTATATAAGGTCGGGCCCAGTGTTCAGTACTCAAATCTTTGAAAGGACTTTCTGCGCTTTGATCCAAACTAAGATTAGCAGCCTTGGCAATGACTGTGGCGGCCTGTGCCCGGGTAAGTCCTTCCTGTGGTTTGAAACTTCCGTCGGGATAACCTGTGATGATTCTTTTTTCAGATAAATATATAACGTAGCTAATATCAGGGTTGGTTGGGGTAAGGTCGGTATATACTGGTGGGGTATCTATTCCTGCGGCTTGCGCTGCGGGATTAAAGTAAAAAATTATTATGGCCATTATAACTGCTAAAATTCCTCTTCCCAATAGCTTGATTTTATTTTTGTACATAATTATCAAACCTCTCATTAAGTAGATATTGCTATCTATTTAATTCAGTTTTCGATAGTCAGTAATACAAGTATTAGGTAGGAATAATATAGTTATTAAGGTGATAATAAATTATGCATTTACTTAATTACTTTTATATCTAATTTTGAATTATTAATAGATATATTGTTAATATATACCACTTTTAATCAGCAAACAAGCATTATTAAAATATGAATTACATTATTGAAAATCTCGGGAGGATAGCAAAAACCGCTCAATGCGTAGTTGAGGTATGTTGATTGAGCAGCCTTTTTGTTGTAGCATAAATATTCACTTCTATTTAGCAGACCGACGACGGGAGTGAAGGTCAAGGCGCAAAAACAGGCCGTGATTGAGACGTACACCAGGTACGTTGATTGAGCGGCCTGTTTGCAGCAACGCAGATATTCACTTCCGTTTAGCAGACCGACGACGGGAGGGAAGATCAAGGCGCAAAAAGAGGCCGCGATTGAGACGTACACAAGGTACGTTGATTGAGCGGCCTGTTTGCAGC
>Ga0123326_1000975_pt1 | contig 26634 bp, 25 predicted proteins | sample BioC13SIPDNA_FD_89739 | JGI IMG/M metagenome (GOLD analysis project Ga0123326, IMG submission 89739) | Anaerobic biogas reactor microbial communites from Washington, USA - Biogas_R1_A C13 SIP DNA | ecosystem: Engineered > Bioreactor > Anaerobic > Unclassified | place: Washington, USA | collected...
GGAGACCCCATCCTTACCATGGATGTGCTCTACCTGCTGAGCTAAGTCGGCTTCATTGTATGAAATGGTGGTGGGAGAAGGATTCGAACCTTCGTAGACGGTGTCGGCAGATTTACAGTCTGCTGCCTTTGACCACTCGGCCATCCCACCACAATTTTGCCTGGCTTTTTACTGGAGCCGGCACCCGGACTCGAACCGGGGACCTGCTGATTACAAGTCAGCTGCTCTACCTGCTGAGCTACACCGGCTCAACGAAGGTATATTATAGCGGGTCAAACGGAGATGTCAACCTTCGATTTGCCCCTGGAAGGGATTATTTCTTCCAGTGCGGTTCCCTTTCTGAAAGGGGGATGGGTTTCACCGCATTCAAAATGTGTTTCCATAGCAGGCCCCTCTCCCATTTCTCTGGAGAGGGGCCTGCTCTGTGGTCGGTCAGTATGCTTCGGAACAGGTTTCGGATCGCCTACCGTTCAGTGTAGGCACCGGATGCCGAGACGGTTCCCCCCCTCTGGACCGTGACGGTCCTGTCTGCGGGAGACTTCCATCCTTTCACATAGGAGAAGGAAATAGTATGTTTTCCCTGAACAATGTCTCCGACCGTCTGGCCGCTCTGGTAGCTCCCTCTTCCGTCGATGCTCCATCGTGCTTCCTTCGGGCCGTCGATCGTCACGGTTACCGATCCGGTGTTTGGTGTATAGGCTGCGGAAAGAGTCGTCGTAACACCGTTCTTTACCGTGATGGTTCTGGCTTCAGGCTTTATGCTGCCCGACACGTTGGAAAACAGGACTTTATAGGTTCCCACGACGATATTGCCCGCTGTCCAGCCGCTGGGGTAGTTTCCTTTTCCGTCGAGGCTCCACCGGCCGTCCTTTGTGCCGGTTATGTCCACCCTGACCGACCCTGTGTTACGGACATAGGTTCCTGATGCCCTGGAAACCACGCCGTTGCGGACGGCAAGCCTCACGTTTGCAGGCCTGGTCCACCCCGAAACATCGGAGAAGGAGACCACCGAATTACCGACATCAATGTTTCCTGCGGTCTGACCGTTTGCGTAGCGGCCTGTACCGTTCAGGCTCCACCTTGCTTCTGCGGGCCCCTGGATGGTTACGGAAACGGACCCCGTATGTTTGACGTAAGCCCCGGATACCGGAACGCTCTTGTCCCTGGCGACGGTGACGGGGACATCCGATGGTTTTGTCCAGTCGGGAACGTCAGCGAAGGAAACAGTGTACTTCCCCGTGGGGATATCCTTCAGAACGTGGCCTCCAGCATAGTTCCCCTTGCCGTCGAAGTTCCACCGGGCCCCTTCGGGACCGTCGATTTTGACGGAAACCGAGCCGACATGGCGGACATATTTCTTGTCCATGGAGGCCATGCCGCCCTTGGTCACGGTGACGGGAACGTCCGACGGCTTTGTCCAGTCGGGGACTTCCGTGAAGGAGACGGTGTACTGCCCCGTGGGGATGTCCTTCAGAACTTGGCCTCCGGCATAATTCCCCTTGCCGTCGAAATTCCACCGGGCGCCTTCGGGACCGTCAATTTTGACGGAAACAGAACCGACATGGCGGACATAGGATCCGGGAACAGAGACTGTCTCGTCCTTTTTGACCGAAATGACGGTGTCCTCCGGCTTCGTCCACTCCGGAACATCCTCGTAGGATACGGTGTACGTTCCGGTGGGAACGTCGGCCAGGATATGGCCGCCGGCGTAGGATCCTTTCCCGTCGAGTCTCCATCCGGCTTTCTCAGGACCATCGATTTTCACCGAAACGGAACCCATGTGCCGGACATATTTCGCACTCACAAGAGCTGTCTCATCTTTCGCAACGGCAACAGATGCGTCAGAAGGCCTGGTCCACTCCGGAACGTCGGAGAAAGAAACGGGATATTTTCCGGTGGGGACATCCTTCAGTGCGTGGCCGCTGTCGTAGTTTTTTCCCTCGAAGATCCACTTCCCTTCCTTCGGACCTTCAATCGTCACTGAAACGGCCCCCATGTGGCGAACATATTTTCCTTCCAGCGATGCCGCTCCGTCCTTTTCAACGGTAACCTGGGCATCAGCGGGTTTGGTCCATTCGGGGACATCGGCGAAACTCACCGCAAACTTCCCGGTGGGAACATTCTCCACCACCTGGCCGCTGTCGTAGCTTTTTCCCTCGAAGGTCCACTTCCCTTCCTTCGGACCCTCGATTGTCACGGAAACGGACCCAACATGCCGGATATACGTCCCCGTAACTTCCGCTGTGGTGTCCCTGGTCACGGCGACCGGCAGATCGGCAGGTTTTGTCCAGCCGGGAAGATCATAGAAGGCCACATCATAGTTTCCCGTAGGGACGTTGGAGATAACGGCACCGCTCTCGTTGCCGCCCTTGCCGTCGAAGATCCACCTCGCATCCGTGGGTCCTTCGATCTTCACGGAAACGGACCCAACATGCCGGACGTATTTCCCCTCCAGCGCCACTGCCCCGTCCTTTTCAACGGTGACCTCGGCGTCGGCGGGTTTGGTCCATTCCGGGACGTCGGCGAAGGAGACGGTGTATTTCCCCGTGGGCACGCTCTCGACCACCTGGCCGCTGTCGAACGTCTTCCCGTCAAAGCTCCACTTCGCCTCGGCAGGGCCTTCGATCTTCACGGAAACGGACCCAACATGCCGGACGTATTTCCCCTCCAGCGCCGCTGCCCCGTCCTTTTCAACGGTGACCTCGGCGTCGGCGGGTTTGGTCCATTCAGGAACGTCGGCGAAGGAGACGGTGTATTTCCCTGTGGGCACGCTCTCGACCACCTGGCCGCTGTCGAACGTCTTCCCGTCAAAGCTCCACTTCGCTTCCTTCGGACCGTCGATTGTGACGGTGACAGACCCGGTCTCCGGGGGAACGACATCCGGAGACTGAACCGCCCCGGAATCGGCCCCCTTTGTGGCCGGAACTTCCGGGGCTGCCCCGGCTGACGCCGGAACGTCAGGACTCACCTCTTCAGCGGAAAGAGGCAATGCCTGGAAAAGTCCGCCAAACAGAATAAGTGCTGCTGCCAGGACAAATAAAGACCTCGGGAAAACAACGCGCAATTGATGGAGAAAACGCATTCTCACTGCAAACCACCTCCGGATTCGAATGGTATGTGACTGGTCCGCCTTTCGGAGCGCCAAAAACAGTTTTTTGAAATAGTTCTTTCACACCCCGATTTTCCAACGAGGAAACCGAATATTTCCCGCACGTACAGAAAGAACGGGAAGAAAACAGACAGGCCGGGAGCATGAGCCGTTGTGATGAAGTATAGTGCATCCCCCGATTTCGTCAATATTTCAAGAAAAGAGAGATAAAATCCCAGAAAAAGACAGTCACTTTCCGGGAACCCCGCCCTCTCTGGCCATGAACGGCCGGGGAGGAAGGATCAGCGCAGATGCATGCAGTGATATCACCTTCTGTTCCGCATCCGCGCAGGATGAAACCTTTTCCCTGCCGCCCTCTCCCCTCATGTTCCATGCTTTGATTTTATCCGAAAAAAAAGAAAGGGGAAAGACTACAGCAGTCGCTCCCCCTTCTGGACGTAAATCTCAATTCCCGTCCGGCGGACATAGTCATCGTTGAGAAAGGACTGGAATTTCTCCCTCAGCGGGGAAAGCATCTCATCCCCGCAGAGAAACTGTACCGCCCAGTTCTTTCCGGGGAAGACGGCATCGTCCCACCGGGTTCCCTCTCCCTGGTTATCCTTGCGGAGAACGTTCCGCCAGACCGAGTAGGTGGAAACTCCTATGGAATCAAGCATCTCGGTAATTTCCCGCCCCAGCGTCTCGCCGGCATGAATCCAGACCAGGTTCATGAGTTCGTCACCGCCTCCCTGAATCTTCCTTTTTTCCTCAGCTTTTCTTCGAAGAGGCTGTATATCACCGGGACAAGAACAAGGGTTACCAGGGTGGAGATCATGAGCCCTCCCATAACGGAGACTGCGAGAGGCTTCCACAGCTCCGCACCCATGGCGCCGCTCACCGCCATGGGAAGCATGCCGAAGAAAGTGGTGAGGGTGGTCATGAGGACTGGACGGAGTCTTCGCCCACCGGCACTGACAAGGGCTTCCCGAAGAGGAGTCCCCCTCGCCCGGAGAAGGTTCACGTAGTCCACCAGCACGATGGCGTTGTTCACCACGATGCCTACAAGCATGACGATCCCGAGGAGGCCCTGGAGGGAAAGATAGAGTCCCGTAAGGAGGTAGGCGAAGGCAACGCCCGTAAGGGCGAAGGGGATGCTGAACATGATGATGAACGGGTCAAGATAAGCCTCATACTGCCCGGCCATGACCATGTAGACCAAGAGCACTCCCAGGAGGACGAGAAGTCCCATCTGCCGGAAGGCGTCTCCCTGTTCACGGATCTGTCCGCCGAACTCGACGGTGACGCCCGAAGGAATGTCCATTTCAGCCACCGCAGCCTGTGCGTCTTTCGTAACTTCTCCGAGGGATCGCCCGTGGACGTTCGCTTCAACCACCACGTAGCGCTGCTTGTTCTTTCTCTGGATCTCCGGTGGGCCTGCCGTGTCCCGATACGACGCCACCGTGGAAAGACGCACCATTTTCCCCGAGGCGGAGGGAACCATGAGACGGTCGAATATTTCCCGGGAGTTGCGTTGTTCTTTCCGGAGCCGGAACCGTATGGGATAGTCGTCCTCTCCTTCCCAGAAGTTTTCCCCCGTTTCGTGCCCGTAGAAGTACGTCCTGAGGGTTCCAGCCACGAGATAGGTGTTCACGCCCAGGAGGGACGCCTTTTCCCGGTCCACGTCCACCCGGATTTCCGGCCTGTTCTGTTTCTGGCTCAGGCTGACGTCCACAGTGCCGGGGATGGTGCGGAGAAGGTCCGCGATTCTGCCCGACAGGCGGACCACCTCGTTGAGGTCATCGCCGAACACTTCTATGTTCAGGGGCTTCGCGCCGAGGAACATGGACTTGATGGGAGACGTGACGAGCACGTTGAGCTTTTCGATGCCGGGCTGGTCCCGGAGCCATGACCTGAGTGACTCCCCCACCTCGAAAGCGGTGCGTTTCCGGAGGCTTTTGTCCGCCAGCTTGATTCCCACGTTGCCGATGTTCGGCCCCGCCTGCTGCCCTGCGGCGACGGCGAATCCCTTATCGTCCCTTCCGTCGTAGCCGAAGACGTTGATGGCTTCCGGAACGGCTTTCCGGGCATGCTCGATTGTGCGGAGAACCAGGCTGTCGGTCGCCTCTATGTCCGTTCCTTCCGGAAGGGTCATGGTGATGGTGATTTCTCCCGTGTCGGGGTCCGGAGAGAGCTCCGTGCCGATGAACCGGAATCCCGCAAAGGTGAGCCCGAGGAGGACCAGGGAGACGAGGATCACCATTTTCCGGTTTTCCAGCGACCATTCAAGCACCCCCTCGTATCCCCTTTCGAGCCAGAGGATACCTGCGTCCGTGTAGCGGTGGAGCCGAAGCCGGTCTTCCTCACGGCGGAAGAAGAAGCTGCCCATCATAGGGATGAAGGTGAGACTGACAAAGAGTGAGGCCGTCACCGCCGCCACCATAACCACCGTGAGGGAGGAAAAGAAGACGCCAACGAGCCCCCGGATGAAGGCGAGAGGAAGCAGCACCACCACCGTTGTGAGGGTGGAAGCCACGAGAGCGGACTGCACCTCCGCGGTGCCGATGACGCAGGCGACGGATCGACGGGCTCCCTTTTCGATATGGTAGACCACCTGGTCGGTGGAGACGATGCAGTTGTCCACCACCATGCCGCTGGCCATGGCCAGGGCGGAGAGGGTGAAGATGTTGATGGTGTAGTCCAGCTCTCCCATGAAGATGAAGGTGATTATCAGCGAAAAGGGGATGGCACCGCAGACGATGAGGGAGGCTGAGAGGCGCTTGAGAAAGAGCCAGGTAACGGCGAAAACCAGGAGGACGCCCGCGAAGAGAGAACCGGTAAGGTTGTTGATGGAGTTGAGGATGAACTCGGAGGTGTTCATTCCGATATGGAACTCCACGTCCGAGGGAAATTCTTTTTCTTTCAGCTCTTCCAGCCGGCTTATCACCGCCCGGGAAACCTCCACAGTATTGGCGTCGCTGGTTTTGAGGACGGCCATGATGACCGCCTCCCGGTCGAAATGGTAGCCCCTGAGATCCCGGTCCTTGTATGTATCGTGCACCTCCGCCACGTCGGAAAGGTGGACGTGGCGGCCGCCGGCAACTCCCACCACGGTCCGCCTGATTTCCTCCACCGAGGTGTATCGGCCGGGAACGCGGACGTAGTATTCCGTCCGGCCCTGCTTCAGCGATCCTGCAGGTACGTTGAGATTTTCCCGCTCCACGGCGGCGATGACCGAAGGAATGGGGATGCCGAAGGCCTCCACTTTTTCCGCGTCGATCCGCACCTGGATTTCCCTCTGCTCCCCTCCGTAGACCAGGATCTGCCCCACCCCGGGGATCCGGGAGAGGTTCTCCACCACTGTCTTCTCGACGAAGTGGTGGAGCCCGTCCCAGGACCGTTCTGCGGTGAAGGAGAGGGTGAGGAAGGGGATTGTTCCGGAGGTTATGCGAAGGAGGATGGGCTCTTCCGCATCGTCCGGGAGGTCCCTCCTGGCGAAATTGACGGAATCCCGGACGTCCCCCATCTTCACGTCCAGGTTCACGCCCCATTTGAACTTGACGGACACAACGGAGATGTTGTCCATGGACTTGGAGAAAATGGTGTCAACTCCCTCGATGAGAGAGACCTTGTCCTCAACAACCTTTGTGACCCGCTGCTCCACGTCGCTGGCCGAGGCGCCGGGCCAGGTGACGAGGACGTTCACCACCGGAGGCTCGATGTTCGGAAGCAAGTCGAGCTTGAGCCCGAAGAAGACGATCCCTCCCACGAGAATGACCGCGAGAAAGACCATGAGCATGGCGACTCTGCGGTTGACGGAAAGTTCCGGGAGATTCATTTTTCAGCCGCCTTCACGGGAGTGCCGTCCCTGAGCTTTTCAGACCTGGCGGCGATCACCGCCTCACCATTCTCAAGCCCGGAAAGAACTTCCAGGAAATTGTCCCTCTCTGCGCCTGTCTCTATGACTCTCAGTCGTGCCACGCCGTCGGAGACGACGTAACAGACCGATTCCCCCGTCCCCGCCATTCTGCCCACAGCCTCGAGAGGAAGGGCTGCACCCTCCCTGACGCCTGTCAAAATGGTCACCCTGGCATACATGCCCGGAAGGAGGGAGTCTTCTGCGGAAAGGAGGACGTCTACCCTTCCGGTGCGGGTGACGGGGTCGAGAGAGGGGTGAACCCTGGAGACGGCGGCTTCGAACCTCTTCCCGGGAAAGGCGTCCACCGTGACCAGCGCCTTCTGCCCTTCCTTCACCCGGGGGAAGAGCCGTTCGGGCACCGTTCCCGAGACTTTCACTCTCTCCCGGCGGGCGAGTATGAAGGCCGGCGACTGGGAAACGGTGTCCCCGGGGTCAATGTGACGGGTGAGGACCACCCCGGAAATGGGGGCGGTGATGGTATGGTATCCTAGCAGAATTTTCTGCTGGTTTAGGGCCGCCCTGGCCTCCTGGACCTGCCGGGCAGCCATCCTGGCTTCTCCCTGGGCACGATCGTACTGCTGACGGCTCACCACTTCTTCTTTGTAGAGTCCCGAAATGCGTCCGAAATCTGCGGCAACGGTTGAAGCGTAGCTCGAGGCACGGCCGAGCGCCGCCTCTGCCTGGAGGATCTGCTGGCGGAGCAGGCTGTCGTCCACGATGGCCAGAGGATCTCCTTCCTTGACGGAATCCCCTTCGGAAACGAAGACACGAAGGACCGTTTTTCCCGGCACCTTGCAGACCACGGCGGCTTTCTCCTCCGGTTCGATGCCGGCGGCGAAAGACACCTTGTCCTCGAAGGTCAGTTTTTTGAGGAAGACCGTTTCCACGGGAAGGACTTCCGGGGCGGGAGCACCGCTTCCCGCGGTTTCCTTCTCGTGCCACCTGTAGATGATGAGTCCGCCGAACAGGAAAACGAAGAAAAGAAGAGCGATTGTTTTTTTCATTCCGCTGCCTCCCGGAAAAATGCTTTTCCTGTATTACCCATGGCCCAGTCGATTTCAACCCTGGCTTTTTTCGAGTCGTACAGGCCTTCCACAAGCTGGTTCCTTGCGTTCGCAAGGGCCACGGACGCATCAAGCACGTCGATGTTGGTCCCCACCTGGGCCACGTAGCGTTTCAGGGCCATGCGATAGTCCTCTTCCGCCGCCGCCACCATGGCCTTTCCCACCTCGATCCTCCTGAGGGATGACTCGAAGTTCGTACGGGCTACGGAGATTTCGAGCTCGATCTGCCGCTTCAGATCCTCGGCCTGGTGAAGCAGTTCTTCCGCCGCGGCCTTCGCTTCCCTGGCCCGGGAGGACGACTCGCCGCCGTCGAAGAAGGTCCAGGAGGCCTGGAGAGTAATCTTCCAGTCATCCATTTTTGAAGGGAAGAAGGTTTCGTCCGCCCTGTAGATCTCGCCGAAAAGGACAACCCGGGGGCCTCCGGAAGCCCTTGCCGCTTTCGCGGCAAAAAGAGCCGAATGCATGGCCCTGTCCAGAGCCCGCATCTCCGGCCGGGAGGCAAGGCCTTCCGCCACGGGGTCGGAAGGAAGGGGAGAAAAATCCCCGGGAGCATCTTCTGCCGGAAGGGTGAATGCCGGGCGGAGGGACGTTCCGACTGCCCGGGAAAGGCCGTGCCATGCCACGTCAACGGCGTTCATCGCCCGGATACGTCCCAGTTCGGCCTCTGCGACGGAGACTTCCACCCGGAGAACGTCGTTTTTCGCCACCACGCCGTTCCGGAAGAGAGCCTGCACCTGCCGGAGGTGTTCCTTTGCCAGGGAGAGAGTCTCCTCCGCTACGGAAAGTCTCCCGACCGACCGCCGCAGGTCGTACCATGCAGAAGTTACCGCCCACTCCACTCCCTGGGCGGTGCGCTTCTCCGCAGCCTCTACCCCCTCCAGGGCAAGGCGCCGGGAGTCCACGGAATACCGGACGGCCCCCCCGCTGTAGATGAGCTGGCTCAGCGTCAGGGCTGCCTTCCAGGTGGTCCGAAAGCCGGCCTGGGCATACCCGACCTGCTGTCCTCCTATGAAAACGGGATGGAACGGATCCTTCTCTGCCGTCTGGTAGAGAAGGGATACTCCAAGCTGGGGCAGCGCCGGGGCAGCCGCCTGGTGTATCCGCTCCCGTGCCTGGGCGATACGCTGCCGTCCGGCGGCCAGGACGGGGTTGTTAACTGCGGCCAGGGAAAGGGCTTTTTCAAGGGAAAGAGGCTCCGCCCCGTGTGCCGCCTGCCCCTGCATAAGAACCAGGAGGAGAAGACACACAAGGGAGAGAACCCTACGGTTCATTGCCAATACCTCCCAGAACCGAACGGATGAGGAACCTCCAATTACGCCTGGCTTCTTCCCGCGTAATCGTAAGTTCGATGTTGAGAATGATGCCGTTCAGGATGCCTACGAACATGTTGACCAGCTCCCGGTGGCTGATCCCCCGGCGGGTAAGGATGTTCCCGGGAAAAACGGCTTCGATGACCGATATAGCGTCCTCGGTGATGGAGGCCCGGAGTGTGGTGACGAGTTCGATCATTTCCTCCCGGCCCCGCATGGCCTCGAGCTGAAGGTGAACGAAAAGAAGCCTGCAGACCGGATCTTCAGCGAAAATGTCGATGAGCCGCTCCCCCCGGGTGAGAAAGAAATCCATGGCTTCTCCGGGAGGCAGCTCGAGTCCGGGAGGCAGGACGATGCCCTTGAGCCGCTCCGCCTCTTCGGCCACAACTGCCTTGTACACTTCCCACTTGCCGGGGAAATACCAGTAGACAGCTCCCTTGCTGACTCCGGCGTTCCGGGTGATGTACTCCATGCTGGTTCCGTAAAATCCCCTGGCGGCAAATCCCTCCCGGGCCGCCCTGAGGATGGCTTTTCGCGATTCACTTGTTTCTTCAGCCACGATTATCCCTCCCGACCATTCGGTATGGACCACTTTACTCTATACCGAATGGTCGGTCAAGAAGGGGGGATAAAAAAAGGACAGGCCGTAGCCTGTCCCTGGAAATACCGTTCCGGTTGTCCTATTACCGCTTGGAGAACTGCCGAAGTCCACGGGCACCCTTCTGGCCGAACTTTTTCCGTTCCACCATTCGGGAGTCCCTGGTAAGGAATCCGTTCTTCTTCAGAACAGGGCGAAGTTCAGGATTGAGCTTCAGAAGAGCCCTGGCGATTCCGAGACGGACTGCCCCGGCCTGGCCGGTAAGGCCCCCGCCGGTGGCGCGGACGAAAACGTCCACCTTTCCCTCGAGCCCGGCGGACTTCAGCGGCTGCAGGGCGTTGAGCTGCCATGCTATCCGCGGGAAGTAATCCTCCACTGTTCTTTCGTTGACTTTTATCGTCCCGTCGCCGGGGCGAACCCGCACGCGAGCCAGGGCGCATTTTCTTCTTCCGGTTCCCCAGCAGTATGCTGTATTCTGCATCGAGTCTTTTCCCCCTCCCCGAAATTTACACTTCTATGGCAACGGGCCGCTGCGCAGCGTGAGGATGCTCCGGTCCCGCATACACTTTGAGCTTCCTGTGGAGCTTGAGCCTGGTCCTGGGAAGCATTCCCTTGACGACCCGCTCCATGAGCTGCACAGGTTTCTTGTCCATCATTTCACCGTATGTTGCGGAACGGAATCCGCCAAGGAAACCTGTGTAGTGATGGACGGAGCTCTTGAGCCTCTTGTTGCCCGTGAGCTTCGCTTTTTCGGCGTTGATGATGATGACGAAATCGCCGCAGTCAACGTGGGGAGTGTACGTGGGCTTGTTCTTCCCCATGAGGATCTTGGCGACCTGGGAAGCAATACGGCCAAGGGGCTTGTCAGTGGCATCAACTATGTACCACTGGTGTTCGACCTTTTCTTTTACGGCCATAAAGGAACGACTGTCCGACATGGAATTTCCTCCTTCATTCTCTTTCCTGTTTCATTTTTCTATAGACAAAGATCACACAAACATCGATGGAGGAAGCGCCGCCCCAAGCATCTCGGGAACGTGGCAGGGGTCCCCGGGGGCTTGCTTTCTCCGCCGACGCGGCGAAATGATGCACGTTTCGACTCCGGTCTGTTATTTTACACGAACGAGCCGGGGATTATCAATCCTTCCCGGCAATCTTCCCCGTTTTGCCACGGGACGCCCGTCGATCTCCTTTATGTCCATGGTCATGTCGATGGGATTCGCGTGGGAGATGTAGCTTCCTACGCCGAAGGAGTCGGCTCCAGCGGCCGCGAGTTCCCGAATACGGTCGGGATAGAGCCCGCCGGAGGCGATGATGCGAACATGCCTGAACCCTGCGAGATCAAGACGATACCGTATTTCCCGAACGAGATCCGGCGATACGCCTCCCCGTTCTCCCGGCGTATCGAGCCTGACGGCGGAGAGTTTATCCCCAAGAGCCTCGGCGACCCGGAGGGTTTCCTCCGCTTCATCCTTGAAGGTGTCGACAAGGACAATCCTCTGGTCGCCTTCAGGCATGACCGCATCGTAATGCTTCGCCAGGGCAACAGTATCCCCAACGAGGAGAACCGCGGCGTGGGGCACCGTACCCATGGGGTCGATCCCCGCCAGCCGGGCGCCCAGGATGCAACTCGCTCCGCTGCAGCCTCCGACACGAACCGCAGTCCGCTCCATCACCGGCGCCACGGCCGGGTGGACGTGCCTGGCCCCGAAGCAGAGCACGGGCTTGCCTTCCGCGGCATCCACACATGCCTTTGCGGCAGTGGCCCAGGAAGTCGCGCTCGCGAGCATTCCAAGAAGCACCGTCTCGTAGAGGCCGAACTCCCCGTAGGGACCGGAGATCCGCACGAGGACCTCTTTGGGAGAGAAGGTGTCTCCTTCCCTGAGGGCTTCCACTTCCACGTTCCTGTCGCTCAGCAGGGTCATGACCTCTTCAAGGCCCGCGAAAACGCCGCTTTTTCGTGCAAAAACCTCTGCGGTGACCGGGGTGGACAGGCGCCCCGCATCCCTGAGGACATCCCGGGTCTTGACGAAGTATACATCAGTTGTAAAACCACCCATGATTTCTTCGTGGGTGGCGGAGTGAAGTCTTATTCCCTCGACAGTGTACTTCCGGACGTCCTCGAAGGAGTCAAGAGACCCGGAAGTGCCGCGGCGGTTTCCGGAATTCATGTCAGCTTAGTAAAGAACAAGAATGATGGACGTGACCATGAAGAGGCCGGTCAGAACCACGGTGATCTTCGTGAGGCCGGTAAACCGCTGCCACTGGCTTCCCCCCATATCGGCCTGGGTGCCTCCGCCGAAAATTCCGGCGAAACCGCCCTGCTTTCTCTGCTGCAGGAGCACTACGCCGGAGAGGGCGATGCAGAGCAGTATGTGGATAATACCAAGAAAGGTCTTCACGTTGCGCACCTCCTAAAAATAGGAACCAATTCCAGACAAGTGGTTATTCTATCATAGATGCACGGGAAAGGATATCCATCAAACGATATCCCGCCACGGCCCTGTGGGAAATTTTTCTTTTTTCCCTGTCAGGTATATCTCCGAAGGTTTCCTCGTACCCGCAAGGGGAAAAAACAGGATCATAGCCGAACCCGCGGGTTCCCTGCGGAACACGGACGATTCTGCCGGCGCACTCACCCTCGGTCAGGAGGCAGAGCCCGTCTGACGGGAAATAAAGGGCAAAGGACGCCACGTACCTGGCATACCGGTCTTCCTCACCGCCGAGCGCATCGAGAAGCCATAGTATCCGAGCCTGGTCGTTCTCCGCCACGCGGGCGGAATGGATTCCCGGCTTCCAACCGAGAACGCGCACCTCAACTCCGCTGTCGTCAGCCAGGGACGGGAGGCCGGTGTGAAGGGCCCAGGCCCTTGCCTTGAGCCGGGCGTTCGCGCCGTAGGTGCTGCCCGTCTCTTCCACTTCGAGGGAGGCATGGTCGGGTCCGAAGAGGATGGCCACCCCCAGGGGGGAGAACAGGTCGGCCACCTCGGCGAATTTTCCCCGGTTGCCGCTGGCGAAAAGGAGCCCCTCAGGAAAAAGACGTTTCGCCGTCTTCAATCCCGAGCGCCTCCTTCTGGAATTCGATGATTTCAAGGGTCCCTTTGGAGGCAAGGAGGAGGAGGCGAGACAGGTCCGCCCCGGTGAAGACGGAACCTTCCCCTGTCCCCTGTATTTCCACGTACTCCCCCCGGTGGTTCATCACCACGTTCATGTCCACATCAGCGGCGCTGTCTTCACGGTAGCAGAGATCCAGGAGGGGCGAGCCGGCCACCAGGCCCACGCTGACAGCGGAAAGAAAAAAACTGAGGGGCAGGACGGAGAAGGCACCCTGTTTCCTCAGGAACCGGAGGGCATCAAAGAGGGCGACAAATCCGCCCGACACGGCGGCCGTTCTCGTTCCGCCGTCAGCCTGGAGGACGTCGCAGTCGAGAATGATGGTTCTCTCGCCGAGGGCTTCCATGTCCACACAGGCCCTCAGGGAACGGCCGACAATGCGCTGGATTTCGGTGCTTCTTCCATCGGGCCCGCCCCTGGAGGTCGAGCGGGATATCCGGACGGAGGTGGACCTCGGAAGCATGGAATATTCGGCGGTCACCCAGCCCCGTCCCGATCCCCTGAGAAAGGGGGGCACTTTTTCATCCACCGTGGCGGTGCAAAGGACCCTGGTTTCGCCGAAAGAGGCCAGTACGGATCCCTCGGCAAAACGGGTAAAGTTCCTCTGGAAGGTGACGGAACGCAGTTCGTCGTTCCCCCTCCCGTCGACTCGAATCAACACGGAATCCGGGCTCATTGGGGGAGCTGCCAGGGAACCGTGAGGTCTACGGGCGTCCCTTCCCTGGTAACCTTGCCGTTGACCAGGAACCGGACCTTGGTAAGGGGAGGAAAGTTTTCCGTTATGGTCCTCACCACGGCGGTTATGAACAGGGTACTCTCCTTCGCCCCGAGTTTCGAAAGGGAGGAGATGAATGGCGCGTTCAGGTTGAAGAAGAGGGTGTCACCGCTCCGGAAGACGTTGAGCACTTTCATGTCCGGGGAAAAACTGCCCGGAACCAGGGAGAGAATTTTCCCGAATATCTGGCGGATGTCATCCTCCATAATGCCCGAAAGGATGTCCGTTTTCTCCGAAGCAATGGCCTCTTCCCTGGGGAAATACACCGTAAAGGCAACCTTTCGGGCATTCACCCGGATTTCAGCGCTTCCGTCTTCGAGGACTCCCTGGGCTTCCTGCCGGTCGGAGACCACGTCCTTCCGCATGAGAATATCCTTTTTATTGAGCATCCGCAGGGCAAAAGACGTTCCGACATACCCGGCTACGAAGCAAAAAACCACGACGGCAAGCCAGGCAATGATACGTATAAGGAGCGGAGCTTTTTTCGTTTCCGGCTCCTCGGTCCTCCTCCTTCTCACCGGCCGTCTTTCTTCCCGGAAGGGAACGGGTTCTTCGTCCGGTTCCCTCCGTCTCACTTCAAAACCATCATCAAAGTCGTCATATTTCCGGGGCATGACTGCATTCTCCTCCCTCGGTCTGAGTTACCCGTCAGGGTCAGTTGCGTGCAAGGTATTCGGCAATTCCCCCGGCAAGGGAAGATGCCATTTTTCCCTGGTATTTTGTGTCGTTCAGCATCCGGGCTTCAGATTTTTCCGTGAGAAACCCGGTCTCGATGAGCACCGCAGGCATGGCGGCTCCCCGAAGCACGAAGAAGGGAGCCTGGGCCACCCGGCGCATCTTGAGGCCGCCCTGGGATCCTTCTTTGAAGAGGTATTCGGCAAAGCCGGTACTTTCGTTTATCTTCGCGTTCTGCTGCATATCACCGAGTATGCTCAGCAGCAGCCGGGTTTTTTTGTCAGCTGCCTTCGCTGACTCTCCATTGCTGCCCTCTGCGATTTCCCTGTTTTCGATGAGGGCGAGCTGCATGGCGTCCTTGTCCGTGGGAAGGGCCATGAGATAGATTTCCATTCCCGTGGCATGTTTGCCGGGGGGAAGGGCATTGGCATGGATACTGACGAATACGTCGGCATTCCACTTGTTTGCGAGGTCCGTCCTTTGCTGGAGGGTGAGGTAGATATCCTTGTCCCTGGTGAGCTTCACGTCATAACCAGCCTTTTTCAGTTTTTGGGAGAGAAGGCGGGAAATGGACAGGTTAACGTCCTTTTCACGGATGCCGTTGGCTACCGCACCCGGGTCTTTTCCGCCATGCCCCGGATCGATGACGACGATTTTCGGCCCCTTTTTCCGGTTCGGGTCCCTGACCTCCTGTACCCCGGGTGCAGTCGTTTGCGGGGGGGGGGTTTTTGAGGGCTTCGGTGCTTTCACCGAGGCAGAAGCCTTGTTCCTGGAGAAGTCAATGACGATCCTCGGGGGTCCATCCAGGGGGATGATCTCCTTCAGGGGAAGGGAGGAGGAGAATTCGAGGACCACCCGGTCGCCGAAGTTGACCGAGGACACGTTCACTTCTCCGTGGGGAGAACTGAGGTCCGGGATTCCGGACTTCCCGAGGAGAAAGGCGACCTTCACCGAACCGTCGCCCTGTTGGATTTCCGGCGCATTCGGGCCTTCGTAGTCCAGGACCGCCCGGATCTTGTCTTCGTCGCTGCCCCACCGGATCGCGGAGAGCACCGGGTCCCCAGCCTGAGACGGCTGGGGGGCTGGAACCCGGGCTGCCGGGGACTGGAATATGGGGGCGGAATCGGAAGGGGAAGGGGTTCCCTCATGAGGGCTACCCTCCCAGCGGAGGTTTCCCTGCTTTCCCGAGCGGACGAGGAGGCCGCCGAAGAGCTTGAGCGCAGAACGGCTTTCCACGAGCCATTCCTTCCCGTCCTGGACTGTGGAGGCGGCCAGGGGAACAAGTTCGGCGTCAAGCCATGCCGCCGCCGCGCCGGCTACGAGCTGGAGCTTGCTCCGCCCGGCGGTAACGATAAGGGTGTCCCCTTTTTCGGAGGTACCGAGACCGAGAACGCCGGCCATGCCCCGGGCGGATACCATAATGTTGGAACCTCTTTTTTCCGATGCCACCTGCCCTGCCCTGGAGGATCCGGAGTAAAGGTCCATCACGTCCGCCCCCGCCGCGGGAAGGACGATCAACACCAGGACGCAGAAGGCGACAGTGAGACTAAGAACCCGCTGCCGCAACATCCCGCATCACCAGGGAACAGGCCCCGGTGCTCCCGTAAAAATGGAAATCGTTCCCGACAAGGTCAATGGTGTTCAGAATATCCTTGAGGTTTCCGGCAATGGTCATTCCTGAAACTGCACCTCCCAGTGCCCCTCCCGAAATCGAAGCGCCCTTGATTCCGAGGGAAAACTCCCCGCTCACGGGGTTGATGGTGTGAAGCCCCAGGAACTCCGTAACGTAGATGCCGCTGCCCACCTGGAGAAGAAGATCTTCCGGAGTCCACTGGCCCGGAAGAAGGGAGAGATTGGAGCAGTCCACGTCAGGAGTGCCTGAGATGGACCGGCTCGCGTTTCCTGTGGACGCCACCCCGTCAAGAAGGGCATACTTGAGATTATAAAGCCATGCAGAGACGACACCATTCGAAAGAAGGGGGGTCCTTGAGCAGGGCACTCCTTCCCCGTCGAAGGGAGAGGAGCCCATGCCCCGCAGGAGAAGGCCGTCGTCAACCAGGGAAAGGGCCGGTGAGGCGACTTTTTCTCCCAGTTTACCCATGAGGAAGGATTTATTCTTGTGTATGTTGGACGCAAGGAAGAGTTCCCCGAGAACATCCACCAGGGAAGCCGCCGCTTCGCCGTCAAGAACGAGGTCGTATCGTCCTGTGGGAAGGTATGTCCCTCCGAGGACCATTGCGGTGCGCCGTACCGCTTCCGCGGCCGCCTTCCGGGGATCGAGCCCCGACAGAAACCGGCTGTCGTCACCGTACCCTCCCATCTCCATGACCCCGCCGTCAGAGAGGATCACAGAGACACCGCAGCCCGCGCTGGTTCCCGAGTAACATCCTGAGACTCCTTCGGAGGACCTGTAGTGATACTCGCCGCTTCCCTCACCCCAGGACGCGCTCCGGACGGAAACCACCCGGGGATCGGCGTCCCTGGCAATCTCCCACATTTCCCTGCAGACAGACATCCGGTACTCCGGGGTGACTCCCAAAACCGCCTCGTCGAAGAGTTCGAGGTCGGGGAGGATATCCCGGGCTTGCGGGGCAAGCCTGGCATGTGGATCCGGTTCTGAAGAAGAACAGTTGTTCAGGCTCCATACCACCAGCTCCTCGAGGTGGTGCCTCTCCAGGGAGTTGACGTGGGCTACCCCCTGCCGTCCCTCCCTGTCCAGGGTCCTCAGCCCGATGCCGAAGGAGGTGCCCGAAGTGTTTTTCTCAGGAACGCCATCCCGAAGAGACAGAGAGCTCCCCTGCCCAAAACTGCAGACCACATCCGCCCCTGCGGCTCCCCTGGAGAGGGTTTCAGCGACCAGGAACGCAGAAGCTTCTTCAACGGCGTCTCGGGCAGGAACCTGCATCACGAAGCGGAAACCTCCTCAAGGATAATCTCCGCAGCCCGTGCAGCCTGTTCCCGACTGACGTCGATATGGGTGACGAGCCTGATGCGGCCTCCGGCGGCGCCGTTAAAGAGGACTCCCCTGGCGGCGCAGCGTTCATGGAGGTCGTGCCCGGCCTTTTCCGGAACATGGAAATAGACCATGTTGGTGGGCATGGGATTTTTCTCCACTTCGAGCCCTCCGGCGGAGAGCATGGAAGCCAGCATGGCCGCGTTCCCGTGGTCATCCGCAAGGCGCCCGATGTTGTTTTCCAGGGCATAGAGACCTGCGGCGGCAATGATGCCCGACTGGCGGAGCCCTCCTCCGACTTTTTTCCTCCAGTGGCGGGCCCTGTCGATGAACTCCCCGCTCCCGCAGAGCATGCTGCCGATAGGTGCGCCGAGCCCCTTGGAGAGGCAGAACTGGATGGAGTCAACCAGGGCGGTATATTCCCTGACGTCGCATTTCCACGCCGTCGCGGCATTGAAGATGCGGGCGCCGTCTATGTGGACCGAGAGGCCGTTGTTCCTGGCGGTGTCGGTGGTTTCCTTCATCTGGGCCGGTGAAAGAGCGAGTCCCCCGCATTTGTTGTGGGTATTTTCAACGCAGAGCAGCTTTGCAGGGGCGAAATGAACGTTGACGGGACGGCAGTTCCGCTCGACTTCGGAGGGGGGGATCAGGCCGGAGGAATCGTCCGCCGTGAGAGGAAACACCCCTCCGAGGGCGGCGAGTCCGCCTCCCTCGTAATGGTAGATGTGGCTGTTGATGCCGAGGATGGCCCCCTCTCCCCGCCCGCAGTGAGTGAGCACCGCCACGAGGTTCCCCATGGTGCCGGAGGGAAGGAACAGGGCCGCATCCTTTCCGGTCATGGCCGCCGCTTTTTCCTGAAGCCTGTTGACCGTGGGGTCTTCGCAGTAAACATCATCTCCCACCTCGGCTTCGGCCATGGCCAGACGCATGGCCTTTGACGGACGGGTCACCGTATCGCTCTTCAGATCTATGGGAAACATGGCGTACTCCTCCTTATAAATACGATGTCGTTTCGTTTCATCAGGATATGATAACATCAAAAAAACGATTTCTGGAGGGCAATTCACTCCGGAAATCGCCTTTTCTCCTGCAAATTCAAAATCTTTTCAGCGAAATTCTACAATGAAACCCCCAGGCGAGCCCATGGAAGCAAGTCCTCCGGAACGGGGATACCCATGGCGGATAAAGAGGCGCTTCCGTGATAGTCGCTTCCTGCTGTGGGAAAAAGCCCAAGTTCCGATGCAATGGAAAGATACTGGAAAATCTGTTCGGCGGAATGCTTTGCCGAGATGCATTCCAGTCCCCAAAGCCCCCATTCCTTTAATTTTCCGGCGATAATTCGAATCTCTGCATAGCTGTCAGCCGTCTGGACCGGATGGGCAAGTACCGCTACTCCGCCTGCCTCCCGGATGAGAGAAATGCAGTCTTCCGGGGAAAGGCGTTCCCGGTCCACGTATACGGGACCGGAATTCCCAAGATATCTCGAAAAAGCCGATGCCACGTCCTGTACGTACCCCTTCCGCACCATGACCTTTGCCATGTGGGGGCGGGCCACCACATCCCCCGCAGCTTCCGCCTCCACTTCCTCGAGGGTGATGTCAAAGCCGAGTTTCCGAAGGTTGCGGCACATTTCCCTGTTTCTCCAGTCCCGGGCTTTACGCACCGACTCAAGGATTTTCTCGAGGCGTGGATGGGAAAAGTCCAGTCTGTATCCGAGGATATGCATTGTGGAGGGGTAGTCGGCGGAGAGCTCTATTCCTGCTATGGCCCTGACGTTGAGCCGGGAGCAGGCGGCCATGAACGAAGGGAGCCCCGCGGTGGTGTCATGGTCCGTGAGGCTCATCACGGAAAGGCCCCTGTGTTTCCCCATGTCCGCGAGTTGTTCCGGAATCAGGGATCCATCTGAGAAGGTGCTGTGAAGATGGAGGTCGACAAGAATCATCCAGGGTCGTCAGCTTCCGGAGGCCTCTTCATCGAGAATGGAGTCGATCTCGAACAGAACGGCGAGGTCGAGAAGGACGATGAGGCGTCCATCCTCGTGCTTGGCCACGCCGAGAATGTATTTCCTGTCCATGGACGTGTTGATCTGGGCGGCGGATTCGATCTGGGCGTCAAAAATGGTGCATACCTCGCGGACGGAGTCAACGATGATGCCGAAGAGAATCTCGTTCCACGACACGACCACAATACGGGCCTCGTCGGTGAGTTCTTTCTGCACCATGCCGATTTTCAGTTCCATGTCGAAAACGGGTACGATGGAACCCCTGAGGTTGATGACTCCGCGGATGTAGCCGGGAGAATTGGGAACCCTGGTGATGAAGGGAGGAACCCGCACAATTTCCCGGACATAGTTCACGTCGAGACCGAAAGCCTCGTCCCGGAGGGAAAAAACAAGGGTTATATGCTCCCGTCCTCTGCTTTCCAAGTCTTTTTGCCGCAGATTGCCGTCGTTTTTCAGCGTTTGCATCCGTTTAACCTCCCGGTGATTCTAAGTGAAAAGAACAGGTTAGATCCATGGTTCATGGTGCAGAGTCTTCCCGTTTTCCAGGACGAAGATCCGTATGCCGTCACCGTCGAGAACCGCCGCGCTTGCCGGGTCCCGGCCTTTTGGAAGGGCAGCGGACCCGGGATTGAGAAAGATGGTCCCTTCCTCCCGTACAAGGGAGCCCACGTGGGTGTGGCCGTAAATTACAAGATCCGCCCTGCAGCGGAGTCCAAGCTCCTTCAGGGGCTGAAAAGGGGCTCCATGCCCCACCAGGATGAGCCGTGAATGCCACCAGACTGTGGCGTAAGGTGCCAGGATCGGCCAGCCGATAAGAGCCTCGTCTTCGGGACGGTCGCAGTTTCCCCGTGAAATTATAACAGGAAAGGGAGCGTCGCGAATCATCTCCTCCAACCCGGTGGCGATCTCTGCCAGGACATCCCCGCAGTGAAGTACGCCCTCAATTTCACCCCATCGTGAGAGGGCTTTCCTCCAGGCTTCTTCGTGGCCGTGGGTATCGGATATGACGCCGAGTCTTCCGTCCATTCTCCTCCGAACCTCCCTTTTTACTGTTCCCGGGAGGGAGACTGAGATACAATACAAGTGTGCACCCGGTTTTCTTTTTGTATTGTACCATTTCCCCTTTAGGGGTGGAAACGTATCCCTTTGACTGAAAGGAAGCGACAGCATGAATGAACATGACATTTTCGAAGAAATGAAGAATCTCCTTGACTCTGAAGGACTGGTAACGGCGCGGCTAGTGGAATCCGTAACCAGGACTTCCCAGTTGTCCGCCTCCACCGTTCCCGAGATCCAGGATCTTTTCCGCCAGTGGCTTTCACTAGTGGCCCGGGAAGTCAAGAGCATGGCGAAACCGGGAAAGGATCTTTTCCTGCCGGAAACGGCAGGGACCATCGGCATCTCGCAGTCTTCCCTCCTCTCCCTTCTTCTTTTCCTCCAAAGGACAGGAGAGCTTTCCGTTGAATCGGTACGTATAGGGAGGGGAACCGGAAAGAACGAGGACATCTGCGACTGCCTCCGTCAAAAGGACTGACGGGGCCTTATGACGACCGATATCGAACTTCTCTCAAAAAAGGCCGGACGGCAGGCGGCGCTCGCCGAGGCCGGCCTGGCCAATCTGCCGCAGGAGGCTGATCCGTCGGGAAGGATCGAATGGGTGCGGCTGCGCCCGTTCTTCTCCGGAGACGACATCCTGAAAATATGCGATGAAGCGGTGCTGCGCGGCTACAGGTGCATCAGCCTTCCCCTTCCCTGGGCGGCCGAGGCGGCTTCTTTTCTTCTTCCGGCCCCCGTTCGGGTATCCACTGCGGTCGCCTTCCCCCTGGGAACCTCCCCGCTGGAGGTGAAAGTGCTGGAAACCACCTCGGCCATGGCGCTGAAAAACGTGGATATAAATGTCGTCCTTCCGGTTTACAGGCTTGCGGCCGGTGATAAGGCCGGATTGCGGGCTGAAATGGAAAAAATCCGGGAGGCTGCTGAAGGAGCCGTCCTGTCCTTTTACGTGGAAACGCCGATGTTGGACGATGAAAGCATCATTTCAGCCGTTCGGTCGGCTGAAATGGCCCGGGCAGACCGTGTCATCGGCGGAACGGGTTTCTTCGGATTCCCCGCCATACGGGAGGTGGCCCTGCTGCGGTGCGCCGCTCCGGACTGGATGGAAGTCGGCACAACCATGGAATCCACGGCAAAAGGAGCCAGGCTGCTTCCCTTTCTCGTCGCCGCAGGAGCCGGGAGCATCCTTGCGGAAAACCCTCCCCTTGTGCTGGGGTTTCCGGAGACTGAAAAGGAGTAACCTCCTTTTTTCCCCTTTTCGGAGTGCTCGATTTCCCGGGACGGTCCCTGCTTCCCCGGAGGGAAAAAATGCAGTGCCATGTTCCCGGAAACATGTCCGGTATCCTTCTGAGGGAGCCGGGGGATATGAATTCCCCCGAAATGTGCCGGATTGATGCTTGACACGAAGCGTCGGGTCTGATATGTATAGACAAAACCCGCTTAATGGTAAGAGTTACCACACAGCAGAAAAAGAACCCGATCACGAACCCCTTTTGTATTGAACCAGCGAATGGAACCGGCAACAGAACCACCGCGCCACAGGACAGGAAGGACCAGAAAATCCAAATCGGCCGAAGAAAAAAAGGAGCGTGCCTTTCATGCTGAAAGAAAAGACCTTTTGGGCGGATACCGAGTTTTTCGGACTTCTAGGGAACCCCGTCAGAAAATCCCTCTCCCCAGCCATGCATAACGCGAATTTCCATGCCCTCGGGATGAATGCCGTCTACACCCCCTACGAGGTAACCGAAACCACGGTCGGCACGGTCATCCCCGCGCTGGAAGCCCTCCGCTTCAAGGGGCTCAACATCACCATGCCCCTGAAGCAGAAGATCATCGAATACCTTGACGAGCTTGACGAAATCGCATCCCTCTGCAACGCAGTGAACACGGTCTACTGGAAGGACGGCAGACTGTGCGGATCCAACACTGACGGCGTGGGCTTCGTCAGGGGGCTGAAAGAGCAGGGCGGCTACAACCCCGCAGGTAAGCAGTGCCTCATTTTCGGTGCCGGCGGCGCTGCCCGGGGAGTGGCTTTCGCCCTCGCAGGAGCGGGAATCGGGAGCATAGCTCTCTGGAAAAGAGCGTCGGGAGACGAAAAGCTCAGGAAACTCGCAAGCGATCTCAATGCCTACCGTGCCGGGATCTGCAGAGTTCAGTCCAGCGATCCCGCCGACATCCCCGGACTGCTGAAAGAAAACGAACTGATAATAAACTCCACCCCTCTGGGCATGGCTCCGAATACGGATTCCACCCCCTTTGACACTTCCCTGCTCGGAAAGGAACACATGGTCTGCGACCTCGTGTATGTCCCCCACGACACACTGCTTCTGCGGCAGGCGGAAGAAAGGGGATCACGAACTCTGTACGGGTACTGGATGACGATCTGGCAGGGAGCGGAAGCCTTCCGTAAATGGACGGGAGGGCAGGAACCCGACGTGGAGGTCATGACGAAAACAATGCTGGAGCACCTGACGAAAAAGTAATATCCAGCCCCTGAACGAGGGATGGATCGCCCGTGAGGCGGTTAGCCCCGGAAAACAGGCCGGAGGTGAAGGAATTGAAGATACTGAGATGGCTGGATGAACATTTTGAAGAGTATGTCCTGAGCGGTTTACTCGTTGTCATTTCCGTCGTCATGATGCTCCAGGTCATCATGCGATATGTATTCAACGCATCGCTGTCATGGGCAGAAGAGGCTTCCCGGTACGCTTTCGTATGGTCCGCCCTTGTGAGTATCGGCTACTCCATCAAGGAGAACAGCATTCTCAAAGTGGACACTCTTGTTGAAGCCCTTCCCGCCGGATTGAAACATCTTCTGATCACGCTGATCAACATTTCTGTCACCCTTTTCTTCGGATATCTCCTCATTAGTTCGATTCCTGCGGTTCAAAGGGTCATCATGACCGGTCAGACAAGTCCCGCCCTGAAAATTCCCCTTGGCTGGATTTATTCCGCGGCTGTCGTGGGCTTTTTCCTGGCAACGGTCCGGTCCATCCAGAAAACGGGGAAGGACCTGAGCGTTTTAATCAGGAAGAAGGGAGTGTAACCATGGTTTTGACATTGTTCCTTATCCTTCTCGCGGGTCTTGCCCTTGGTGTACCCATTGCCGTCGCCCTGGGTTTTGCCACGATCTTTCCGGGCCTGACAATCCCGGGTTTCCCCGCTTCTCTTGCGTATGTCGTCCGCAATATCGTGAGCGCTCTTGACAGCACACCCATGCTGGCCATTCCTCTTTTCATCCTCTCCGGCAACATCATGACCAAGGGTAAAATTTCGGACAAACTTTTCAATTTCTTTGCCTTTTTTATCGGCGATTTTCCCGCCGGGATCCCCATAACGGCCATCGTTACCTGCCTGTTTTACGGGGCAATTTCCGGATCCGGGGTTGCCACTACCGCCGCGGTGGGAGGCATGGCAATACCTTTTCTTGTCTCCCTGGGGTATGACAAGGTCTACAGCGCAGCGCTGGTGGCCACGGCAGGAAGCCTCGGCGTCATCATCCCTCCCAGCATTCCCTTCGTCACCTACGGTGTTGTCACCGGAGTATCCATAGGCAGCCTCTTCATCGCAGGGATCATACCCGGACTCGTCATCGGGATGAGCCTCATGGGCTATGCCTTCTTCTACGCCAAAGTGCATGGTGAAGACAGGAAACTCATCTCCGAAAAAGTAAAAACTCTCCGGGCGGGAGGATTTCTGTCCCTTTTCAAAGAGAGTTTCTGGGCCTTGCTCACTCCTGTCATCATTCTAGGGGGCATTTACAGCGGAGTTGTAACTCCCACGGAAGCCGCCGCGGTTTCGGTCTTCTACGCTCTCCTTGTATGTCTTTTCGTGTACAGGAGCCTGTCATTCACCGGACTGGGAGCCGTTCTAAGGGACACCGTCAGGTCTTACGCCCCCATCGTCGTACTGCTCTCCCTGGCAATAGTATTCGGCCGTGTCCTTGCTCTGCTGCAGGCCCCAACTGTTCTGAGCAACTTTATCCTGAGTCATTTCGCCGGGAACCGGTACATCTTCCTCATCGCGCTCAACGCCATTCTCCTGGTTCTCGGCATGTTCATGGACGTGGGGCCGGCCATCGCCATCCTTGCACCCATGATGCTCGCCGCCGCAACTGCCCTGGGCATAAGCCCCGTCCACCTTGGGGTCATCATGGTGGTCAACCTGGCCATCGGAATGGTAACGCCTCCCTTCGGGGTGGACCTTTTCGTTGCGGCACCCCTTATTAACGACCAGGTGATGAAAGTCGGCATAAAAGCGATCCCCTTCATCATCGCATTCATTTTCGCCCTCATTCTGATCACCTTTATACCGCAGATGAGCCTGCTGTTCCTGTAAAATCGGGATGTCAAGCGGGAGTTTTTTTCAATCCTGGGAAGGAACCGTTTTCCTTCGTGCTCAAGGGAGGTGAAAAGGACAACTACATTCGGTCAGCCCGCTTTTGAAAAGTTCTTCAGGTGGTTTTGAAAAGACGAACCGGGAATAAATATGAAGAAGGAGGGGTATCAAATGAAACAGGTCAGATTGTTTTCGCTCCTATTGGGTGTCGCTTTTGCAGCGTCGGTGTTGTTCGCAATTGCAGGTCCTGTGGCGGCCCAGGAATATACGCTGCAGCTGGCCGGGGCCTATCCTTCAACCGGGGAAACCCCGAGGGCGCTGGCAACCGTAAAGATCAAGGAGCTTATCGAGACAAAGTCCAACGGCAAGATCAAAGTGCAGATCTTCCTCGATAACCAGCTCGGCGGCGACAGGGAAATTCTCGAGGGCTGCCAGCTGGGCGACATTGCCATGGTCTCCCAGACAACCGCTCCCCAGGTAGGATTTATACCGGAGCTTGCTATCTTTGACATCCCCATGCTGTATGAAAACCTCGATATCGCGAGGAAGGCGCTGTCCGGTCCTTTCCGTGCCAAGCTCAATGAATGGTATGACAAGGCCGGGCTCAAGCTGCTCCTTTTTGAGCCGATTTATTACCGTGAATCCACCACCAGCAGACCCATAAACACCGTGGCTGATTTCGGGGGCCTCAAGATCAGGACCATGGAAAATGAATACCACATGGCCTTCTGGAAAGCTCTCGGTGCCAACCCCACTCCTCTGAGCTTCGCCGAACTTTACGTCGCCCTGCAGCAGGGAACAGTGGATGCCCAGGAAAACCCGTATGAAATCATCTGGTCCAGCAAATTCTACGAGGTTCAGAAATTCCTCATCAATACCCATCACATCGCGTTCATCCTGAGCATCAACATCAACAAGGGCATCTACGAGAGCATGCCCGCCGAATACAAGGCCATAATCGACGAAAGCATGAAGGAAGCCGCAGATTACCTCTTCGATCTCGCGAAGGCCAAGAATGACGCCATGCTGACTTCTCTCAAGGGAACCGGTATGACCATAGTCGATCCCGACCCCGCTCTTCAGGCCGAGCTGAAAAAGGCCGCAGCTGAAACGGAAAAGCTGATCCGCAAAAATGTCGGGGACGCAGTTGTTGATGAACTACTGAAGTCCGCCGAAGAAGCAAAGAAGTAGCGGTTCCTTCAATACCAGTCCGCAGAACAGCCCGGACTCGAAAGAGCCCGGGCTGTTTTTCATTGTGCATCACAGACACACTCAAGAGCATAACCGCGGCTTTGTGCGATGCTCTGCGGCGAGTCCCATCAACCCGAGGCCGGAGTTAACGGCCGAGGGATCTCGCAGTTGACCGAACCAAAAGCAAACCCGAGATCCCTCGGTCGCTCCGCTCTCTCGGGATGACAAACAAGGGCAAATCAGAATCGAAGGCAGGTCCCTCGTCACTTCGCTCGCTCGGGACGACAGGCAAACGGAAGGGAACGAACATAAAGAAGCGGAGGGTCTCCGGGTGTGACCGGGAACTCTCCGCTTCTCAATGGTCTGTTTCTATGGTCTGTTTCTATGGTCTGTTTCTATGGTCTGTTTCTGTCCTGAACAAATAAAAAAAGGATTTCCGGCAGCGTCCTACTCTCCCACGGATAGCCTCCGCAGTACCATCGGCGCTGGAGGGCTTAACTGCCGGGTTCGGCATGGAACCGGGTGTGACCCCTCCGCTGTGACCACCGGAAATCCAA
>Ga0123326_1000983_pt1 | contig 26383 bp, 23 predicted proteins | sample BioC13SIPDNA_FD_89739 | JGI IMG/M metagenome (GOLD analysis project Ga0123326, IMG submission 89739) | Anaerobic biogas reactor microbial communites from Washington, USA - Biogas_R1_A C13 SIP DNA | ecosystem: Engineered > Bioreactor > Anaerobic > Unclassified | place: Washington, USA | collected...
CCCATCACCAGAAATACCGTGTCGTAAATTTCGATACGCGTCACCATCGACGTATCGTTGATGTCTGTAATTAAAGCCGGATCGAGCGAACGGGAAACTACCGTCACCTGATAGTTGTCGCCAGCCATGATGATGTCGCCCTCTTCCGGAGAAATATAACTTGTCGGATATTTTGCCATCCGGTCTAAAAACGCCTGATAAGACGCAACCGTTACCTCAAACGTCTCCGGCGGTGGCGAAAAATAGACCGCGCTCGGGGAAAACTGATCCAGTACCGATGCCGCTGAACCCATGTGGTCATCATGTGCGTGCGTTATTATTAATGAAGACAGCTTCTCAACACCGGCTTCGCTCAACGTCCTTTTTAGCGTGCGAAAATTATCATAAGTGCCCGTATCAATAAGAAGCGTCTCCCCGTCCGGAAACATAAAAAGCGTCGCATCGCCTTGCCCGACATCTATGAACTGCACGCTAGCCGAGCCCTCTAAAGACAGAGGATCGACGTCCAGCGCTTCGGTCTTCTCGGTCACCGATACGCCCGGGATCGCGCCCAGCGGTTCATCATCATTCAGGACGGCATTGCTTTTTTGCGCGTGATCCACAACACCAAACAACGTGCGCCCCACGCTGAGGACACCGCCAACTATCCCACCCAAAACGAGAAACAGAATGACAAATATAACGACATTACCGGCAATGCGCCGGGGGTTCAATGTTCTCATGCAGACACTCCCTCTTTTAACAGGTGAAGAACGCGATCATTGCGCTTGAGTTTTTCTCTGGCTTTCTGAACACACATGCTCACACGCGATACCGAGACACCGTGCAAATCGGCAATGTCCTGATACGAAAACCCTTTGGCTGCATGTAATATATAACGCGTGCCTTCTTTCGCACAAACCGGCAGATCATTTGCAACCTGAGCAATACCCTCAACAACAAAATGACTCCACATCTCTTCGACATCTTGAACAATATCGTCTTTTGCATCATCTTCAAGCAACAAACAACGGCGACGCTTTTCGTAGACATACATATCCATAAACCGATGCTTAATGCAGACACATACAAAAGACTCCGGATTCGCTTTTCCAAGCGCCTCGTCAAAACGTTCCAAAACAATCATGCGCCCTTCCTGGACTAAATCGTCAAACTCCAGCGACGAAATCGACAAAGAGAACGACCTTGCCAACTTATAAATATATGAAGAAACACTTTCGATTAAGGATTCTATTGTGTATGTGCTCATGTCGATCTCCTTTCTTTCATCGCTCATTTGTTTACAATATATCACCGCTTGCAATAATTTACAATATATCACTGTTTTTCTTCATAATAATAGTGTTTCTCACCGTCCGTCACATAAAACGGTTCGGGTCCATCATAATAGAGCGCCCGGCCTTGCCAAATAACCGAATTACCGTTCTCGTCTAACTCCGGATCGGGAAGCAGCTCACCGTTTCGTAGCATCTTTTTACCATCCGGTAACAAGATGCAACCATCGGTATCGTACTTTTGGGGTTCAATAGGTGCTTTTTTCTTGTTCATTCGAATCGGAAGGACGTCCTCTTCTTTCATATCTTGAACATCGTTTTGACGAGAAAGGATGTCTTGAACAAACGGCGACTCAAATTCATCGTCTGCTTTTGAACTTTTTGATTTTTTCGTCCTGGTCTTCTTCGCCGCTTTTTCTGGTTTTTCGGGCTCCTCTTTTTTCTTCTTCTTAGCGTTTGCTTTACGTTCTTTATCGCGTTCTGCTTTTGCCATCGCAATACGCTTATCCGCTTCTCTTTCGACAATCTGATCGCAAAGCTCGTCGTGGTGTTCCCACGCATAATCGTCGGTAAATTTTCGCCGATCAAAATACCTCGTCACAAAAAACGAAAGCGTCGCACCTGCTGCCATACTCAAAACCGCAACAATACTTATGGCAACCACAAGTCCGGTATTGTCTGGTTTTTCTTCGAGCGGAGTCAACGTTTTTGTGGGCTCTGTGCCGGAAGGCGTCGGTGTTGGCGCAGCGAAAGCCGTCGCACCAAACAATACGAGGACACAAAGACACGTCAACACATTACAAATGAGATATTTCTTCATATTGAGCCTCCACAAAAATAGCGTTTTCATTTTGTCTACGCTTTTTGATTTGAAAGTAAACCACCCGACCCATAATGACACCAATCAAAAAACAGACACCCACAAAAATAGCCCACTCTCCCACTTCAACTTGAGATGTTTGACCGGAAATAACATTGAGAATCGGCATTTTTTGTACTTGATTCGATGCGTCATCAACCATACCGCCTAATAAAGAAGCCGGTGTCGGCGAGGGCGTTACGGTTGGTGTCGGCGATAACGACGGTTCCGGAGAAGGCACTGGCGTTACCGCTTCCGGTTCGGTTGGAGACGACGAATGAATCGGCAGCGCGACCGTTTCATTCGGTTGCGTCGGTGCGGATGTTGCGGCGGTAGGCGGAGTCGTCGAAGCCGTTGTTGGCGCAACCGTGGGAACGGGTGTCGAAATCGGCGTCGGTGCGACCGTGGGCGCAACCGTGGGAACGGGTGTCGAAATCGGCGTCGGTGCGACCGTGGGCGCAACCGTGGGAACGGGTGTCGAAATCGGTGTCGGAGCGGCCGTCGGGATCGGTGTCGGTGCGGGCGTGGGGGTTGGATTGGGCATATCGCCCAAAAACTGAATCGTAAACCGGTTAAAACCACCCTTTATGTTAAAACGATACGATCCCGCAGGCGCATCACCCACATAAACAGACACCGTATCTCCGGAAGCATCACTTCCTAAAACTCGACCATCCGGGGTGGTAATATCGACGCGTGTGACCGTGCTTTCGGTAAACTGGATCTGGATCGTGCAGCCCGACATATCCGCATCACGATTAACCGAAAGTATCGCGTCCATGCTAAAAATCGAACAAGCGCCACACAATAAAAGAACAAGAAACCGCATTATTCTTCCTCAAAAAGCTCGTCAGCGGATTGGGCGAGTTGGTCGGCCAAATCACCAAAATCGCTGGGTCCATAAATGAAACCCTCGCCCCGAATTTCTGCGCACAAGTTTTCGTGTTTCATGCGCTCAAGTTCGATCATCGCCAGAACAGAGTGGTGCATGAGTTGACTGGCAATAAGATACACGTCTGTCGAGTCCGGTGTCTTGTTGTCTTCTTCCGAGTAGATTTCCATTCCGCTTTTGTCTTTCATTGTTGTCTCCTTATCCTAATACTTATAATCATCAAGTTCATCGATTTCCGGACGCGTCGTATCGTCTTGGTGCGTTTCCATATCATCAACCGGGGCATAAAAACGACGATATACCCCCATCGCCAAAAGAACACCCATCACCAACCCAAAAAGAAACGTCCCCACAAACGCAAAAATAATTGTTTCCATATCAATCCCTCTTTATACTTCAATAGTTTACATTATATCACCGAAAAACAATCGGACAAGGCATTTAATGTCAACGTTTTCCCAAGACACTGCTTTTTTCTTGACATTTCAGACCATCGGCATTACTTTATAGTTAAGTCATTTAAGTGGTTGCTGGAAACAGCTGCCACTTTTTTGATATTATCAAATATCGTTTCGCATGCATGCAAAGGAGACAAAGGTTATGAAAAGTGTACTAAAAAACAGTTTATTTCTCGCGGCCAACGGTGTCGTACCGATGGCGCTAGCGCCCGGCGATATCGCAGGCGTCGACGAAGCATTTACCTGGTTTGATTCTTTTTTCATTCTCATTAAAGACAAACTCTCGACCGTTGCCTTTTCTCTGGCAGCCGTGGCGCTCCTTGTGATGCTGATCCTCTGGCTCGTCACCACCAACGAGAAAAAGACCGACTCCTACAAGAAAAAATTCTTTACCGTTCTGATCCTTATTATCGTTATCGCCGCAATCAGCGGCATTATTGCCATTGCAAAAAACATCGGAGCGGACCTTAACACGACAATTGGCGGCGCCTAATCTTTTTGCCTCTATATTTGTAGAAAACTAAAAAGCCCAAAAGAGCTGCCTGAGCGTCTGCTGGGGCAGTTCTCTCTTTTTAAGGAGAAACTGTTATGGATGACGTCATTTCCGGTATTTTCGATGCGGTTGTAGAGTATTTAGTGGATATCATTACACAATTACTTGATTTCACCACAAACCTTCTCATTGGCATGTTTAATCTTAACCTGACGGACAGCAGCTCGGGCATTCTCGTCACCATCGACGAATTTTTTCCTATGTTCGCAGCGGCGCGATGGGTCATGGTCTTCATTGGCATGACCATCGCGCTCCTTTTATTCATTATGAACATATACCGCTCCCTATTGCACACGATGGCGTCCGAAGAAGTCGAACACCCGTTGGTATTGGTCGTGCGGTTCATATTTACCATTATTATGATCGTCGCCTCTTTTACCATCTGTCGATATGTTATTTTCATGGCGTCCTACTGGTACGCCGCCATGTGGAGTTTATCCTCATACGAGAGCGATAATGCCACCTCATATGCCGCGCTCGCAGATACTCTGAGAGGAAATCTGGCCATTGCCGCCGTGTCAAAGGTAACGCTTATTATTCCGATCATTGAGCTCATCATTTTAATCGCGATCTTTTTTAACCTCATTAAACTCTATCTTGAAGTGGTTGAGCGATATATATTAGTGGCCGTTTTAAGTTACACCAGTCCCATCGCGATGGCGGCGCTGGGATCACGCACCACGTCCCGCGTCTTCTCGGGCTGGATGCGCGTTTATTTTTCGCAATTTTTGCTCATGACACTAAACATTTGGTTTATAAGAACCTTCAACGGTGCGGTCGCGCGCGCGCTTGTTACCACGGTCAGCGTTGGCGAAATCACCATCGCTACCGATCCCGGGCAAAGACATGTTTTCATTAACGGTACGTCTCTTGCGCAGAGAACCGGCGCAGACGGCACCATTTTTCTGGTATTTCTCATCATGTTGCTGGCACTTCTGATCGTTGCTCAACGTGCTGATGCATACCTCGCCTCAACCGGACTTAATGTCGCTCAAACCGGCTCGTCGCTTTTGGGCGAAATGATGATGGCCGGCAAAGTGGCGGAAGGTCAAATGCGGTCGATGGGGAACGTGAACAAGAACTTATCCCGAGGCGCGGACTTAGCACGTGGCTCGCTTCTACCCGTCCAAAGCGGAAAAACCGCTGCCGCGTTTGCAGCAAGCGGTATTGGCATGGGCACATCCGCCGACGGCATGCTCAACACCGTTGGTGGCGAACGCGTTGTCACACAAGCGGCCGCCAACAAAGAAACCGGCGCGGTTATCGGAAAAATCGAAGATCCCACACGCGCCAGCACCGCAACAACGGTTGCATCAACGCCTGCCGATCTTGCTGATCCGAACGCACCCGGGCATCTTTCCCGAAGCGCAAACGGTGAGATCATGAAAACCATGGCGCAAGGGCCGCTGGCATGGGAAGCCTTATCCGCGATCCAGTCCAAGCCCAACGCCAATTTACCCGACATGAAAGACGGGACGTTTGCCGGCATTTACAACCAAAGTTATAACGACGCACTGGCAAAGGGTGACCCCAACCCGTCGGAAACCGCAAAAAAAGCGACCGAAGACTTCGCTCGCGATCAAGGCGCGCTAAGCGACCTCAACGCCCACCAAGCCGAAACCGAAAAAATATTTCCGGAAGGCAAGGCGGTATTGGGCGATCAAGCTTTGAACGGTGTCGAAATTTCACCGTCGACCGAACCCGGCGTATATGATGTCAGCGGCACCACCGATGACGGGCAACTGGTCAGCGGCAAATTGGTTGATCAGGGTGTTCTCGGCGAAAGAAGCGCCGAAGACTATCCGGACGCATCCTTTTTGTCCGACGAAGACGGCAACCAGTACGCCTTTCTTCCTGAAACAGATAACATCGTGTCCGATAGCAACGGTTTTGGCGATTTGGAAAGTGCTGACAACTTTTATTCACGTGCCGGAAGCGAATTGGACGCGGACGGCGATTTTGATGATACCGAAAAACAAACCGCCGCTTATTCTGCACAATCGTTTAGCGCTTCGTTTAACGGTGATGTGGTCAACGACAACGACGGCATTGAGAGCCTGCCGGCATACGGCAACGTCAACGCGGCCATGTTCCACGGCGACGGCATTTACTCGGCGATGACCGACAATCAGGTCTTCATGACGATGGAGGACGCAAACAAATACCATCGACGCGAAGGCGATGCCACCTTTAGAGGCACCACCAAAGCCACCATCAACGGACAAGAGCGTACCTTTAACGTCTATGCCAACAAAGCCAACCCGAAAGATCCTAAAAAAATCCGACCGGGCAAGCGCAAAACCTTTACGCGGAGCATCAAGCGCCAAACCACACCCACTAGCGCACCGATGACACGCTACAAAAAAGGATCCCTCGGTTCGTTCCTCAACACCCGAAGAAATAAGCGAGGTTAGCTATGAGCGTTCGAAGCGGCGAGCGTCAAGACAAAACAAGTGATGCAATCAACAATTCTGTGGATCAAATCAGCGACGGCATCGAAAGAGGTCGTAGTCTTATTGACAACGCAAAAAATGCATCACCTCGTCTGGATCAGCCCGACGCCAACGACATCAGCAAAAACAACCTGGCGCAAATGCAAGGTCAAAACGCGGCGCAAAACACCATGCAAGGTGCGGCGACGGAAGCCGGTGCCAATGCCGCTGCCACAGCCGGTGCGGAAGCCGCCGCAGGCGCAGAAGCCATCGCGGGTACAACAGCAGCCGCGTCTTCGGGCGCTTCCGCTGGCGCAAGTGTCGGAACAGCGGTTGCCCCGGGCGTAGGCACCGCTACCGGAGCTGCCGTTGGTGCGCTGATCAAACCGTTAACGAAACTTCTCGTCGGCGTGCTTCTGTTCCTTTTCTTGCTGTTCTTCCTTGTTATTGTCGTTTTTCCTCAAATCTTCTTCACAAGCGTTTTAGAAGGCATAGCGGACGCCATCGATAACACCGGCGACCGCATCACCTTGTTCCTCAACGGAGACGACGACTGGAGAGAATATCCCGCAACCCCCGAGGGGTTATTGGATGCGGTGATGTCCGAAACCAAAGAAAAGCACACCGACATCATGCTCGACATAGATCAACTGATCAAAGATAAAGGCTGGGATGTGAACTTAACGCGTAAATACCTATACGATACGTCAAGCGACGGCAAAGGTCGGTTCGATGCGGCCTATATCGTTTCCATATACTCGTATGCTACCCCGTCCGACGAGCAAACCACACTGGATTTATCACGCGACTTGCTCGAAATCGAATTCTATGACTATAACTATACCGAGATGACCGCCACCGTGATGAAACCCGTCACCATACCGACGTACAAGCCCCAAATGATTTTTTACCTCACCGAAGAAGGCGCGCCCGTCATCGCCAAAGTCTACGTCCGAGACATCGACGAAATTATTTCCCTTGAAGGGCAAGTCCGTCCCGAATTTAGCGAAAAAACCATTACGGACTATTCGACCGGCGAGCCCGTGACCACCACCTACTATTGGCCGACGGGGAAAAATTACACCGTCGAACTCGAAGAAGACGAAGAAACGTTCGGCCAAATCGTCATTGAACAGACGTATGTGGAATCCATGGAAGATTTCTACGACGTGGATTTAGATGATGTGGTCGGGAAAAGCTTACTTGGCAAAGAGATTACCGCCGCCAATCAATGCACCACCCACGCCAAAAACCTCTTATACGCTGCCGGTTACGACGCGGAATTAGAAATGCTTAACAGCGCGGCGTTTACGTTTTACGGCTATCAAAGCCAAAAACCATTAACCGCCGAAGAAGCCAAAACGATCTTAGATAATCTTACCGCCACGCAAAACCAGAAATACATCATCAATATCGCGCTTTCCGGTGTCGGTCGTATCCCTTACTATTGGGGCGGCAGAAGCCCTGCCGGCTGGGACAACGACTGGGGCAAGCCCCGGGAGAACTCCAGCAACCCGAGCGGCGTGCCCGATATCTATAACGGTCTGGACTGCTCCGGATTTGTGCAGTGGACCTATAACACCGCCTACTATGAAACCCCAACACCCAACCCGCTGGCAAACGGATCGACCCACCAAATGATTTACACCTATATCTCCCCTCTCAACCCGAATTTCATTCTGGTCGATAAAAACGAACTCCAACCGGGGGATGTTGGCGTTTATGCAGGGCACACCGCGATCTTCCTTAAATACGACGAAAACAATAACCCCGTTTATATTCACGAAGCCGGCGGGAAAAAAGGCTGTGAAATATCAAGGAACAAGGATTTTACATACTATATACGATACCTACCCAACCAAGAAAACCATCTGCCCTGGACTTACGACCCGGGCTTTGGTCGCACCACCGCCGCGTCGGTCGCTGACCTCGCCCAATACGATTACGCCGCGATCGGTATGGACGCAAGCACATTCGAGTTTGTATCCCAAGTCCTGACCGCCGAATCCAAAAACAGCGACCAAGACCGATACTACATCGCCCAAACCATGAAAAACCGAATCGCTTCCCCCTACTACCCCGGTACCATCATGGACGTCCTATTACAACCGCAAGCCTACCCGTGCGTGGTTTATAATAAAGAATTAGGTAGCACGTTCGTTTACAATGCCAAAGGCGAGCCAATCGTAGCGACCGACAGCGCGCGGCGGATGGTGATGCACGTCTTCTCGAACGGCACGCTCTTTCCGGAAGCGATTGTACCGATTACGGGCGATAAAGAGATTTTACCAGCGGACGTGACGTACTACTCGCGTTGGGCGTATATTGAACAAGCCGGATACATAAACTACAAAGAATTTGACGGGCTATTTTTAAGCACATACACACCATAAAAGCAAAAGAAAACCGATAAGCGTAGAAAACTGAATAGGAGAAAAGCCATGAAGAAGGAAGTCACAAGCTACCTCGTTCCGCTTAATTTTAAGCAAAAACTCACGTTTTTTATCTTTACCGCCCGGGGTATTTTCGAAGGGTTGCTCGCTGCCGGATTGGTGGCCGCTATCGTTTTCCCATTAACGACACTGTTCGCGTCTTGGATACGCTTGGGCATTTTCTTAGTCCTGGGTCTGCTCGCGTTTGTACTGGTTGCCAAAGGCTTCTACGGCGAGCCGTTTTCTAAGATGCTCCTCATTATGATCGACCCATCGCGCCACAAACAACGCTTCTCGCTCCGTCGCATGTACAGTAAGCCCGTCAAGGGCGCACCGCTGAAAGTGCAAGACGTCGTTAAAGAAGAGCACGTCCGAGACGGGTTCGTCATCACCAAAAACGATCCGCCTCGCTACGTGAAAATCATCGAAATCTTTCCGATCAACTTTAGAAACTTGGATCCGCGCGAAAAAGAAACGCTCGTGTTCAAACTTTCGCGTTGGTATAAAATTGCGCCTCGAACCTTTCAGCTTAAGATCCTCACCAACCGTTCCAACCCGTCCGAACACATCGAAATCATGCGCGAAACCCTCGCCAAAGAAAAAGTACCCGCTGTCCGCGAAGTCGGCCAAGCCTATATCAAACACGTCCAAGAGATTGCCCGAAAACACGCGATTGCTAAGCGGTTCTTTTTGGTCTTTTCGAGCGACGGGATCAAAGGCGGGTTTACCGGCGAAGATGATGCTATGAACAAGTTAAACGTCATCGCCCGCGAATGCGCCTCGTTTTACGAGAGCAACGGTCACGGGGTCAGACGCTTCAAATCCACACATGAAGAGGACGAGTTTTTGCGCGAGGTCCTTTTCGAAACATACAATCGAAAGAGCTGCAACTACGACACTATGGGCATGCGAAGGGATAAGTTCACAACCAATCTCAGGGCGTACCATAAAGTCACCCGACAAGAAGCCGAAAACGCGATACCGGACAGCTACTATATCTCGCCACGAGGACTCGATTTAAGCAAACCCGACTATGCCGTTTGTGACGGTATGTACCGTGTCACCTACTACATCGAGGGCGACTCGATCCCCAATGTCATTAACCCCGGCTGGCTCGATTGGCCGCTCGAAAGAGGCATTGATATGGATGTGTTCTTCAAGGACAAAGAAGCCGACCTCACTCGCACAAAGTTACGTACAGCAATCAACACTGCAACCAAAACCGAAAGCAGCTTCAAAGGCGAATCCACGGTCAAAGATTTCATGCGCGCAAAAGGTCAAGCCGTCCAGCAAATCCTGATGGTTAAAAACAACGGGGAACGGCTTTTCTCCGTGCAGATCTATGTCACCGTCCATGCGCATACCGTTAAGCAACTCACCGACCTAACACGATACGTTGAGTCCATGTTCGAAAGCAACGGCATGCGTGCAAACCCGCTTCGTTATCGACAAGGACAAGCCTTCCACGCCACGCGCATGCTCAACGCACCGATCAGCGCGATCGAGCCGTTGTCCGAACGTATCGTTGGGTCGGTCACCGCAGCCGCCATGTACCCGATAAGCGCGTTTCAACTCAACGATTACACGGGTTTTTGTTTGGGTCAAAACCGTGATAATAAATCCGCAGTGTTCATCAATAACTTCAATACCGCACAACACCCGAACGCCAATATGCTCATTCTCGGTTCATCGGGCTACGGCAAAACCTTTACCATCGGACTATTAGCGGCACGCACACGTATGCGTAGCATTCCGGTCTTTATCATTGCACCAATCAAAGGCGTCGAATTCTATCGTCTGGCACAACTATTCGGCGGCACCGTCATTCGGATCTCGCCTTCGAGCAAAGACCGTATCAACATCTTAGACATTAAAATACCCGACTACGAATCCGAAATTGCGATCTCGGGCGATATCGTCTCCCAGACAAGTCTTCTTCTATCAAAGGTCGGATCGATGCGCACCTTCTTTAAGCTTATCTATCCCGACATCTCCTTTCTGGAAGAAAAACATATGGACATCATACTTCGCGAAGTGTATGCCGACAAAGGCATCACCGACGATAACGCGTCCCTTTACATCGAGGGCACGACCATAAGAAAAGAAATGCCGACACTCGGCGATGTTGCCGAAAAAATCAAAGAGAAAGAAGCGACCATGCCCGAACTCAAAACGCTCTCACAAATCATGGCATGGTTCACCGAAGGCTCGGGGGTCGGTTTCAACGGCCAAACCAACGTGGATCTCAAGACCGGCTTTACGGTTCTCGACATTTCAGAGCTCAAAAAAATCGACCCGGCGCTGGTACCGCTCGGTATGTATATCGCTTCGAACATCGTCCGGGGCGAAATCGAAGAAGACCGCACACGCAACAAAATGCTGATCATCGACGAATTCTGGACCATGTGTGGTGCAACATCCGATGATAGCGCCTCGGAGTTTTTGCTTGAATGGGCAAAGGTGATTCGCGGTTATGGCGGATCCATCGTCATGGCAAGCCAAGATATGTCTGACCTGTTCTCGAAGCAAAGCGGTACGTTCGGCAAAGGTATCCTGAACGCCTGTAAAACCCTGCTCCTACACGGCATGGAAAGCCAACAAGCCGCAGAAGTCCAAGACGTACTCGGCTTAACCGACGAGCAAACACTCGAACTATCCGCAGCAGAACAAGGCGATGTCCTTCTCTGCTCCGGCTCTGGCTCAAGCAACCGCGTCCCGATCAAGGTCATTGCCTCCGAACTCGAAAAACAAAAAATCACAACCGATGCCCGGCTCTTACGTGAAATCGTCAAAAACGAAAAGGAGAAAAAATCATGCTAAAACCAACGCGAATCCGAAAAATGCCACCTCGCGACACCATCAACTTCTACATGTCCCGACTTAAAAACCTAAGAAAAGAGCAGCTCGTGGAAGCCATGCGGTTGCACGGCAAAGGCGACCTGAACGAGTTTGGTCGCTCGCGGCTTTTGGAACTGGCAATTTCTCAGCGCATGGTCATCTTTAACCGCGACTACCCCAATAACATCGCGGTTGCCTCTGCTTGCGCCACACCCAGCCCGTCTGTGATTAAAGCGTTCTATATCATTCTCGATATGCTAAATCACCAAATGCGTGTCGAGGTCACCGGCATCAACGAATTCTACGGCATCGATGCGGTGAACCAAGACAACAACACCCTCATGCGAATTGTCCCTTTGCCCGCCGGCAACTTCACCACGCAGATCATTCTCAAACAAAAACACATGGATCAAATCTCATACGTTTACATGATCGACGACCCATCACAAACCAAAAACATAAGTCCACTGACACCACAAGACACGGCTTGCTACGTGCATAACCTACACCAAAAAAGACTATGGGAAGTGAAATATTATGACCTCAAAACCGAAAATTGATAAGGCCACCATTTCCAAACTCAAGGCTCAAATTGAGAGCTTGGATATCATGACCGACAGCGATCCGTCCTTTTACGCGGAGGAAATTTATCGCACGCACGCGGCGCTTGCCCAAATACTCATCACAACACTCACCGAAATCGAAAGCATTTCCGAAGTTTCGGAAATCATCGATAAGCAGCTTCAAGAACACGCGCATACCCTGGCGAAAACCGAAGACAAAAATGTGATAAAACTCACGCTCCCACCGCTCATTAAAAACAACAAACTTTTCGCCATCCCCGCCAAAAAAGCCGCACACTTAATCGCAGATCGAACCATCGAGGCTCAAGCGAATGCACTCAAAGACGCACCCATTTGTAAGAAAAACTGTACTGTCGTCTTTGTGCATCACTCGCCCAAACCCGACGCATGGGACTACGACAACCTCGCCTTCAAAGTCTATCTCGATCAAATCGCGCTATATTTTCTCGACGACGACAACGTCGGAAACATCAACCTCTACCAATGCTCAACCCTATCTTTGACGCGAAAAACCGAGGTTTTTATCATGCCAAAATCGGTGTTTCCCGACTGGATAAAACGCTTTAATACTATATAGTGTAACTGATAACGAGGCTGTTTATAAAAAACTTTTTTCATTACTATGTGGGAAAATGGCTCTAAATGCCCTATTATTAGGCATCAGGACATTTCCTAAACATCAAAAACACAACCGAGTGGGGGACCAGTGTTGAAATGGAACATCTGAACCTGAAAAGATCGCAAAATGACAACGACGTTACGGACGTGAATCATACGCCCGCTGTAATCCTCGATGAACTGATCCGGCACATCTATACATGTGGCGAAGTATATCGTGGCGACGTCAACGCTATCGTGGGAAGTAGTGGTTATGCGGCGCAGCTCCTAACTCGGTACAAAGACATATTCAGGATGACCGGCAAAGGAAAAAACTGTGCTGTGAAAATCATCGGCTACTCGGATAGTTCAACGGAACGTGCTGAACGAATACTCAACCGAATCGACACGAAGCTTGCTAAACACTGGATAAACAATAACACCGGCGAACGAAATACGGATGCCGGCACCAGACGCCAACGCATGTTCAGGCGTGCTCGCTTTTCTTTTCTTATGCGCTCGGCAGGCGCATACGTCGATTTTTTCGATCGCACCACTCTCGCCGAGGGCGGGAATAATGTATTCCCACCGCTCACCTACTTTGATGCTTGCGAAATTAAAAACGCAACCACAACGACCACCAAACTCGGAATTCAAGCCAGCAAAATCACCGGCACGCTCTATACGCCTCACGCGATCTTTGCCCTATACGGTTTTGAAAAAGAAGAAGAAATATCTCAAACTAGACCATCTACTGAAAAAATTATGAGTCAATTTCTTTCAAGTCTATTTTTCTCAAACAACATACAGCCCGGTGAAATCTGCGCCATCGCATGCATGGACGAATCTCTTTTGACCAAAGAAAACCTGATCGCACTTGCTAAAAATTTAGGGATTGCGTATCGGCGAGTTCTCTTCATGCCGAACAACAGCAAGGACGCGGCAAGAACGCTTAAACTATTGTCCGACAAAAACGCAACGCTCAAAGCAAGTGTCAGTATGTTCGATGAAAAAAATATCATCAAGCAAGACCTAATCGACCACGCCCTTACGGGCGAAACCAAGGAACACGTCGCAATCCTTCCGGACATCAAAGCCTTGAGTCAAATTCAAAACAAAACCAAGAGAGGCGCACAGCATAGTGTATGGTCAATACAAAATATCCCCGACTACAATATCCACGCCTTTGCGGATCAATCCCCTCTTTTTGAGCGTCTGTTCGACGACCAAGACGGAATCGTTATAAAACGCTACGACCCGCAAAAACTCATGCAGTTTATAAGCCAAATTGACGATGCGGACCTCAAATGGATATAAGAACCGCAGGGTGTGGGATCAACCCTTCCCCGCCCGCACAACCGAACTAGCCAGAGCAGTAGACGTCCGGCGCAGGGTGTGGGATCAACCCCCTTCCCTACCCGCCACCGACCTAGCCGAACCGGAAAGGAGCCACCACCATGACCGAACAAAACCTCACACGCCAAACCGATGACTTCGAACCCGTCGAAGAAATAACCACGCTAGACCTATCCAACAACTTCGACGACATAGACAGCGACGAGGACGAAGCGACCGACTCCGACATAAAAACCCGGCTAAACACATTAAAAAACCATCTGCTCGCTAACCTTTATAGCCTCGGCATAAAGCCAAAGCACGCGCTTTCAGACGACCTACGAAAAACCCTGAAAGAATCGGGCACCAAAGCCCGTCGATTAGAAATCCTGATCGCTTTTACATGCACCGCGATCGCGATGACGCTACTGAGTTTGCTCCTCGGCTACCTCAAGCGTGCGCCGATGCTGCTCCGCGACCCGCAAACACCCATGGGCTTCCTAACGTGCATCACCACCACGCTATCCACCGGCATGTTCTTTCTGTACGCGCTACTATCCATAATTCTAGCGTGCATCGCCATATACGTCATTCACATCAAGACCGGCATGCTCGATGACCGGAACATAAGAAAAGCAACCGCCGATACCTACGGCTCCGACGAGATCATGAGCGACAAAGAGATCCGGGACACCTTCCGCGTCGAACCAATTGAAACCAATGACGGGCCGCTTTACGGCAAGCTCGATACCGGCGAAGTCGTTGCACGCCATGTCGAATACCGCCCCGGCAAGAAAAACTTCAACTCGTCCGTCGTCGTGTTCGGTGCATCGGGCAACCGCAAAACCAGAGGTTACCTGATCAACAATATTTACCAATCCATAAGGCGCGGCGAATCCGTCATCATCAACGACCCCAAGATGGAACTGTACGCGCTGACCCGCCAACAGTTCGAAAAAGAAGGTTATAAAATCCATCTGTTCGCGACCAAACCCGACTTCATGGACGCGTCCGACCGATGGAACCCGCTAACGGGCATCAAAGGCGATTTTGTCAAAGCATCGATGGTCGCCAACCGCATCCTTGCAACCAAAGATTCCGGATTCTGGACAGACGCCGCGTTCTCGCTTCTAACGGGACTCATTCAGTACGTCACGGCCAACGACGTATATATACAAAATGGCAAAAACACACTCTGTGAGATCATGCGCATGATCACGACCGAAACCGATAGGGTTAAAACGCTAGCCGCCACAATACCTTTCGGACACCCAGCGCTCGACCAGCTCACGCTATTTTCAAACGCCGAAGCGAAAGTCCAAACCGGTGCCATATTCAATTTAGGTCTTGTACTGGGATTATTCTCCGGTGGCAAAGTGGGTCGACTCGTTTCCCATAGCGACTTTAGTTTAACCGACGCCGCGTATGGCGAGAAGCACGCCTACTTCATGGGCACCGACGACCAAGACGATACATTCTATTTCCTTAACGGTCTGTTGATTAACTTTTTCTACATCGACCTCATTGGCCTAATCGACACACTCCCCGAGCGGAAAGCCAAACGCCCCATCGCCATCTATTTGGAAGAAGCAAACCAATTAGGCATCATCAAAGACCTCGACAAAAAGGTCTCCGCAGCACGAAGCAGAAACCTACACACCACGCTAATCTTCCAAGACATCAACATGATAAGAAACCTCTACGGCGAACACTTGACCGGCACCATCTTAAACAACTGTGCCAGCTGGGTCGTCATCGGCTCAAACGACATGGAGACCAACAAATTCATGTCCGCCCGCGCCGGCACCATGACCGTTCTTCAAAACAGCACATCCGACCAGACCCGGCCTTCTCTTTCCCCATTCAACAGCGCAGCCTCAACCTCAAACGCTATGGGCGAAGGCAAGCGCGAAACCCTCACCATCGGCGAGATGTTCCGTTCCGGCGATAACGTGCTTTTATTCGCAAGCAAGTGTCACCCCGTTATCCTCCGTATCTTCGACATGACCGAACACCCAATGTATATCAAAAACGAAGCCAACGCGATCTACCACCAGCAATACAAGACCAACCCCAACTACACCCCGCCGCAACCCGAACCCACGCTAGCGCCTTCCCCCAACCCGGCGCCAGAGCCTGACGACAAACCGTTACAACTCCCCACCGAACCAATGCAAGCACCCTCGAACATCCATGATCTCGCAAGCCAAGATCTAGCGCGCGCGATAAACCAAACCGCATGCACGCCAGAGCCACCCGAAAAACGCCCTGAAACAAGATCAAACCGCCCGATGCAACAGCACCTAGACCTACCGGAACAAGAAGACACCGCACCGAAGTTCGATCAGCGAACCGACCCGCACGGATACAGTTGTCAGAAAGGCGCATACCTCAATAAAAAAGGGATCCCGTTACCCGAAACCGTTAAACGGCGTCCGCCCTACTTTGTCGATGACAAGTCCGATCCGCATTGGGTGTTTGTCGATCACATCAAATGGACCAAAGAGCAGCCGCTCCGACTCATGAACGCACCCAAGCCGCCATGTTTCGTCGCACAAGAAAACGCCTGGCACTATTTAGAAACCTTAAAAGACCCGACCCCGGTACCGCTGGAAAACCAATTACCCGTTCCGGAAGAAAAAGACATCGCCTCGCTCATGCTGGAAAGCCGGTTCTTTGAAAAACTGCCCGAGCGTGGGAAACCCAAGTTTGCAAAAATCGAGCCTGAGCCCGATAATATCTAAATAAATATGCGCCCCCGCGCAAAAGGAGCCATTATGGAAGAAAACAAAGATAAAGAAAACGAGAAGAAACCGCCACTCGCTTTGACGATCCTACCCTCACCGACGCCCGGCGTGGCCGAACACAAAACCGAAGACGAGTTCCCGCGCGTACAGCCACCCGTTGTGCCCATGACGAACTATGTTTATCTTCAAGCCCCGTTAAAAACGAAAAGCACCATCTATGGCATGCTGCCAACCGGCATGGCCGTCTCCGAATACTTCTTTGTCCCCAAAGGCGCCAAAAGAAGCAACAACATCGACCATAAGACCGCCATTGCAAATACCCTCTGCCTCGGCAACACCGCGCGCATCCATAACATGCAGCTCCTTTACATGCTGCAAGTCATTCGCCGTGAAGAGTCCTTGATCATTTGGGACGACCACGGGCTCTACGCCAATACCATCGGCCCGATCCTCGACGAGCACGAGTACCAAACCCTCGATGTCTCACTGCCCGTCGAATCCCAAGAAACACTCTGCAACACGCTCCGCACCCACACGCCAAAGATCGAGCGCCTGGAAGAACTCATAAACGTTGCGCAGCTCAACGAAATGCTCCAAAGCGTCCGGAACACCCATCAAAAAACCGCAATCTTCATTAACGTCGAAAAGACCGACCTCGACCCCATCGCCAAAGACCTCTACTACCTGTTCATGATGCACATCTATATCTATGTCATGAACGTTGCAAGAACCGAACCCGACCGTTACTTCTATTGGCCAGTCCATATTGTTATCCCGGAAATCGCGATCTTCGACGAAAATCGCTTCCCCTTCCGCCAACTGGAACTCGCACGCTATCGCGGCTTTCTGTCCTTTATCGGTACCGCACGCTGCCCGAATAACCTCACCGCACTCCAATACCGACCCGTCATCAAAACCGCATTCGTCAACAACCTCTTGGTACTCGAAAGTAATATCCACGACCAGTTAAGCGAAGTCATCAAACGCGACCTCGGCGTGACCATCGCCCCGCCCAGCACCAACCCGAAACAACACCTTGTCCAAGTCCTCGTCGAACGCCAAATCCGCGCAAAAATGGATCCGTTCGTTGTCCAAGAACTAAAATACGACGATCACCCGCTCATTGCCCCTTAAAACGTTGACATTAAACGGTTGCAAATCAAAAGCCTCTCTATTATTCTAAAAGCAAGTTGTTAAATAACGACTTGCTTTTATTTTTCGAAGATCACCACTAAAGCAAAGCAAAGGAGAACCCAAATGGACGAAAAAATCGTTCCCGATGAAATCATCGAGCAATCACTCCCACCCAAAAAAGCCACGCCAAAGCCACCCAAAAAGAAGACCCCTGCAGAGGCCCTCGTTGAAGATACCGCGCCTAGCGTGCAAGAAGATGATACCCACGCCAATGCCATCGAAACCGAGGCGGATCAACCTGGCCCGGCGGCAGGAGACGCCCAAAATATCGCGTCTAGCGTGCAAGAAGAAAATGCCCACGCTAATACCGACCTAAACGCCGAGTCCGAAGGAAGATCTGAAGCGAAGGCGACGCAAAACGACGACTCTAGCGAGGACACATTAGGCGACGATTACGACGCCGACACCGAAGAGCCTCTCCCCGCCACGAAACCACCCAAGAAATCGAATCCCGTTCAGGACGATAAAGCCACAGCAAAACCACCGAAGAAAGCCGAGAATAAAAGCAACAGCCGTTTGGCCGCCCCGGTAAGCGCAAGAACGCCCAAAGAGGAAAAGAACCGGTTAGAAAAACTGTTTCGAACCAAAAAAGGCATCAAGCGCATGGAAAAGGACGGCCCCAAAGTGCTGTCCCAAGAGGATCTGTTTAAGGAAGCAACGCTCGAGCTCGAACGCGCATCGCGCGGGTATATCCTGACCGGCACCGTTTCTGCCGTCAATAACGATAAATTCGGACCGCATGCCATCGTCTTTTATCGCGGATATAAAATCTGCATCTATGCCAAGCAATTCAGAGAATGGCCGGAGCTCAACGCCAAACTCTATGAAAACGAAAAGGACATGCACTTTAAGATCATGCGCAAGCAAATCGGTGCAACCATAGACTTTATCATCATGAACACAAAATTCGGCGGCGGTATCGACATCGAAAACCGAACCGCCATTGGCGATCGCCTCTCTGCCATGCGCATCAAACGCAATAGCTACTGGCTGCCCGATAAGCAAGGCGAGACCGAAATCAAACAAGGCTCGCGCGTTGAAGCACGCGTTGTGAACGTCACCAACTCAACGGTTATTGTCGAAGTCGGCGGATTAGAAATCTCTCTCCCCGCCACCGAACTCAGCTGGAGTTATCTGCAAAACGCCCAAACCCAATTCGCACCGGGCGAAGTGATCCCGATTGACATTCTGTCGATCAAGACCACGATCCGTCCGGACGGTGGCGTTATCGTCAGCGCCACCGCATCCCACCGAACGACCCAGCCCAACGAGCAATACGAAGCCGCACGCCAACTGAGCGCCGGTATGATCTTACGTGGTATCGTCACCAATACCGCGGTTGCAAGCTCTGCCATCTTCGTCAAACTCGACAACGGTGCCGTCGTGAAATGTAACCCGCCCAACGGCGTGTTCGAAATGCCAAACGTCTACGATCAGGTCAACGTACTCATTAGAAACGTCCAGTTTACAGGCGACGCACCCCGCGTCTCTGGCGAAATCCGAGGCATACTCAAAAAGGACCTGGCGCTCTACTAACCCCCACGCGTACACCCTGAAAAATATAAAGACCGGTAGCAATCGCCGCCGGTCTTTTCGTTTGTCTAAAAAATCAAAAAGCTAGTCGTTCATTTCAAAAAAATCCCGAAGCAAAGACTCCACTAAATCGCCGTACCTCTCCCCGGTCTGCGCCCGATGAAGCATCAAACGCGACAACACGTCCGGACTTAACTTGACGAGCACGCGTTGTGACACGCGATCCGCTTCTGGCGTCAAAACTTCTGGCACGCTTATTTTCGGACAGTACCGCTCCAACCACGCCTTCGCCTCGCCGATATCGTAGAGTATGATGTCCTCGAACGGCATCGACTCTGCCCCGCCCTCAACGTGCAAAAAAAACACACCATTGCGATTCACATAAAGCGTTTCCCGATCAATATACGATGACGGATCATCAAAATCATACGACGCGACCCTTTTGGCCGTATCGGTATTACAATACTTTTCTTGTATGATTTTCTTCATGGGTCTCTCCCCTCGCTACTCTTACTAGTATTGTATCAGACACCCGAACCTTTGTGATTCCACCCCCCAAAATAAGTGCAACCCTGCACTTTTTTTCTAAAGAGCGTATTTCCAAAAATAAGTGCAACCCTGCACTTTTTTTCTAAAGAGCGTATTTCCAAAAATAAGTGCAACCCTGCACTTTTTTTCTAAAGTGCGTATTCCCCAAAATAAGTGCAACCCTGCACTTTTTTATCAAAGTGCGAATTTCCCAAAATAAGTGCAACCCTGCACTTTTTTATCAAAGAGCGTATTCCCCAAAATAAGTGCAACCCTGCACTTTTTTCTAAAGAGCGTATTTCCCAAAATAAGTGCAACCCTGCACTTTTTTAACCCACATCATTCTTGTGTAACAAAATCGAAATAGTATCTTTTTTCGATTTTGTGATATGATGTCAATAATCAATCAAAAGCAGAAGAAAGTCGAGGACAATCTATGGTCACATGCTTTTACAACAAAAAAGGCGGCGTGGGCAAAACCACACTTTCCAGCAACATCGCCGCTGTCCTTGCTTACAAGGGATACAAGACGCTTATTATCGACATGGATGCGCAATGCAACTCTACGCGATATGTCTTCCCCGAGTTTGACGCGGAGCGCCACCTTAGCATTACGGACTTGCTCTTTGACGGGAAAAATCCCGAAGATGCCATTTTTGAAACAAAAATCCCAAACCTTTTCATTTTGCCGGCATCTTCAAAACTCGACAACGCAAGCAGCCGATTGAATCAAGATCCACTCAGTAGCCCCAGCACCAAACTTTACACGATCATTAAGCGCGGAAAATTAAAAGAGCGTTTTGATTTTATCATCATCGACTGCCCCAGCCAAAACGACACGGTGACAGCCAATGCGCTTAACGCCGCAGACAAGTGTGTCATTCCCGCATGCGCTGACGAGTTTAGTCTGGTGGCGATCATCGATGCCATCGGCATGATCAGCGTTGTATCGGAAAACGGGATCGGAACAGAAATCGAAACCGACGGCGTTATCATAAACAACTTTAGAAAAAATACGCGCGTGGCAAACGCCAACTATAAAGAATGTGCGGACTCGATCCCGGACAAACTGTTTGAAACCATCGTTCCGCAATGTTCCGAGATTCCGGATAGCTTGCCCTTTGGTCCGGTCATAAGCCTCAAGGGAAACACAAAGTCCAAAAAAATCTATACGGATCTCACGAACGAATTTTTGCGCCGAAACGGATACGCGCTCACGAAAGGAGAATGAAAATGCCCATCAACCTAAAGGAAAGACTCGCCACCGTTACCGATGTCAAGTCAACGGTCATCAAAGTAGAAACCTATAAACTCCACAAACACCCTGAAAACGATAACATCTACGGCGTCTTTGATCCGGACAAGAATACCGCCGACAAAGAGCTCATTTCACACGTTTCCGAGATGGGCGTCTTGCAGCCGCTACTGGTGCGTCCGCATATCGCCATAGACGGCGAGTATGTCATCATATCCGGACACCGACGCTTCGAAGCGGCCAAGCGCGCCGGCATTAAAAAACTGGAATGCAAAGTCTATCACACGCCAACCGCCGAGGATCTGATAAAATCCGAAATCGCACTGATCATCACCAACCAAAACCGCGAGAAAGACGGGAGCCGGCTCAACCCCCGCGAATACATTTTTATGAAAGCAAAATTGCTCGAACTCAAAAAAATCGTCCCCGATGCGTTTAAGGGGGTTAATATCCGTGAAGCCCTCGCTGAAACACTGGGCACCGCCGAGCGAACCATCGCCACCACCGAAAAAATCATCAACAACTTGCCCGAAGAAGAGAAGAAGCAATTTCTAGCGGGCGAAATAACCCAAGAGAAAGCCCACGCCATCGCAGATACCATCGTCAAAGCCAAACGTGCGCCAAACAAAACCACGAAAGATAAGGGCAAAATTAGCACGGGAAACAACGCCAGCATCACCGTACCGATACAAAGCGCCTATTCTGCCTTTAAGTGCGCAATGAACCAATCAACGGAAACCAAGCAGCTCCCCGAAGCCAAAGCCGTTTTAGAGGCGTTTGAGGCGCTTCTGAGGCGGTTAAAGGCAGAATGACAACTAAAACCATGTGAAACAAACAAGAAACCGCCAGACATATCTCCGGCGGTTTTTCTTATATAAAGTCGCAACGGGGTTGACTTTATATAAACTATGCTGTATAATGAGTTTATGAATCAAAAACACATTCGCCGTATTGGGCGAGGAAGGTGAGTTTATGAAAAGAGAAATCAAACTACAAGAAATCACCGAACAAGAGTCCGGCATCGTCATTTATCCGGACGGTTATATCGCCGTCGTCAACTGGGCAGGGAAGAGTGGCCTACCACGCTACATGGCACCGTTCCACGATCCGATTTTTATGCCGACGGACGAAATCTCGTTCCGAACCGAAGACACATCAAACATCGTCTTATATCTCCCCGAAGGCTATGAGGTCATCGCCGACAAATTTAACGACCTTCAAAAACTTTTTGACGATTTTTCGCAAAACCAAGCGAAGGTTGGCGGTCGGATCTATTACATCAACGACGAGATCATCGTCATTGCACCGGACGACTGGAACTAAATGCAGAAAGGGGAGACGCATGGGACGCACGAATCTCTATTTTTCAAGTCAAAACGGGTACGTGGGCGCAAGCCGAAGCGAGCGCAGCCAAGCCGCCATTGAAAACTATGAAATGCCAATCTCGATGATGTCCAAAACCATCATCGATACGTTTCTTGGCTTAACGCGCGACGACTTTGATCCGATCCATTATGATCTTTTGAAAAATACGTCGGTTTCGAAGTGGCGTTTTGTTGCCAAAACCAAGACGCAGCGTTCGTCCTGGCATCACACCAGCTCACGCTTTAACAAAACCGATCACTTTAGCCTACACGCCATTGCAGAAAAAATACTCGAGGTCAGTGATACGCTGGAAGACGAGTATCGCGCGCATCTTAACCACGCCAAGACGTCCGCACCGGCTGTGAAGTACGGCGTCATATGCGTGCAAGTATGGGGCGGAAGCAAAGCACACCCCAAAGTGATTGGGCACGAACAAGCGGCAGGCATCATTCAGGGCGAATGGCTCTATTACAAAACAAATCACCTTGCGAATGGCGCGACGCAAAAGTATAAAACCACTGCGAATAAAGTCGATTGGATAACGGTCTATCCAACATATCGTGAATTAACCCAAAACCACCCGGAATATAAAAAGACAAAAGCCGTTTTTAATGCGTTGATTAAAGAAAGAGAGCCGAGAGTCGGGCAGGAGGAAAGAAAATGAATGATAACGAATTTTACGAGCTAATTGAAGAATATGACGATGGCGAATTGTACTCAGACGGTGCAAAAGCCGTTAAGTTTGTATGGGGCTACGGAGAGCAGTGCGGCAATGTACTTGGGTCGTTTGCAATTTGCGAAGTCGGCACCATTGAAGACGGAGAATTTACAGCATCCGACGACATCCACGACAAATACGGTTGGTGGATACCTGAAGAGTACGCGAACGAGGAAGAGTTCTTCGACGAAGCGTGGGAAGCAATGGAAGAATGGCAGGCGGAGTTGCTGAAAGAGATCTATGAAGGCAAGATTTTTAAGTAATCCGTTTTTCTAAAAAACATCGCCCAACAAGAAAGTGACAAAACATGAAAAAATAATTAACGGTTTCCAGGAGATTCGCTCATGAAACAGGTTTATCATTATTTAGCCATGAAAGACCACACCAACAACGGTAAAGTGCTGGCGTTCGAACGCAAAACGAAGCGGGATCGTTACCTTGAAAAGACTGAGGGTGCTTATATCCCAGATACAAAAGAGATCCGGCGGATAATGGAAAACGATTGGTACGTATCCCGCCCCAAAGAGAACGTCGAAGGCGTGCATCAAGTGTTACCGGTGATGACTGAAAATGAAATTATCGACTTTTCAAAAAGCGTGTACGACGGCGGGTGGAGGAGCACCGACCGCGACGAACTGATCGACGAGTACGGCCTCGATGAAGGTGATGCAAAGACAATATGCGAGCGCCTCCAAAACTACGAATACACCATGCCGATCAAATACACCGCTGCGGTTTTAAGTGGGACATTCCGTTTGGATCGGATGCGCATGACCGATGACGAGATTGCGGTTTTGGTCGCTTATGAAAAGGATAAACATCACGATTACACCGTTCTAAGTCAAACATTCGAAACCGAAAAAGAAGCCAAAGAGCAACTACAACAATGGCAAGATCGTTGCGTGATCCGTAGAACGCAAACCCAACTGGAAATCGAGATTTTCTGGCTCGAACTCCAAAAAACAAAACGAGACAACACCGGAAACATCCTAGAAAAAAGCATTCTGGAAGACCTTTATCCGAATTTCAACGCAAGAGAAGGAGAAAATTTATGAAAAAAATAATTAACGGCTCGATTTACAACACCGAAACCGCACGAAAAATAGGAGCGTTTGAACACAGCAACAGGCGTTCTTTTGATTATTTTGTCGAAACGCTTTTTCAAACCCGTGCCGGCAAGTATTTTCTACACGGCGAAGGCGGTCCCAACAGTCGCTATGCCAAGCTGATCGATAACGCATCGTTTTCCGGTGGGGAAAGAATTGTTCCCTTTACCGCCGATGAAGCGAAAGGCTGGGCGGAAGACGGACTGGATCCAGATCTTTACATTGCCGAGTTTGGCGAGCCGGAAGAAGCAAGCGATGAAAAGAAGGTCATATCCGCCAGCATCGCTTCGGATGTCTATAACGCACTTCAACGCGCAAAAGCCAATACCGGCAAGCCCATGGGCGAACTCATTGAACAAGCGTGCAGGAACGCGTATATGCGCTGAGCCGATAGTTTCTCTCTTAAACACCGTCAGAGAGTCACCCAAAAGGTGGCTCTTTTAGCGCTTAATCCGCGTCAAAAATCTCGTCCGTAAGGCAAATCGGCTGCACCACGCACCCACGCCAAAGATCCAAAATAACGGATCTCAAATACGCTTCTGGCTTTTGCATCTCAACTTTTTCAACCCTTTGAAAAACCTCAAAAACAAGTCGCTCAAACGCCGACAAAAGAGATCTCGACCGCGTTTGGTGGACGTAGCGCGTGAAACACGACCGTACATCAGACGGCTTTTTTTGCGTCTCGTAGAGGATCTGACAAGCGACCTTCTGCACAAGTCGCGCCAATAGAATCTCTGGATCCGAGAGCTCATGACCTGCGAGCGCCTCAAGCGAGAACCCATTTTCGCCCAAATAGTCTGCGTAAAGCGCCATGTTGTTGCAGGACGGGAAGAGCCCGTGCTTTTTGTACATCGCTTGAAGTGCCATCGATCGCAGCTCATGATCAGACGCCGGAGCGACATACGGATGGCTTTTCGTTTGTGTTTCGCAAAATGCTCGCTCTAATTGGATTTGCGTTGACAAAGAGACCGGGGAGAGGTCCTTTTTATCATGGTTTTGATTTCCTCGACCCGATCGTGTCTGGATCTGAAGGATAGATTGCTCTTCACCAAGATTGTTCTTAGACGAAAGATTGCTCTTTATATTAAGAAGCCCGTCGTTATTTTCCGACGGCTTTTTTACTTCGGCTTTTTTCGCACGGCGCGCGCGCGGCTCACGGCGCACCGGAAGATCAATAATCGTGTACTCGCTTTTCTGAAATCGGTGGGTGAGTGGGTCCCGGCTCTGTGAAAAGTCAATGAGTCCGGCTTCATAGAGCTCGTCGAGGTATTTTTGTACCGATCGCTCGCTCATACCAAGATAATTGGCTAGGTACTCGCGCGGCTGTTGGACAGTTTTATTGCCGGCGGACTGAGAGAGGATGGTGAGATAGAGCGCCTTGGCCTCAAGGGACAGGGAGGAGCAAGTCACCGACTGATAGCAAAAGGCAAAGAATTTCGTGTCTTTTTGAATCAAATTGAAAATGAGCGTCGGACTATGTGCGGACCGGTTTATTTGTTTATATTGCAAATACCCAAACTTGCGGAGATTATTGATCGCGCGCATAAATCGCGGCTTCGACAAGTCTAAAAGCGAGAGCGCGGTGTCGCGCTTCATGAAACATTCGTTTTTCCCAGAGCAAAAAGACGAAATGAACGCCAAAACGCCAATTTCTAGCGCGTGGGTACGTTTATCTTTAATCGC
>Ga0123326_1000991_pt1 | contig 26265 bp, 20 predicted proteins | sample BioC13SIPDNA_FD_89739 | JGI IMG/M metagenome (GOLD analysis project Ga0123326, IMG submission 89739) | Anaerobic biogas reactor microbial communites from Washington, USA - Biogas_R1_A C13 SIP DNA | ecosystem: Engineered > Bioreactor > Anaerobic > Unclassified | place: Washington, USA | collected...
CCATCGTGTCATCTCCTCGATTGTCCTAACTTCAAGTAAGATGACACCTTAACCGAATACTGCTGCATTACCAACACACACGAATGCACTGCTAGCAGTGCTGCCTATAAATGGCTGCCCCGAACCCTGAACCCCGAACCCCGAACCCTGAATGTCGCCAGTTGAGCGAAACCCCGCCATCCGGGAGAATGGGGCGACTGGACGGAGAATCAATCGTCGACACCACCCGGAGGAACGAAATGGCAACCTATATCGTCTTCACCCGCGAAACCACCAAAGACCCCGCCGAAATGGAAACCTACTCGCAGAAAGTCGGCGCCACCCTCGCCGGGCACCCGGTGGAGGTCCTGGCCGCCTACGGCCGGCAGGAAGTGATCGAAGGCCCGGAGGTGGAAGGAGTCGTCATCCTCGAATTCCCCTCCTTCGAAGCCGCTAAAGCCTGGTACGACGGCCCCGCCTACCGCCAGGTCCGCGAACACCGCTTTCGCGGAGCCGACTATCGCGGCGTGATTGTTGAGGGAGTCTAAATGGCAATGCGCCGGAAAAACGTTGGTCGGCTCTCCTGAGCCGACTGCAAGAACCGCCGGAAGACTCGGCTCTGGAGAGCCAAGCTACGAAGGAGAACACCACCATGAAGACAAAACACAGCATGAGCGTTGTGTGGACCGTGGCAGCCATGTCTTGGACGGCGGCGATGGTCGCGGGAGCAGAAGTTCAGCGGCCGAATATCGTGTTCATCCTGTCCGACGATCACAGCGCCCCCTTCGTCGGCTGCTACGGCTGCACGGACGTCCGCACCCCCAACCTCGATCGGTTCGCGGCGGAAGGAATGCGGAGCGACCGTTACAAGTTCATTTACAACTGCACGCCCTGGATTCCGTATGCCCCGGTCGACTCGGCCGGAGGCCCTGGCTGGCAGCAGATGAAGCAGGCGGCCGCCGACGGCACCCTGGCCGAACCATTGCGGCAGACCTATTTCACCACGCCCCGGCCGGTCTACGAACTCTACGACCTGGAAGCCGATCCCTCGGAACTGGAGAACCTCTCCGGCCGCCCCGCCGTGGCCGACGTCGAACGCCAACTGCGGCTCGCCCTGATCGAAAAGATGATCCTCGATTTCGACTACCTGCCGCTCCCGGCGATTCCCGGAGAGACCGCCGGCAAACCGGCGCGGAAGGCGCAACGGGCTGGGAAGAAGTGAGGCAAGAATCCAACATGGCCGCCTGGCACTCGCGAAACCGATCGATCGCTGGAACCGTCGAAGCGACTGTACGCGACTTATCAGCTTGCACCAACAACATGCCACTTCAACCGCGTCGGTGCCACTGGCATATCGCCAGTGTATTATGGGTGCTTATTTCTGATTAGAACTTGGAACCACTGATCCCGGCATCTCGGAGCCAACAATGAACAGCATCGGAAGGAAAAGCGTGGGAGCCTGCCTGATTGCACTCATCGTCGCCATCGCAGCGACAGCCTCAGAGCCACCGCCGACCACGCCGGCCGACGACCTGCCGCCGGAATTCAGCCTCTTGTGGCCACCCGATTCAGGCCACCAGTACCGCTGGACGCTCATCGGCACGAATGAGAAGGCCGAGGACCAGGAGAAGCTGCATCCCGAACTCAACGCGATTCAAACCATTTGGCACCTTCCCCTGGCGGCCGACCGAAACGCCTTCAAATTCGAGTTCACTCGCCCGCTGCGCAGGGGGGGCAACGTGTTCCACCTCTACATGAAGGCCGACGGCGACGAAAACACGGGAAGAACCGACGGAGGCATTCACAAGGGCGTGGATTACATGTTCAACCTGATCGACGGCGATCCGAACCACCAGAGCACCGCGCTCGTGGTGTTCGGAGCCGACGGAAAGACCCGTCGAGGCACCAGCGTCGTCGTCATCCGCGGAAACGCGCTCTATCTGGCCGCCGAAATGTCCCTCAAGCAACAAGAGGGGCATTCCGTGTTCGAATACTTCGTGGCGTCGTACGTCAAGAACAACGGTCCCAGCACCGGCCTGGGGTATCACCTGGTTTCGTCGGAAGCGGCGCCCACGGTTTCCGACACGCGGCTTCTGGTCAATCCCGAACTGGTCGTCGTGGGCGGCAAGGTTCCCGGATGGCAACTCGCCGCAGGAAGCAGGCCCCCGCAGGCCGTGCTTGCCGCCGACGACAACGAAGGTGCGGTGATGATCGAAAACCTCTACTCTCCTGAAGGCCTGACCCAGACTGTAAGCCTCAGCTCCGGCCACTATCTGCTCCGAGCGCTGGCGAAGACCAACGTGTTCCAGATCCATCTGTTCGCCGAGAGCACGCGAATGCCCGTGGCCGTGTCGGACGAGTACCGTTGGGTGGAAGTCCCCTTCCGCGTGCCCCCTTCCGACGACGATTCCAGGAAGGCGGTCCTGCTCGGATTCCGCTACCTGGCCCGCCCCGCGACGGGAAACGCCTCGCGGTTGCCGGCGAGGCTGTCGGTAAAAAAAGTGGAGCTGATCCGCCTGGGCGACTCGGTGCTGCCCGAACCCTGGGCCGAAACATTGCCCGTCGATCCTTTCCACGGGCTGAAGCTGCTCAACGAATCTCCCGCCTGGAACCGGCCGGGCAAGGTCGTCTTTCAGGATTCGTTCCTCGGAACCGAGTTGTGGCTGATGACCCAGGAGGGAAAGGTTGACCACTCTTACGTCGGCCACCCCGATTTCAGCCACGACGGCAAGTATCTGCACATCGGCTTCCGCAGGTCGCCGCGAGGCCTTCTTAGAACGGACGGCACGGCACGTTGGCTCAACGACCAGTGGCAGGGGCTCGTCTGGCTGTTCCCCTGGGAGGAGAAACGCCTGCCCAAAGGGTCGGATCCCTCGGATTGGATCGTCCTCTCGCGGACGCCCGCAGGGATCGAGATGCACAACGTGGCCACCGGTGCGAACCATCGGATCGAGCTGCCTTCCCGGCCGGGCTGGCGGATCGTCCATCTCCCGGGCATCGCAACCTACGGGGGGCGAGGCCCGAACATGCGGCAGATCAACCACGAAACGCTGGTCTGGTACTCGGAAGACAACCGATCGATCGGCCGGTCCAACGTCGAGGGAGAACGCTTCACGGCATTGCCGATGCGGACCATTTCCTCCCGGCCGCAAGACGACACGGTCTATGCCGACATGTCGAGCGTAGGGGGCAAAGCGGGCGACAACTGGCGAGACGCCGTCGACCGCGACGGCAACCGCTACTTCCTCTTCGAGATCAACCGCGACCATCTCCCCGACCATCCGACCAACCCCTACCAGGTCTGGGCCCTGTCGCTCACACAGGGAGACAATCGCGGATTGCTCCGCGTGTTGCCGCATCCCAAAGCCAAGATGACCGAATACGTCACGACCCAGACGGGCATGACGCCGCAGCCTTCCGCAAATTGGTGGAACTTCGCCGCCGGCTTCCCCTGGTCGGGCGACAACGCCATCCTGCTCCTCGAAGACGGCACGCTGGTCCACATGAGCTCCCTGGGCATGCACAGCAGCTTCGCCGGGGACAGCACGGTCAGCGTCAACTGTCCCTATACGGGCGACGTCCGTTTTGTGGGGAACTATCCCCGATTCGACCGGGTCACCTGGCCCCACGAGTTCCGCCGCGACCGCGACTTCGCCGTGGTGGCCAGCCACGCCGAGCCGGCCTCGCCGCTGGTGATGATCGATCTGGAACACACCACGATGTGGACCGTGGCCCTGACGAATTTTCACGATTATGCCATCCGCTACAAGACCCGCTGGAACAAGGAGGCCTATCATAAGCCGATGTTCCGGCCGGCGCCGACATTCAGCGCCGATTTCACCAAGGTGATCTTCTTTTCGTCCATGCTGACCGGCGACCGTCCGGACCGGATATGGGGCGATGTCTACGTGGCAGTCGTCCGCTATCCCGAACCTCCGCTGAACCTGCGAATGGAAGGAACCGCCCTGGTGTGGGACATACCTCGCCGCCACGCGGAAATCCGGGGGTTCCGCCTCTACCGGTCCGACGAAAGCGGGCGCAACTACCGGCGCGTCGGTGAGAAACTGCTGACGGGCACCCGGTTTGATCTGCCGCCAAACTCGAATGGATTCTACGTGTTGACTTCCGTCGAGCATTCCGGGTTGGAGAGCCGCACGTTCTCCAACGAGGTGAAAGCAGGCGAAGGGAGCAACGTCTTCCGGCATTTCTACCGGCCTGCAAGCGGCAAAGTCACCGGCCCGATGGTTCCCTTCTTCGAGCCCGCCGCGACCGGCGACGGCTATGCGGTTGCCGTCACCGATCCGGAACGGATCTATCGGCAAAAGCTCGAGGAAGGGCTCGCCGGATCGGCGGCGATGCAAGTCGCCGTCCCGGAACCGGGCCCGGTGCGCATCCTGGCCCGGGTCCGCGGGATGTCGGCTCTGGAGCGCGAGAGCTATACGACAGGTTGGCCCCGAACGGGCGAGGCGGGCAGCGGCCGGTTCACCGTCCGCATCGGCGGCAAGCAAGTGGGCACGATTCCCGTCGAAGGATCTTCTTGGCGATGGGTCGCGCTGGATACCGATGTGGTTCCACTCTCTGCGGGCACCGTCGAGTTGGAACTCGCCACCAGCGATGCCGGGATCGCCATCGACAACGTTCTCGTCACCAACGACCCCGGTTTCGTGCCGCCGGGCCGCGGGCAAGTGCCGGAGAGAATCGAGGCGGCGCCGCAGGGGCTGCGCGTCGAATCGTTCGGCCCGCAAGACGAGCGGGCGACCGCCGGGTGGATCACCGGGCAGACGCCGCGCGTGAAACTGGCATGGCAGCCGGTGGCCGCGCCGCAGGGCGTATCGCACTACAACGTGTACCGCTCCGATACGCAAGCCTTTGATGCCGAACCGGAGACGCTGCTGAGTAGTCCAAGCGAGCCAGTGTTCTACGACGTCGGTCTCGAAGCCGGGCAAACGGTCTACTACCGCGTCCGCGCCGTCGACGCCTGGGGCAACCAATCGCCGGCTTCCGCCGTGTTGGCGGTGACCGGGCGCCCCCAGAGCGGGACAAGCCCGCAACCCGACCTTCACAAACATGCGCGCACCATGCGCACAAGTCCAGCACAATGACACTAAAACTTGAGGTCTGACTGACATGCACCTACCAAGAAGCATTCGAGCGCCGATGACACTCGGCCTGGTGGCGGCGGTATTGATGGCCGCACGCGGCTTGCCTGCCGCCGAACCGCCCGCACCTCCGGCGCGAGCCGACGTCGAACGAGCCGTCGCCGCCGGACGAACCGCGGGCGAGGCGAAGACGCCAGCCCGCCCCCTGACGATTCTCCTCTTGAAGGGTCCCAAGGACCACGGCCAGCACGAACACGACTATCCCCGCTGGCAAGCGAGGTGGGCGCTGCTGCTCGGGGGGAAGAACGCATCAGACGAGAAGGCAGCCAACCTCTTCGGGCCGGATCGGCCTGACCCGTCTGTGAACGAAGGTGCGGCAGGCGTACGCGTGATTCGAGCCGAAGACTGGCCGAATCCCGATCAATGGGAGACGGCCGATCTGGTGGTGGCCTTCTGCTATCTGAAATGGAACTCATCACGGCTGGAAGAGCTTGGCAAGTTCCTCGGTCGTGGCGGCGGGCTCGTCCTGATCCACTCGGCTACCTGGACGCGGCCGGAGCCGTCACCCGAGGTGGCCAGACTCGTCGGCGTGGGCGGGTTCCGGCACTGGCGGCACGGATCGCTCCTGCTGGAGATCGCCATGGCCGAGCATCCCGTCTGCCGGGGCTTGCCGGCGAACATCCAGTGGTTGGATGAACCCTACTGGCCGCCCACGCCACCGGTTGGAGGAGAGCAAATCGCGGTGCTGGCGGGTTCCCGTGAGGAAACAGAACCGGGGAAGGGCGACGTTTCGCTGCAGCCGCAATTCTGGGCGTACCAGCAGGGCAAGGGCCGCGTCTTCGGTTGTGTTCCCGGCCATTACACCTGGACGTTCGACGACCCCTATTTCCGCCTCCTTCTGCTCCGCGGCATGGCATGGGCTGCGGGCGAACACCCCTATCGCTTCGACGAGCTTGCCTTGCGTTGCGCAGCAGTTGCCGAGAGCCACGAGTGAAACGCAGATGGAACCCGGGTTTGAGAAGGAGGTGCGGGCAAGGGAATTGGCGGTGGTGACGGGTTATTGAGCCATGTCGTCGTGTGCCGCTGCTTGCTTGTCGAAAATCGGATGTTACCAACTTCAAGCGTCAAGTGACGCGGGCCTACCCCTTCACCAACTCCCGAATGTCGATCAGGTGGATCTGCCGGCCTTCGCCCGTATGGGGCGAATCGATGGTCAGGTAGTTGCCGTCGGGACTGTGCCGCGGGTGGAGATCGCAGCGCCACTCGCCGTCGTAAACCTTGGGCGAGTGGAACAGGCCGACCGGCACGACCTTGCCCGTCGCCACGTGGTAGAGAAAGAGGGACCGGTTTCGGTTTGCGTCGGGGTAGCTGTCGTTCACGATCCATTCGTTGCCCGGCAGGTAGGTGCAATGCCCGTCGCGGACCATCACCTCCCCGCCGATATCGACGGCCTGGCCCCCCTCCGGCTTGTCCTCAAACACGGTGTACCCGCCGCGCCGTCCCACGTGCCACGACCAGGCCAGGATATGCTCCGGATCCCTCCAGATGAAGTGCGATGTGCAGCCCGAGTGATCGACCACCCGCACGTCCGATCCGTCCGGCGCCGCCGTGAACATCCGCGTACGGCAATCGCACGTGTCGCGCGGCGCCCAGCGGTGCAGAAAGATGAATCGCTTGCCGTCCGGCCCGAACAACAGGTGGTTGAAGTAGTGCTTCTTCTGACTCAGGTCGTTGATCGGGTAGGGGACGGTCGCGATCTGAGCCAGAGAGATGATCTGCCGGCTCTCCCCCGACTCCAGGTCGATGCGGAAGATGCCCGAGTCCTTGGGGGCCAAATCGCTCTCGAACCGGTCGGGCAGACCCTTGTACCCGTAGCCCGGCCGCATGGCGTCGATGCGGCTGAAGTCGGGGGCCACGGCCGTCTTCCCGTCGGAACTGACGGTATAGACCGGATGCGGAATCGTCCGCTTCTTCCCGGTCTTCACGTCGAGCAAGTGGCACACGAACCGATCGCCCTCGCGATCGTTCCAGAGAATCTCCGACTGCGTGCCGGGCCGCCACTGGAGCATGCACCCCTGTTGCCAGCACCAGGCCCGGCTTTCACCCAGTTCGATCCACCGATCGCCGTCTTCCAGATCGATCATGCCGATCCGGATCACGTCGTCGGGCGTGGGCGTGCGGTGCTCAAAATCGACCTCCATGCCGAGCAGATACCGCTGGCTCGGATCGAACTGGAGCTTGTCGTAATAGGCGAACCAGTGAAACTTCGGCCCGCGGGTCACCGTCCGCACCGGCGCCGCCGGATTCTCCGCCGCCGCCACCCGGCCCGTCCGCCATCCCGCGGCCCCAAGCGCGGCCGCCGCACCAATCTTCAGGAACGTTCTTCGCGTCTGCTGTGGTTTCGCGTTCGACATACGGGAACCTCATGGGTGGGCTGGCGGGAACGCAAGCCGACAGGTAACGCCGCTTGCGTTCCCGATTCGGAAACCGGGTCAACCGTATGGTACTCGGCGCCCCGTACCTCCGCAACTTGCCGGCGCGGATGTTATCAGACCTGCTTCATCATCTCTGCCATCCGCCGATCGATTTCCTCAGGGGGAACGTCCTCGATGTGGGTAGCCACGTTCCACGCGTGACCGAATGGATCTTCGAGCGTTGCCGAGCGATCACCGTAAAACTGGTCGGTCAGTGGTCGTTGCACCTTGGCGCCCGCGGCGACTGCCCGGGATACGATCTCATCGACATTCTCCACGTATAGGTGGATGCAGACGCCCGTGCCTCCGGGTGCCTGCGGCGTCGGAGCTTTCATCTCCGCACATCCATCGGCGAGCATGACGAGCGAGTCGCCGATCCGAATCTCGGCATGCGCCACCGACCCGCCCGGGCCGTCGAGCCGCATGAGTTCGATGGCGCCGAACGCCTTCTGATAGAATTCAATCGCCGCGGCCCCGCCTTTCACGATCAGGTACGGGGTGATGCTGTGGTAACCTTCGGGAATGGGACGGACAGCCATGTTTGCCTCGCATGGTATGGGGGGGGTAACGAAACGCAAGACCTCCGTCGGTTGTTGTCGACGAAGTTATGTACAAGCGTACATTTAATGCGATTATAGGTGACGCAAGTAAAAGATCAAGCGGCGAACCGGCAGGACGCCAGGATTTTCCGCCCGTCGCCGTCGCCGCCCAACCCTGGTGATCCGCTTTCCGCTTTCCGAACGTCTGCATACAATACCGGACAGTTCGACAACCCCCGGAGCTGGAACCGAGTTGAGAGCCGTTTCGACGTGGCAAAACCAATTCCAAGACCGCTCGGCGGCGTGATCCACGCCTACCAGCGCTACGATCCGCAGAACATCCCCTCGCCGCTGGCCGAGACGCCGGACGTCGTTTCCGGGGCTTTCGACCACGTGCTGGCCTACGGCAGCTTACGGGATCTGACCGACGAGCAGCTTGCCCGGGCGGTGAAGCTCGACCCCAGGCAGATCGCCGGGCTGGGCCCCAGTCTCGATTCGCTGATCGCCCGGTTGCTCGAACGGCGCCGCCGGATCCTCGAAAAGTACGAAACCGATCGTGTCCAGGGAGAGGCGTCCGAACGCTATTGGGACTTCGGGCGAAGCATCCGCCCGCCGGAGGAAATGAACAAGGCCTACCAGGCGGCCTTTCGCGAGGAGCAGATCTACCAGTTGGAGCGGCTCTGGTACCGCTGTGCCGACGATCGCAGTCCGCTCGCCCGGCAACTCGTGCAACTTGTCCACCGCCTCGCCGAGAAGTACCAGATCGACGAACTGGCGGCCAGGTATCCCTTCACCGGCCGCGCGCCGCTGACGATCCCCAAGGCCCTGGAAATCAAGGAAGAGCTGGAGACGATCGACCGGCTTCTCAAGCAGTTGGAGCAGGCGAAGGAGACGGCCCAGATCGGCATCATCGATCTCGACGAACTGGCCGAACTGGCCGAACCGGAAGACGTCGAAGGCCTCCGCCGGTTGGCCGAACAGATCCAGGAGTACATTCGTGAACTGGCCGAGCGCCAGGGGCTGGAGAAGACGAACAGCGGGTTTCGGCTCACGCCCAAGGCCTACCGGTTGTTCCAGGGTCGGCTGCTCGAGCGGATCTTCAGCCAGTTGGAGGCGTCCCGTTCCGGCCGGCACCAGGGGCCGGTGGTCGGAGAGGGGGCGGTCGAACTGCAGCAGACCAAGCCCTACGAGTTCGGCGACTCGATCGCCAACATCGACACGGTCGGTTCGATGCAGAACGCCATGATCCGCAACGGGCCGGGATTGCCCGTCCGCATGAGTCCCGACGACATCCTCATCCACCGCACTCGCAACACGCCCAAGTGCGCCACGGTCGTGCTGCTCGACATGAGCGGTTCGATGCGTTACGACGGGCTGTATGTCGACGTCAAGCGGATGGGCCTCGCCCTGGAAGGCCTGATCCGCTGCGAATACCCGGGCGACTACCTGCAGTTCATCGAGATGGCCACGTTTGCCAAGCCTCGCCACGCGAGCGAGATCGCCTCGCTGCTCCCCAAGCCGGTGACGATCCACGACCCGGTTGTGCAGCTTCGCGCCGACATGAGCAACGAGCGGCTCAGTGAACTGGACGTGCCGCCCCACTTCACCAACATCCAGCACGGCCTGCAACTTGCCCGCCGGTTCCTGGCCGCCCAGGACACGCCCAACCGCCAGGTGATTCTGATCACCGACGGGCTGCCCACGGCCCACTTCGAGGCGGAGAACCTCTATCTCCTCTATCCGCCCCATCGCCGAACCGAAGAGGCCACGATGCGCGAGGGGCAGTACTGCAGCCGTGAGCAGATCACGATCAACATCTTTCTGCTGCCCACCTGGTCGCAGTCGAGTGAAGACGTTCGTTTCGCCTACCGCCTGGCCGAGTCGACCTCGGGCCGGGTCTTCTTCACGGCCGGCAAGGACCTCGACCGCTACGTCGTCTGGGACTATCGGAACCGGCGGCGTGAATTGATCGGGTGAGGGTTTCCCTCCGTAGCTTGGCTCTCCAGAGCCGAGTTCTTTGGTGGTTCTCGGGTCGACTCAGGAGAGGCAAGCTACGTGTTTCGGGTCGACTCGGGAGGGTCAGTCTGCGTGCTCGGGGTCGACTCAGGAGAGTCAACCTACGGCAGCTACGCTTCGGGTTGGTGTGGTTGCTCAATCGGCGCAATCCCTACAGATTAGCGCCGGCCGGCTTTCCAAAAGCTGTCCACGGTGGAATGCCGATGCGAGTGAAGGCAATCCTTTCCCTCATTCGACGGGCGACGCAAACGATGTTCATGCAGTCGGTACAAGCCGCAACCCAAATCAAGCAGGCCCAGCTTGGCTACCAGGTGAGCATGGCGGTCGTGAAGAAGGGTCTCGACGCCCAGAAGGCTCAAGGCGAGGCCGCCGTCCAACTCCTCGAGGCGGCCGCTCAGCTCAGCAAAGCCATCGGAATGGGGCAGAATTTCGACGCGGTGGGATAGCCTGGCGACCCGCGCAACTCGGTCCCTATCGCTCGAGCACCTGTGGCCGCTGTACGCGGCGCTCTCCTTCGCAGGTCGAGGGCACAACCGCAAACTCCTCAAAGGGAAACGGCCTCCCTGCCCCCTTATTCAGGTGGCATGCGCAGCCAGAGCCCCAGACTCGCCCCGGGCGCCGCTGCTGTGGATCTGCCGGAAATTCCTTGGCGCTAATGACTTGCGCAACCGGCAAGCCGTCCGAAGTCGCCTTGTTCCGGTTGCCTGCCCTCCCTATAATCTGCCCGCTCCGAAATGGATGTCCGGAGCCTAACTTTGTAGTTCACCTTGTTTTGCGGTTCGCTCGTTTGCCGCTTCCGCGTCTGACAACGAGCCGAACACGGATGTCATACCGCTGAACACTCTACGGACCGGCAGACTGATCCGCCTCTTCTGCGGTGCGCACCAATCGTGCGCCTCGTCCTCCCGATTCTGCGCCTCCGCCGTGGGGTCAGCATCCACAGTAACCCGACGCGTAAGCGAGGACAAGCGACGCATTCTAACCACGCCAACCCGACGCGTAAGCGAGGACAAGCGACGCATTCCTCGCTTACGCGTCGGGTTACTGTGGATGCTGACCGGCGCGATCGTAGCGTGCACCTCGATTGCGGTCGGCGAAGTGCAACTTCCGGAGGCGGACCCGGGCGCTCCGATCCGCATCGAAGCGACCCAGGCCGGCCGCTGGACGGAGGGGAGCTACGAGGTGTTCCAGTTCGATCGCGGCTGCCGGATCACGCAGGGCAATTACCACGCCCGAGCCTCTCAGGCCGTGTTGTGGATCCATCGAGCCGGCAAGGAATCGGAAGATCCGAATCTCGTGTTGGTGTACCTGGAAGGCGACGTGGACAACGAGGTGCAAATCGTTCCCGACACGACCCGTCCGCAGGTGCAGCAGACGCAGACGGACTGTTCTCTTCGCCTGCCGACGTACCAGGCCGTCGATGTACGAGTGGAGAACGTTGCCGAGGTTGCCGGCAGCGACTCGCCCTTGTTCCACCGGGCCGTTGCTCGGAGGAATCGTCCGGCCGAATATGTCGTTCGCGGGCAACTTGGCGGAGACGCCTCCCGCACCCGGCAGATCCTCTTCTTCTCGCGAGGCAACGTCAACAGCCAGGCCCAATGGACCTTCGATCCTGCCACCAACCAGAGCGTCGGCATCATCGATTCGGGTGTGAACATGATCGTTCGCGGCCTGAGCGAGGCGGACCTCGAGGGCGTCGAACTCCATGGCTACGACCTGGGCGACGCGATCGACGTGTCGGCGGACCGGCTCGTCATCTGGACCGTGAATCTATTCGAGATGAACGAGCGGGGTGAGTCGCTTCAGGCCGACAACGTTCCTCTGGAAATCTATCTCGAAGGCAACGTCGTGTTCCGCCAGGGCGAGTCGGTGATCCATGCAGATCGCATGTACTACGACGTAACGCGGAAACGAGGCATCGTGCTCGACGCCGAGTTGCTGACTCCCGTACCCGGCTACGAGGGCTGGCTCCGCTTGCGCACCCAGATTCTCCAGCAATTGGATAAGAACCGGTTTTTCGCCGAAGACGCCTTTCTCACGTCGAGCCGCATGGGACGTCCGGGGTATCGCATCCAAGTCGACAACGTAACCCTCGACAAGACTGCCGAGCCCATGATCGATCCGGTCACGGGGCTGCCCCGGTTCGATGAGGCGGGCAGGCCGGTGGTCGATCACGAGTACTTCACGACGAGCAGAAACAACTTCCTGTTCATTCGCGAAGTGCCGATCTTCTATTGGCCCGTCCTGGCGACGAACCTGGAGGAGCCGACCTTCTACCTCAAGCGGGTCCGTGTCAAGAACGACAGCATCTTCGGCACCCAGGTGCTCACCGATTGGGACATGTTCCAGATTCTCGGTTGGCGCAATCGGCCTGAAGGCACGAGTTGGGAGGCCAGCCTCGACTACCTGAGCGAGCGCGGTTGGGGCCACGGAACCAACGCGACCTACGCCCGCGGGAATTTCTTCGGCATTCCCGGCCCGACGGCCGGCCAGGTCGACTACTGGGGAATCGAAGACGACGGTCTGGACAATCTGGGCCTCGGCCGGCGCAGCCTCGACCCCGAGAAGGACTATCGCCATCGCCTGTTCTGGCAACACCGCCAGCGGCTCCCCGGCGACTTTCAAGTGACGGCCGAAGCGGGATGGATCAGCGACCGCAACTTCCTGGAACAGTACTTCGAACGCGAATGGGACGAACTCAAGGACGAGACGACGGGGATCGAGTTGAAACGCCTGACGGACAATCGCGCGTGGAGCATCACGGCCGACGCCCGCATCAACAGCCACGTTACCCAGACCGAGTGGCTGCCCCGCTTCGACCACTTCTGGCTGGGCCAGGAGTTGCTGGGCGACCGTCTCACTTGGTACGAGCACACCAGTGCAGGCTACGCTCGCTTTCGCACCACCACGCAACCCGAGGATCCGGCCGACCTGGCCCTGTTCCGCTGGCTCCCCTGGGAGAGCACTTCGCCGACCGATCCGCTCTCGGTCGAAAGCGAGCGCTTCGCCACCCGCCACGAGGTCGACCTGCCCTTTCAACTGGGGCCGTTCAAGATCGTTCCCTACGGACTTGGCGAGTTTGCCCATTGGGGAGCGGACGTCAACGGCGACGATCTGCAGAGGCTCTACGGTCAAGCCGGCGTTCGCGCCAGCCTCCCCGTATGGCGAGTCGATCCCGGGGTGCAGAATCACCTGTTCAACGTGAACGGCTTGGCACACAAGGTCGTGTTCGACGCCGAGTTCGCCGTCGCCGAGTCGGATCAGAACCTCGGACTGCTGCCGCTCTATGACCCCCTGGACGACAATTCGATCGAGGCTTTTCGTCGCCGCTACACGGTCACGACCTTCGGCGGCGCCGTGCCCGCCCAATTCGACGAACGTTCCTACGCACTCCGTTCGGGGTTGGCGAGTTGGGTCACGTCGCCCTCTACGGAGATTGCCGACGACCTGATGTTCGTCCGCCTGGGGATGCGCCATCGCTGGCAAACCAAGCGCGGTGCCCCCGGCAACGAGCGGACCGTCGACTGGGTGACCTTCGATACTCATGCCACGGTCTTCCCGAGGCCCGACGACGACAACTTCGGCGAGATGATCGGCCTGGTCGACTACGACCTGAAATGGCACGTTGGAGACCGGGTCAGCGTCCTCTCGTCGGGCTATTTCGACTTCTTCGACCAGGGGGGGCGAATGATCAGCCTGGGTGGATATCTGAACCGTCCGCCCCGCGGCGGCATCTACGCCGGAATCCACTACATGGACGGGCCGTTCAGTTCCACGGTCCTTTCCTACTCCCACACATATCGCATGAGCGACAAGTGGATCATGGCCTTCGGTTCCTCCTACGACATCTCGGACAACCGCAACATCGGCCAGACCCTTTCCTTCACGCGCGTCGGCGAGTCGTTTCTCGTCAGCGCCGGTTTCAACATCGATACCAGCCGCGATTCGATCGGCGTCCAATTTGCCGTCGAGCCGCGGTTTCTGCCCAAGAGCCGACTGGGCCAGGTTGCCGGGGCCCAAATCCCGGTCGCCGGCGCCGGCGGATTGGAGTGACTCCAGCGATGAACGCGACTTCCAACCAGCCCCCCCACACCTGGGCCACCAAGTTCCGCCACGCCTTTCGCGGGTTGGGCGTGGGGGTCACTCGCCAGAACAGTTTCCTCGTTCACGTTCCCGTGGCTGCCGCCGTGCTCGTGGCGGCCACCTGTTTCCGGGTAACCCAGGCCGAGTGGTGCATTCTTATGCTCTGTATCACCGTGGTCTGCTCCGCCGAGATGTTCAACTCGGCGATGGAAAACATGGCCAAGGCCGTCACCCGCGAATACCGGGAAGAACTGCGCAGTTCTCTGGATACGGCCGCTGCCGCCGTCCTGGTCGCCGCCCTCGGTTCGGTCGTCGTCGGGGCCATCATCTTCGCTCCGCGTCTGTTGCCGCTGTTGCCGGCGTCGTAGGAACGACACACCGGCAAACGTCGTTATCGGTTCTGCGAACAAGGGCGGTTTTGCCCGGTCACAAACGACTGTCGGCGACGGCTGTCTCGCACCGGCTCCTGCGCTTTCAGGGCTCGACGACTCGCTGAATGCGGCGCGTTTCCCGGCGGCAGTGATGCCGGATTCTGCCGCATAGACCGCGGCCGCCTGCGAAATCCCTACAACTGCCGCGTTCTACACGTGTCCAACCCCGGTAGTGGGGCAAGAATCCTGCCGCCTGCATCGAGGGGGTGACCTATCCTTGTAGAAATAGGTACTCCGATGTGAGGTCGCGCATGGCCCATTCCGAAGCTCGACACATAGCCCTTCAGAAGGCCGAACTGCAGCGCCGCGCCCAGGAACTCGAGCGTTGGAAGAAGGAGTTCTTGGCCAACGTGAGTCACGAGCTGCGGACCCCCTTGAACGCAATCCTCGGCTACTCGCGGCTCTTGCTCAACGAGCAATTGCCGGTTCGCTACTATCGGCAGATCGAAGAAATCCACGGCGCCGGGAACATTCTGCTCGATCTGATCAACAACATCATCGACTTCACGAAACTCAGCGGGGGCGAGGTCCGACTGTCGAAGACCCCCTTCCGGGTCCGAGACCTGGCCACCGAACTGATCGAGCACTATCGTCCGGCCGCCGAACACAAAGGCCTGCGGCTGGAATGCCATATTCCTTCCGGAGTCCCCACCTTCCTGCGAGGCGACAAGTACCGCTACCGCCAGATCCTTGCATGCCTGCTGAGCAACGCCGTGAAGTTCACCGAACAGGGCGAGGTCAATATTCGCCTTGCCGCGGACGAAACGAGCGGCGACCTGATCAACCTGCGTACGGTCGTCACCGATTCGGGAGTCGGGATCGCGGCCGATCGCGAGGAAGCGGTCTTCCGCGACTTCAGCCAGGGCGACGGATCGACGACCCGCTGCTTCGGTGGGCTGGGACTGGGCTTGGCCGTGGCCAAGCGACTGGTCGATCTGATGGGCGGGCAGATAGGTTTCCGCAGCGCCACGGGCGACGGGACGAGTTTCTGGGTCGCCTTGCCGTTTGAGACCGTCATCGCGAACGATCACCCGGCGGTCGAGGCCCCGGTGGACCAATATCTTGCCGGTGCCGAGGGCGGGGCGGCAACCAGCACGGGACGTCGGCGGATTCTGGCGGTCGACGCCGATGCGACCGAGCGGGTGCTGATCGAGGCGTTTCTGTCGCGTACCGGCTGCCTGGTCGATGCAGTGTCGTCGGTCGGCGATGCGCTGGCTGCCGTCAGCGTTTTGACCTACGACCTGGCCTTCGTGGAGATTCCCGATCCTTCGGAACAAGGTCTTGAGCCGATCCGCCGCGTTCGCGGCGTGATGCAGGAGCGGGGACACGATACTCCGATCGTGGCGTTGGGGACCGGGCTCGATTCGGGTCGCCGCCAGGCGGTCGTCGAGGCGGGAGCCAACGGCGTGCTGGCAAAACCCTTCGATGTGCCCGATCTGGTCGCAACCGTTGGACGCTACCTGCCGATCGCCGTCGAGCCGTTGCTCGAGGCGGAAGCGGCCTTCGGCGGGGAGGAGATCTGCTCCGACCCGGACGACGAAGCATTCTGGTCGGATCAATTGGACGAGCTGAAACGTGCTTTCGCCTCAGCCGACTATGCCCGCATGGAGATGCACACCGGTGCAGTCAGGCGGCGGGCACTGCAGCAAGGATCTCAGGCGGCCGCAGACGGGGCAATGCGGCTTCAAGTGGCGGCGCGGAGCGGCGACGGGCATCGAATCACGACGGCCCTGGAACGGTTGGACCGAATCCTTCGCACAATTCATGAGACGGAATCCAGCCGTCGCAATCACTTACAGATGTGTTAACGGGAGATGCGAGCATGGTCAAATTCCTGGTTGTCGACGACGATTCTTCCTGTCGCGATCTGCTTCGGCTGTTCCTCTCGCGCCACGGGCAGTGCGATCTGGCACACGACGGACGCGAGGCCGTTGCCGCCTATCGCATCGCCCTCGACAGCGGCCAGCCCTATGATCTTGTGTGCCTGGATATCATGATGCCCGAAATGGACGGTCATAGCACCCTCAAGGCCATCAGGAAAATCGAAAAAGAACGGCATATCCTGGGAAGCGACGGCGTGCCGGTGCTCATGTTGACCGCCAGCGAAGATCCCAAGGACTGCATTCGAGCCTTCGCCGAAGGATGCGAATGCTACGTTCCCAAACCCATTCAGGAACCGACCCTGATGATCGAAGTCCGCCGCCTGGTTCCTGAACTCCAAGCGGAGGAGACGCTCACCAGTCCGCCGAGTGGATTGGCCGGGAGCAATTCCGAGCCTGAATCGCCTCGCCTGCGCTGCCTGGTGGTCGACGACGACCGCGTCTGCCGGGAACTGCTGAGGGATATGCTGGAGCCCATTGCCGACTGCGACTTCGCCTACGACGGCTCCGAAGCGGTCGACGTCGTACGTCTCGCCATCGACGACGGCGCTCCCTACGACCTGATCTGCCTCGATATCATGATGCCCGGCATGGACGGGCATGCCGCCCTGTCGGCAATCCGAGAGCTGGAAGCTGAGAACGGAATCTGCTGCCGCGACGGCGTGAAAGTCGTCATGACGACCGCCCTCCGCGACTCGAAGCACTGCATCCAATCGTTCCGGGAAGGCTGCGAGTGCTACGTCACCAAACCGGTCCACCACGACGAGTTCTTCGACAGGCTGCGCTCGCTCAACCTGATCACCGAAGAAGCGGCAACGATCTGCTAGAACGCGTACGGATACCGCGGCACCACATAGCCCGGGTAGTAGTAATACGGGTAGTACCCCGGGCCATAGTAATGGCCTGGAGCCGGCACGTAGACGCGTCCGTAGGGCGAGTAGACGGGAACCCGATACGCCGGGACCGGCGGATAGTACCAGCCCGGGTAATAGGGATTCGGCACGACCACCGTTGCTCCGCCCGACGACTGCCCCTGCGAACTCGACGACTGCCGATTGTAGGTCGAATAGTAGTTGGGCTGGTCGGGCGGGAAATTGCCCGGGCTCCGCCGCGGCGGATTCGGATTCTTGTTCCCCGTGCTCCGCCGCTGGCTATCGGAGAACTGCCCCATCGCCTCGGCGCCCACGGCAAGAAAGACCACCAACGCAGCCACGCCCACCTTCAGAAGAATGGTCGGTCGCAACATCCCACGTCCTCCCGCCGTGAATCGGCTAGCACAGACTTCCCGGACAGCGCCAGACACCCTGACAGAACGATCGAGTCTCCCATGGGCACGGGAGCACGCAATCGGTGGTTCTGTCGGCGACTCTTGAATTATCTCAGTGCCATGCCAAAGGGGCAAGCAAATCGCTACCCCTAAATAAGAGGGGTGGATCTGCCGGCCTTGCCAATCTCGTTGCCGATTCCCGCCTCGCCCACGACAATGGCTTCCCAAATTGTCCTCATTTCTTGGGAGACTCGCACTCGGGCGGTGCCTTTTCTGCGGTGAACGATAATGAGCACAACGTGAACGAGCCCGAGGAGCCCCAGCGGCTGGGCCGACTGATCGACAGCCACGCGGCCGCGTTGGAACTGTATGCGTCGCTCTGGTGCAGCGGACCGGAAGACGTGGTTCAGGAAGCGTTCATCGAGTTGGCCGGCTGCCAGCGGCGGCCTGAGAATCCGCTGGCCTGGCTCTATCGGGCCGTACGCCATCGGGCACTGAACGCCTCCCGAGCGAGCCGGCGTCGAAAACGCCACGAAGAACAGGCCTCCCTGCAGCGATCCGCCATACTCATTCCGCCCCCGGGAGAGACCCTCGACGGCGAGGAACTGGTGGTCGCCCTGGAGTCGCTCCCCGAGGACGAACGCGAGGTCGTGCTGGCCCGGCTGTGGGGCGAGTTGAGTTTCCGCGAGATCGGCGAACTGACAGGCACTTCTGAAAGCACCGCCCACCGGCGCTACCAGGGAGCCCTGGCAAGATTGCGAGCGAAAGTGAGCCCATCATGGACAACCCCGAACGAGACAACGAATTAGCGGCCTTCGAAGCACGGCTCGGCGCCTTTCGTCCCGGCGCCAGTCGCCTGGATCGGGATCGGGTCATGTACCTGGCTGGCCGGGGGGCGGCGCTGAAGGAACGGCGGATCGGCCGCGATCGTCTGGCGTGGCCTTCGGCCTTTGCCGCAATGACGACCGTGGCGGCCGTGCTGCTTGTGGCACTTGTCGTCGAACGTCAGGACGGCGGCACCCGTTCGTTCGGTCCAGCAGTCGATCTGGCCCACTCAACTGACTCGAAGCCCACGGCGCGGCAGGCCGTTCAGAGTACCTCGTCGTCTTCAAATCCTGACCACCCCACAAGCGATCTCGATACCTTGCTTGCCCAACTTCCTACGGGACGCGGATTGCCTCAGGGACAATCCTGGAAGAGTGTTGATCCCGCTTGGGCGGCCGAAGCAGCCGGTTCCGTGTCGCCGAGTCCTCCTGTTACCTACGTCAAGTCGCGGCAGATGCTTCTGGAGGAGTTACTGCTTCCGGGCAGCACACACCGCATGCGAACCAAATCGTAGTGGCCTGAGAAAGGAACCTACGCCATGTCCGTGAACAAACCTTTCGGCCCGCCGGCCCGAAGAATTGCAGCCGTCGCGCTCCGCGCCACAGGCCTCTGGCTGCCGTTGCTGATTGCTTTTGCAGGCCACGCGAATTCCTCGCAGGGGGCCGGTGACGAGTCGCCGACAGTGATCATTCTCCATCCGGCGCCCGCACCCAAGCCGCTTCTCCAATACCAGTTGCTGCCGACCATGTATGAACGTCGGTCGGGCAACGCGGCCGTGTTCTACGGGCGGGTCAAGTCGGAACACACTCTGTACTTTTCCAGCAAGGAGATCTGGGACGAGATTTATGATACCGATGATGCGGCGTTGTCTCGCGTCGGAGAGATGAAACACGCCCGTCTGGACCATGGAGACGCCCTGTTCATCAACCTGGAGCGCGCCGGCCAGTGCGAGGAGTGCGATTGGCAATACCCGGTTGCGGAAGACGGTTTCGCGACCGGGCTGCCGGACGCTCAAGAGAAGCGGGAGTTCGCCCGAATGCTCCGAGCCGACATTCGCTGGCGCGTGGCGCACGGCGATTTCGACGGCGCCCTTCGTTCGCTCAAGGCCGGTTATGCCATGGCCCGGCACACAGCCGACTCGCCCCTGCTGGTACCGGCTCTGATCGGTATCGCCATCAACGGCGTTATGTCGGATGCCACGCTCGAATTGATCCAGCAACCCGGGGCCCCCAATCTTTACTGGGCACTGACCTACCTGCCGCAACCGTTCTACAACACTCGCCAGATCTTCGAGGGCGAGATGCAGTGCTTCGAAGCAGCCTTTCCTCAATTGACGGACTCGGATCAATCGATAGCGGCTCCGGACTACTGGCGCCGTCAACTGGAGGAGATGGCAGACACGTACATGATCCACATCTGCGCCAGCGACGCGGAGCGTGCCGAATTCAAGCAGAAAATGGCCCTTCGCCTCGTCCGCGGGTACCCGATCGCCAAGGCCGCCCTGATCGCACGGGGGTGGGATCCGCAACGAGTCGCCGCCATGCCCGCGGGACAGGTCATCCTGCTGCACACCGCGGCAGTCTACGCCGAGTATCGCGACGAGATGCTCGCCTTGGTGTCACTTCCCTACTGGGAAGCTCGTTCCCGCCTCAATGAGTTCGACAGTCGAATTGCCCGCGATCACAAAGTGTGGCAATCGCCCCTGCCGCTCGACAGAGTGTTTCCGTCGGTGTACGGCGGACGGCATGCCCTGATGCGGCAGGATCGCCAGATCGCTCTGCTGCGTCTTCTGGAAGCCCTGCGCCTCCATGCTGCCGGCGAAAAGGCAGCGATCCCGCAGTCGCTCGACGAAGTCGCGGTCCCGATTCCTGTCGATCCCATGACCGGTAAACCGTTTGAATACGAAGTGCATGACGGTACGGCCGCTATCGGCGGACCGCCCACGTACGTCGGCGGCCGGCCTTTCCGCTACGAAGTTCGGCTCGCGGCCGCGGGCAAAGAATGACCGCTTTTCGCTCGGCAAGGTGACGCTTGTTCGCGGAGCGAACAACGACACTGGTTGACTCGTCGTTCCTGAGGAGGTACTGACCATGCGTCTTGCATGTTTCTCGTTGCCGTTGATTGTTCTCGCCACTACGGCGGCCTGGGCCGAGGACAAGGCGTCTCCGCGGGCCACCGAGATCGCTCCGGTCCTCGACCAGTTCGCCCGGGCCGTCGTCTGCATCGACCTCAAACAGGCCGACGTCGCCCCGCTGTTCGATCTGGTCGCCTCGGAGGAAGTTATGGCGGCCTACAGCCACATCCCCTTGGTCGACGACCTCGAGAAAGCACGCTCGACGCTGCTGGATAACGGGATCGACCGCGTCTACTTCGTCGTCAGCCTTGCCGACATGCCGCACTGTCCCGGGTACCTGGTCGCACCCTGTACGCGTACGCTTCAGCCGGACACGCTCGCCAAGGCCCTTCCCGATCTGGCTGCCCCGTTACTGGTCGGCGACGAGCTGGTCCCCCGGACGCTCTCTCGCCAGGCCACCTCCTGGTTCTATCTCGGCACCGAAGCCGCCTATCAACGGCTTCGAGCAGACGAGGTGCCGACCAGGCCCGATCTGTCGGCGGCCATCGCCGCGTCGAGTGAATCCCCCGTCCAGGTCTTCCTGCTGCCCAGCGACGATGACCGGCGCCTGCTCGAAGAACTCCTGCCGACCCTACCCGAACCGCTGGGCAGTGGCCCCAGCAGCGTGCTTGCCCGCGGGCTCCACTGGGCAGTTGCTCAACTCAATCTCCAACCGGAGCCTGCGGTCAGGCTGGTCATCCAGTCGACCGACCACCAGGCGGCCAGGCGGTTCCGCGAGGTATTGGTCAAGGCAGTCGCCTTGGTCAGCCAACAGGAGTCGCATTCCGATCTGCCTGACACCACGACAGACCCTGCACACGTCAGCAAGCTGATTCCGCAGGTCCAGGGCGATCGGCTGGAAATGACGCTGCGAAAATCGAGCGGACTGCTGGCCGTGCTTCAGTGCGTCACCACCCGTCCCTTGGCGCGACTCTCCATCGAACAGACTGCCAAGGAGAGACTCCAGAAGATCGTGTTCGGTATGCATCGCTGGCACGACGAGCACCGCACGTTTCCAAGACAAGCGAACTACGACACGAACGGCAAGCCGCTCCTGAGTTGGCGGGTACACCTCCTCCCGTATCTGGGCGATCCCTATGCGGGACTGTGCGCCCAGTTCCATCTCAACGAACCCTGGGACAGCGAGCACAACCTGAAGTTGATCAAGAAGATGCCGGACATCTACGTCACGCCGGGTTCGAAGGTCGCCCGCGAAGGCCGCACCTGCTTCGTTCGTCCCATCGGCAGCGAAACCTCATGTCTCCCCGACAAGGCGATTAGCATCCGCGACATCCCCGACGGCACCAGCACCACGATCGCCGTCATCGAGGTCGACGACGAACACGCCGTTCCCTGGACGAAGCCCGCCGACCTGGACTACGATCCCGAGAATCCCACCAAGGCACTGGGCGGCCACCTGGAAGGCGCCGTCTTCAGCGCCTTCTGCGACGGGGCTCCTTACGTGCATCGGAAGCTCATTTACGATCCGAAGAGAATCGGCGATCTTCGCAAAGTCTTCGCGCGAGCCGACGGCGAACCAGTAGACTTTTCCGAGTGAATCTCCGCCGCTGGCTTCCAGAACCCTCGCAAGACGGCTATCCTTGATCCGAGATTGGCCCGCCGGAATCAACGCGAGGGTTTCTCCATGCAATACACGACTCTTCCCCGCACGGATCTCGAAGTCTCACGCGTCGCCATGGGCTGCTGGGCCCTCGCGGGCGACATGACCTGGGGACCCCAGGACGAGGCCGCAGGGATCGCCGGAATTCAGGCGGCCCTCGACGCAGGGATCAACTTCTTCGATACGGCCGAACTCTACGGCAACGGCATCTCCGAAGCCATGCTGGGCAAGGCCCTCTGCGGAATGCGGGATCGGGCCGTTATCGCCTCCAAATTCGGCCCGGAACACGCGTCGGCCGGCGGCGTCGTGACGTCCTGCGAGCGGAGCCTCCAATTCCTCCAAACCGACCGCATCGACCTCTACCAGATCCATTGGCCGAGCCGCAAAGTGCCCTGGGAAGAAACCTGGCGTGCCCTGGAGGACCTGCGCGACGCCGGCAAGATCCGCTACCTGGCGGTCAGCAATTTCGGCGACCGCGACTTGCAGGATCTGCTCCGGATCGGCCTGCCCGTCAGTAATCAGCTCCCCTACAGCCTGATCACCCGGATGATCGAATTCGATATCCTGCCCCAGTGCATCGAGCACGATATCGGCGTGCTCTGCTACAGCCCGCTGCAGCACGGGTTGCTGACGGGCAAGTTCCGCACGGCCGACGACGTGCCCGAAGGCCGAGCCCGGTCGCGCCACTTCTCCTGCCGGCGGCGTCTGACCCGCCACGGCGAAGCAGGGTGCGAGGAGCAAACCTTCGCCGCCGTCGATCGGCTGTGCCGGATCGGCGAAGAACTGGGCCGCACACCCACCGACGTGGCTATGGCCTGGCTGTTGGCCCAGCCCGGCGTGTCCAGCGTCGTGGTGGGCGTCCGCAGCCCCGAACAGGCCCGCGCCAACGCGGCCGCCACCGACCTGCAACTCGACGAAGCAACCTTGACGGCCCTCACCGAATCAAGCGAACCGGTCAAGCAGGCCCTCGGCCGCAACCCCGACATGTGGGAAGGCGAAGCGAAGTCGCGATACCGTTGACGCGAGCTGTCTGCCGAAAGCGGGACAACTACGTGAAGGACGTGTTCAGCGAGGTTATGGCGGAAGTCGGCCGCAAGGGTTACGCGTCCGCCGCCGACATTCCTGAAGATGTGCCGCTCGCCGAGCAAATCAGCATCTCGTGGTCGGAATGGTTCGACGCGGAGCGAGCCGGGGGATGCTATCGGCAAGTGGCTGAGGCTGACGAACTCCAGCAGACCTACGGGCAGATCCTCTTACGGGCTCACGAAGAGGGGGGGTATGCCGACCCCAGGGCGTTCTTGCAGACGCTCTCGGCCGAGGAGATGGAGGTCGTTCAACACGTTCATGCTTTGGCCGACCGGATTCAGCCCGCAGTTTGCTTGCATTCGGCATCTGGGAAGCTAGCATGGTTGGAAACGGAACCGACTGTCTCGCCAATTCTTCAGGAGAATAGCCCATGTCACGTCTCAGCCGCCGACTGTTTCTTCAAGAGAGCCTTCTGGCAACCACGGCCATGGCGGCCGGAGCGTCGGGAGCGCTGGCCGCCGAAACGGCCCCCCAAAGCAAGAGCCCGAACCAGCGGCTGAGCGTTGCCGTGATCGGCGTCCGCGGCCGGGGCAGCGACCATGCCAAGGCGTTCAGCTCGCGCCAGGACTGCGCCGTCACCTACATCTGCGATGCGGACGAGGAAGTGGGAGCAAAAGTTGCTTCGCGGTTTGAGAGCAAGCCCAAGTTCGTCAAGGACATGCGGAAGATCTTCGACGACCCATCGGTCGATATCGTCTCCATCGCCACGCCGAACCACTGGCATTCGCTGGCCGCCATCTGGGCCATGCAGGCCGGCAAGGACGTCTACGTCGAGAAGCCGGTGAGCCACAACGTCAGCGAAGGCAGGCGGATGGTGCAGGTCTCGCGAAAACACGACCGGATTTGCCAGGGGGGAACCCAGCACCGCAGCGCCGGGGCCAACCGGGCCGCGGCCGAGTATGTTCGTTCGGGGAAACTGGGACAGGTGAAGCTGGCCCACGTATGCACCTATCGGCTGAGGAAGTCGATCGGTCCGGCCGGCGAGTATCCCGCGCCCCCCTCGATCGACTACAACCTCTGGGCCGGCCCGGCGCCGATGGAACTGCCGCTGCGGCGCAAGTCGTTTCATTACGACTGGCACTGGTTCTGGGACTGGGGCAACGGCGAACTCGGCAACAACAGTATCCACGCCGTCGACACCATGCGGATGATCACCGATCTGAAGGGATTGGGGCGGGGTGTGATGAGCTACGGCGGCCGGGTGGGGATGGAGGACGATTGCGCCGAGACGCCCAGCGTGCAGATCACCATCCACGACTTCGGGCCGGTCACGGTGGTCCAGGAGGTCCGCAACCTCAAGACCGCGTCGCCCAAGCGGGGCGGTGCGATCTTCATCCAGGGCACCGAAGGCTATGTGGTCAGCAACTTCACCAGTGCGTCGGTCTACGATCCAGACGGCAAGCTCATCCAGCAGCTCAGCGGCCCCAATCTGGATCACTTCGACAACTTCGTCCAGGCGGTTCGCAGCCGCAAGCGGGAAGAACAGAACGCCGAGATTGTCGAGGGCCACACCTCGACGGCCATCGTCCACACGGCGAACATCTCCCAGCGCTTGGGTAAGACAGCCTCTCCCGCCGAGATCCAGAAGGCCCTGGAGGCTCTCAACGTCAACGAAAACGTCGTGGAGACGTTTGCCGAAATTCGCCAGCACCTGGCCGATCACCAGATCGACATCGAGAAGACCCCGCTCGCGCTCGGCCCCTGGATCGAGATCGACGCGGAGAAGGAAAAGTTCGTCGACAACCCGGCCGCCGATGCCATGCTCACCCGCGAGTACCGTGCTCCGTTCGTGGTTCCGGCGGAAAATGAGGTGTAGGGGCGTTTGCTCGACCGTCGTTTCCCGCTCGGCTGAGAAGCTATGCCTGTTGGCCGAGTGCCCAGATTCCCGCCTGCGCGGGAATGACGGCTGAGGGGGCTGAAATGACGCATGGGGCCGGTCAGGGGAACTGCAGAGTAGTAGGCACGCTCCGCCGTGCCGTCCGCAAAATAGTAGCAGGCACGCTCCGCCGTGCCGTCCGCCAAGGAGAGTAGCAGGCACGCTCCGCCGTGCCGTCCGCCAAGGAGAGTAGCAGGCGCGCTCCGCCGTGCCGTCCGCCAAGGAGAGTAGCAGGCACGCTCCGCCGTGCCGTCCGCAGAACTGCCGGAAATCCCGATTTTCCGCCAGCGGCGGCCGGAGAGTGCCTGCTACTTTTCTTGCCACAAGAGGACTTTGCAGTTCTCCTGGGGCGGGTGGCATGCGTCGACCGGGCGGTCGTGGGATGGTAGAATGAAGAGGTGGCCCGTAGCCCTCGGACCATCCGTATCGGAGCAATTGCCATGCCCAAGCTGGATTTTCGCAATATTGAACGAGACCCCGCACGGTGCGGCGCGCAGCCGGTAGTGGTCGGCACACGAATCCGCGTGGGGATCATTCTCGGCTGCTATCGCCAGGGAATGAGCGTTGAAGAGATCGTTCAGCAGTATCCTACGCTGAGACCGGCCGACGTTCACGACGCCCTGGCCTATGCTTACGATCACCTGGAGGAAATCGCAGCCGACTTGGCGGCCGATGACGAAGCGATGATCGAAGCGCGGCACGCCAGCGGCGGGTCGGCATCATGATCGCCGCGAGCCTGTTCACGGATGAAGACGTTTATGGGGCAATGCGGGATCGTCTGGAATACCTGGGGAACTGGTAGCGGATTCTGGACGGGTGGCCTTGATCAATCCTCAGGAGCAACCACCGTGTTCCACTCTACGCCGTTAACCATACCGAACAGCGGGAAGAAGTGATATTGCAAAAAATGCCTTGATACGGCAAGGATTCTTGTTTTTCAGGATAGATCCTGGACTGCATTCATCGTGCAGTTCCC
>Ga0123326_1000996_pt1 | contig 26152 bp, 15 predicted proteins | sample BioC13SIPDNA_FD_89739 | JGI IMG/M metagenome (GOLD analysis project Ga0123326, IMG submission 89739) | Anaerobic biogas reactor microbial communites from Washington, USA - Biogas_R1_A C13 SIP DNA | ecosystem: Engineered > Bioreactor > Anaerobic > Unclassified | place: Washington, USA | collected...
GGGCAAAGCACAGGCGGAATAGAAGGGTATTGATTCAGCGCCCAGTATGGTAATTTCGGCTTCCGGATCGTAATCCTGGATGGTCTGGGCCGCCTGATTGCCGGCTGCACCATTGCCGATAATAATTATACGCAAAACACCTAAGCCTCCTTCCCGGAAAACTTAAAGACCTCAAGCAAGGAGGTTCCAAACCTTTGCAAAGCTGCCTGATTGCGCTTTTTATCTGCTTGATCCCCCGGGTAGTCATAAGTCAAGGCATGGTTGGGGCAATATTCAACACATAGCGGCCTTCCTCCGCACAAATCGCAATTAACCACTTTTTCCTGAATGACATCGAATACGGCTGCGTCAAACGGGCAAGCTAATTCACAAGCACGACATCCTATGCAGTGATATAAATCACGAACAGTTATATCACTGCCCGGTTGCTTGTAAATGGTGTTCATCAGGCAAGTCAAAATGCATGGCGCTTCCTCACATTGGGTGCAGCACACGGCATAGAAAGCTTCTCTTTCCCTATCATTAACAATTTTGATGCGACTTTGATAATGATTCCACTGCCCACAGTGCTCAAGCGCGCAAACCAACTGGCAAAGGCCGCAGCCATCGCAAAGCGAAGTATTGTGATATAATCTTTTCTGCTTCATACCTTCTCCTCCACCAGCTAATCGCAGATCACTTATCACGGGGTGGGGATTAAATACCGAGTCTTTTTTCTGTTTCCGGCAAAGGATGTCCGGTGCCGGGGTCCCAGCCCCGGGCCTGCCAGTATTGCTCCAAAACAGCCTGTACTTTATCTTCATCCACAATATTACCGGACTGGAGTTCACGGTAAAAGCGGCGCGGGAACTTGCTATCACCGGCAACTTCTCCATGCCGGATGTTAAATAGTTTCATAAGATTCCAGGCTCTTTCCGAACCCATCATCAGTTCATCCGGACTCATAGGTATCCCGGTCATACAAGTATATATCTCGGCCAGAAGTGTGGGTCCTATAGTTTCCATTACCGGTGGTCGAATACATATACCGACCGAGTTGTATAAATTAATCAGGTCTTCCGCCCATTTGGACATAATGGCAATATCAACCGTATCACTTTCCAGGTCTATGGCTGCGGATTTTAAATTTTCAGGCATATCCAGGCGGTCATACATAGGCTTCTTAAAGCCAAATCTCTCTTTTTGGTAATGATAAAGGTTTTCATTATAACGCAAATTTTCAACCGGATTGCGACAGCGCAGATGGTCCCCGCCCCGGATATTGGTAAGCATGCCTAAGGTCCAGGTTGACCAGCGTCCACGGGGATCGATCATGGGTACCTCCACTCCCTTGACATGAATGGCATAATCATCCGCTCCCGGCCAGTGGTCTGCTGCCCTTTTTACTCCTTCTGCCAGAATATCTCCGATTCCCTGCCGCAAAGATATATCCCTTAGCAAGGCAAAGGCAGCGTCATCATCCCCGAAAGCAAGCTCGTAACCCACATCATCCTTGTTGATGATACCTTTTTGATAGAGTTCCATGGCAAAAGCAATTACGCTTCCTGAGCTGGACATATCGATACCGTAACGCTGGCACAGCTCGCTGGATTTGATGGAAGCCTCCGTACTCAGACCGACATTTGACGAATAAGATACAGTGGGGGTAATCTCCATATCCTTTACCAGCGTACCTGCGTATTTGCCTTCGTTTATTTCTGCCAAATGCCCACAGGCAATGATGCATGATTGACAGGCAATATGCCGGCTGCCGTATATATCTACTATTTGCCGCCCGGCTTTTTGCTTCCAATCCGGTAAAGTCCCCCGGGAATAATTGTGTACTGATAAAGCATTGAATCCACCGTAGGGAATGGTGGCATTCATGGTCCCATAAGCACAAAATGCCTGGTAAGAAGATGCCGATTTTATCAACTTTTGTCCTTTGGCGCTTAACTTCAAGACCCCTTGGGGATCAGCGGGTACTATTGGTTTTGACCCTCTAACAACTACTGCCTTTAGCTTTTTGGAACCCATGACCGCCCCCATCCCGGTACGCCCAAATCCATCATAATATCCGTTTTCAATACTGGCAAAACGCACCAGGTTTTCCCCGGCCTGACCGATTAACATAATTTCGGCTCCATAGTGTCGAGCTTTAAGCAGATCTATACTCTCCCATGCATCTTTTCCCCATATGAAAGAAGCTTCTTTGATTTCGATCGTGTCTTCTTCGATTAAAAGGTATACCGGTTTTTGCGCCTGGCCTTTGATAATCAACCCGTCATAACCGGCACATTTCAAGCGAAGGCCTAAAAAGGCGCCGGAGTTTGATGATCCAAATCCGTTGCTTGCCGGGGATTTGGCTGAGACTTCCATGCGCGAGGCGGTTGGAAACGGTGTTCCGACTAAACAGCCGACACTGAACACCAAAACATTGTCAGGGCCAAGGGGGTCTGCGCCTGCGGGTATCTCATCATATAATATCCGGGCATTAAATCCGATCCCGCCTATATAGTCCCTGGCAAGGTCCGGTTCGAGCTTTCTTGTCTTTATTTTTTGAGTACTCAGATCAACTTCCAGCATTTTTCCGGCATAGCCAAACATAAACTCCCCACCCTTCTCTTCATTATCAAGGCAGTTTATCTTTTCGCCTCGTATACGAATCAATCAGAAAAATAACAATTATATGCATATATGTAAAGCCAATATTTATAAAGCAAATTAAATTAGATTGTATACCAATTATATATTCATAAATGGGGATTTACAAACACTTCTCAAAGCAACTTTGTTTTAATATCCACGAAAACCGTCCCTACGGGATTCTTAGAAACATTAGGTGTGCTTCCTTCTAGGGCGTTACCGCTGTCTATTGGAGCCAACCACTGGCCGTAGCTTTATTCCGACATACTCTCCGGCATATTGTTATGGAGGTTGTTAACAGGTTAAGTTTTTCAGTCCAGGCTCCCCCAGGATGAAAGCATGACTTCTAAAAAGCGTATAATTGTCAAAGATTTCGTATTGAATATATCCCCTTCATTACTTAAACAACAAAGTGAGGGTTTGATATGCTCCATAAGAAAAAAGTTATTATCGGCATCATTTTATCATTAGCTGTTATAACAATAGGGGCGGTGGCAGTCTTAATAAATGCTAATCCCAAACCAACATTAATTGCACCCGATACTAAAAAGCCCAGCAAAATACAAAATACCAGCAAAGACAGCCAAATGAACCAGCAAGAATTATCCTCAGAAAAGCTTAAGTTAAGAACAGAATACTATTACTTGCTCAAAGATCTCGATAATATGCGCTTTTTCAGCGATTTTTCATTGTCGGAAAAGATTCCGGTAGAAGAACTGTTGTTATTCGGGTATATGAAAGCTTTGGAGGCAGGTTGGCAAGATGATTCCGGAGCTGTAAAGCTGGCCAACGTTAATACCTTCACCGAAAAGCACTTTAATCGTACCCTTATGAGTAACATAGATACCTCTTATTTTACTTACGATGCCAATGGCGACAGCTACATTCCGACCGGCTGGGATTTTCACGGGTCTGATCCCCACTATTTAGCCAGGATATCTAATAATCCTGATGGTTCCGTTACCGCAATTTTTGATGTATATTTGTTCGGCGAATCCGATATATTGGATAATAAATCACCTGAGGAATATATTGGCGATACCTCATTAATACCTCCAGAGCTTAAACATCTCCGGGCCGAATCTAGCTTTTACCGTAAAGCAGACAACGGCAAAACATACCTGCAGATGCTTTCATATAAGCGGCTATATGATGAAGCTAAGAACCCTATTGCTTCTAAAGCTGATGCTTCTAAATCAGTACCCTATTGCCCTGATGAGTATTTAAGTGATGACGAGTTCGTCTTCGCCAATGGAGTACGCTTGGGCATGAGTTACGAAAAGGTAATTGAAATTCTGGGTGGTTATGATGAAGCTTTCGACAATGCTCCTGATGTTAAATCAATTATCAAAGATGGATGCCATTACGGTTTTTATCAAATTAATGACAAATATACCAACCAATCTGATTTAAAAACTGATGGGGTGTTTCGGCTTCTCAACCTATCTTCCGAGTCATATCAAGGTGAATTTCCACGGGGAATAAGGATCGGCGACAGCATTAAAGATGTACTAAATAAATTTCCCGGGAAAGACAAACAACTACGAAAATGGGCTCACCAAACTATTTATGGCAAAGATGAAATCGGAAGCCCTCGCGCTTACCTGCAGTTTACCATGTACAACGAATGCTACCGGTTTTTGGCTACCACCAGCCGACAAGTCTTAATAATAAATTTTGACAAAAAAAACCAGGTCCGCTCCGTAGAACTTCATAAAGAAGATTCATAGTGCTTAGACTTTAATCACAAATAATACTAAACGGTTAATCCCATGCGTCACGCTCTCCCCTGATAAACTCATCTGCCTCCTGGGGAGATAAGAAACATCCTTTAGCAGACCCAATAAGATTAACTAGCGACCGGGTTACCGATTGTGTATTATCACGTTCGACTACTATAGTTGCTTCAACCGTAACCCCAACAGGTAATTCTCCTGAACGAGCTTCAACCAACCCCCCGGGCTTAACTATAGTCTTTTCACGAATCGTATTTACTATGACCATAACCCCCTTTGCTTGGTATATTTAAATCAAGAACGGGGACACGAGAATGTCCCCTAAAATATTGCGGTTATATCAAATTTAGTTAACGCCTTATCAAGCGCCTCCGCGATGCTAATTATCGGAGTAATTTTTAATGATTTTAGAACATAAGCTGGCAGGTTCTCGGTCTCCCGCAGGTTATCCGCTGGCAGCAATACTTCTTTAATCCCGGCATCATATGCGGCTCTTATCTTCTGCTGTATACCACCTACCGGAAGAACTTTACCCATAATAGTTATTTCCCCGGTCATGGCCAGGTCATTACGTACAGGAACCCCTTTCAAGGCTGAGACAATACCAACCACCATGGCTACTCCTGCTGATGGCCCCTCTTTGGGAACCCCCATATACGTTGCCAGTACCGCAACATCATAATTCTCTCGCCATTGTGCCCCTATCCCCAACTCATCGTGATGAGTCTTAATATACTGGGCCGCAGCCTCTATGCTTTCCCGCATAATCTTTTGAATAGACCCCAGGGGTACAATGCGACCATGGCCTTTACTGGCCTGCATCTCAAAATGAAGCGTGCAACCATGATCACCTGCTACCGCCAATCCCAGTACTTCCCCCACCCGGGGTTCGACCGGCAGTAAAATGCGCTGGATGCGTTCCGCATCCGGCAAATTGGGAGCAAGCACTTTACCCGATGAAAGTATTTTCACCCCCAGTTTCACCCGCTCATATTCCCCCTGGGCCATCAAATGCAGCTGTTCCCTGACTCGCTGGCGCAGCTCGCAGGATAATAGCAGCACCTCTTCCAACTCTTCATCTAATACTTGCCCATCCGGATAAAGAAGCTTGAGCAAGGCCGATGTAGTTTTCATAATGGCCCTCTGATCCCGACCCGATATTCCCTGATCAGTTCCGGCAGTATCAACAATAACAAAGCGAGAACGTACAGTACCTAATATATCCACCCGGCGCAATTCATGCAGTATTTCACAAAAATAATCGGTAATAAAACCATAATCCTGAGAATAACTTTCCGGCCCCAACTTGGGGATCTCCCAACCCGGCAGGTAGGCATGCAAACGATCCAGAAAAGCAGTAACCTGTAAAAAATCGGGCAATGGTTCAAAAAGATGATAGTACTTTTCGTGGGGAAGGTTGCCCTGAACATCAATATTACCCACAAAAACCAGGCTGGCAAACGCCAGTAATTCTTTCTTACCCCGGCTGAATTTGGCATCCTGCATGTAGCCCTGCATAATACTAACAAAACTGCGAGGGTCAGTGAAATCCGTATTGGCTATTTCATCAAATACCACTACATCGCGGGTGCCAACTTCACCAATCTTGCCCGTGTTCAAATTAATAAACAATTGAGCCGGCGTAGCTTTGCCTCCAGAAAGCACATGGGAGTAGTAGGAAATATTGCGGTAAAGATAGGTTTTACCTGTTTCCCGGGGGGCCAGTTCCAACAGATTAATATTGCTTTCAACTAGTGGAATACAACGACACAAATACAAGAGTTTCTGGCGGCGCGACATCTTCTTCGGATTCAAACCACAGGAGTTCACCAGCACATCCAACCATTCCTCCGTAGTAAACTGCTGCCGCCGTTCTATGTAATCGTCCAAGTCAATAACACTTACCTGAAAAGGCGTAAAGCCGGTAACCTTGAAAGGGCGAATCTTTTTGTTATGTACTTCATTTTCATCATAGGTTAAGTCAATGGTTCCCCACATCCCGCCAGAGAGTAACATCGGATATTGATTTACTAGCATTTCAGGAATATTTACAAAGTTTTCGTTAATAGCAGAGATGCCGGCCCAATACTTATCCTCAGTTTCAACCAGCCGTGCTTCCAGGTTGGCAATAACTGAATGCTGACGGTTTTCCCGGATATAATGCCGGATTTTCTCGGCTTCGGCACCATGAACAAAGTTCTCTTTTAACCTCCGAACAACCAGTTCCATGTCCTCGTAAAATGTTTCCTCAGAGCAATAATTATCAATCAAGTATTCCACCACATAACGGGGAAACTCGTCTACTCCAGTATTAATGGTATGAGCTTTATTAACTACTTTACCGGTATAAACGTCCCTTAATTTATCATCCATGTGCCCTTATCCTCTCAATCAAGTAATGTACCCGTTCATAAGCATCACGCTGAAGAAATTGCCTTGCTTCCCAATCTGTCACTTCCTCGAAATCGGCTACCATTTTAGGTCCCAGATGATCGGGACTGCTAAATTTATCAGCCAGCTTTTCCATTCCTTCTTTAACCAGCGAATTATCCAAGAAACCATGGAACTCATCAAATACTTTATCCAAACCTCCCGGATAATTGCGCAGACAGTAATAAACATCCCAGGCATCCTTCTCTTTTATGCGATCATGTAAGGCCATCCCTTTCATAACTAAAAAAGGCACAATTGATGCAACCCGAATGGTAGCATTATCAATAGCACCATCCGGCAATTTGCCCTCAATTTTTATCTCGGTAAACGACCGAAATGCTATATCACAACCTCTGGCCTTACGAGCTTTAACGTCTTGTATCCGCTGCGTACGATGTTTTTCACCCGTACCTCCATATTCACCAGCAAGTAGGTCTACTTGAACCTTGTACTCTCTTCCTTCTAGTTGTAAACTACGGAAAAATATAAATGGTTGAGAACCCTGAGTATAACCTTTGTCTAATAGTAATTTACCGATATTGGCATAGCCTGCTTCACCCAATGTTAAATGATTTAAAGCCAGATCAATATCCACACTGCCCACATGTCTTTCAGAGGACCCTGCCAGCAGTAGTTCTGGAACCCATCCGCCAATCAATACCATATCACCCCGATATTCACCAAGCAGGTGAGCTAGTTCAATTAATACTGATTTAGCTGCCGATACCGCTATTTCCGTATAATCGGTGCGCTTTGCCATTGTTTAGCTATTACCCCCTCCAGCAAGGCCTGAGCAGCTTCTTCTCCCCTACCGGGATTTCCCATTAAATCTAGATAATTCTGAACAACCGAGACTACTCGAACTCCTTCATATTCTTCGTTTCCATAAAACACGCCGTCATCATAAGGAATAAATATGCTTAGGTTAGCCCCTGAATCCACCTCTTTCAGTTCCAAACGATTAATTATGGTTTCAATATCACCACTAACATAAGCCATTGCTCGCTGATATCGCACAAATGGCACTCGCCGGGCCGCTGCCGAAAATCCCGTAAGAGCGTATGATATGTCCATTTTTCGGCATATGTCTGCTAATGAAAATTCCAATTCATTTGCTTTTGCAAATGAATAGAAATCCCTCTTTGGGTTACGGCCTGATTGATAGGCAGTACTCCATGCTTCCAGCAACTGGCCAGGTTCAACTAACCGGAAACTTTTCGGCTCAACCCATTCTCTATCCACTAATAATGTTTTTACGTTGGAGACCTGCCCCAGGCTTACTTCAGCTGTTTTGGCCAGTTCCTTAGTTTTCCACTTCTTGTCGGGATTACTAAGGAGTACTCGTAAAATTCTTTCCGCTTTGGGGGAAAAAAGAGACCGTAACTCCCTTTTTTCCTTAAATGGATTCTCTTTGCCTTCTTTAAGGATATATATATTATCAAAAACCAATCGGCAATTTCCGGCCACATCGATATAGCCCACCCCCTGTTCCCGACAAATCTCTGCGGAATTAGGAGAAATATAGGGGGCAATAAATACCGGATATGCCTGGGGAATATCCTGCACACACCTTAACAGCTTATCTACTGCTGACCTGGCCAGCCGGGGTTGTCCACTGCTTTTGTATTCACACACGATCCATCTTTCCAGATCGCTGGAACTATCTACGGCCAGAACTAAATCCGGCTGGTAAAATGGCGACAAATTGTAATTACTAAGAATATTTACCTTCGCAAAGGGAATATCCTCAAAACATTCTAATACAATTTTTTCTATCTGCTTTTCGTTATCCATGTCTTTCACCCCAATAATACTTTTCAGCATTTGTTGAAATGTATTATATCACTGAAAAAACTAATTGTAAATGCATTATCATAGATGATTCATAGTCCCTATTTTAAATATAAGTATTTTCTAACGGAGACAGTACAAGTTTTCCGGCTCTATGAAGGGCAAAAGTAACATCAAAATCTTCAATGATTGTTAGCTTAACTTTCTGCACCTGCTATTTACATATCTATTGAAGTTGCCATTCTTCAATAAACTCTGACGGGTCATCTTCCGGGTACATGATAGTAATTCTTTTTTTAGCACGAGTCATAGCAACATAGAGAAGCCGTCGATCTTCTTCTTTATCAAAGCAGTACGGTTTGTATTCGGCATCCTTTCCTTGAGAAAACACTGGCTCACCTGTTCCTGACAGAAGAGGAATTATTACATGATCAAACTCGCGCCCTTTAGCCTGATGAGCATTTAATATAAATAGACCTCGTGGGGGTTTTCTAAGATATATATAGCTCGCCTGCAACAATGCACTCTGCATAGGTTCAACGGTATCACCAATACATACTGCCTGATGTGATTTTAATCTTTGGGCAATATGTTTAATATAAAACATTGCTTCGTAATCTGGATAGGCCTTTCCATCAGTCAATATTTTTACGATATCAGATAGTCTGTGCAATGCTGATATGAACGCACCTGGGTTATCAACCGATAACTCGTCCCAAATCGGTTGCAGTATCCTGGAAACCTGTTCCCAGGGACCACTGGTTTTTCGCTTAGATATTTGTTCTCTACTCAAACGTTCTTTAACTGTATTTTCAGCAGAGGGTAGCAATAACGTAACAAAAACATCAGCTAACCAATTACGAATATCATCGGCACTCTCACATTTCGGTAAATAATAAATATAATCCCGTAGTTTTTCTTCTGATCCTTCAGAACTAATTGCCCTGCAGGGAAAATACCTTCCTTTACCACTTCGCGGTCTTTTCTGAAGCTGTTTTAAAAGATAGTTTGTTAATAGATTGAATTGACAAATTACAGCAGTAGTTTCATCTTTATAGGCAATAACTTTATTTCTTAATTTGTCTCTTATAGGCCCCATTACATCCCCATCATAGTATCCTTGTTCTAGATTAATTACTTTTATGAAGGGTTTGTAATTATTCATTTTGATATATCTTCCTTTAAGATTATCTTTTCGCAAGTCGATGAAGTAATTTGCCAAATCGCCTCCAGAGCGATGTGGAGTAGTCAGAGTTGTGCAGGCATCATATACTATATTCCAGTGGCAGGCTACCTCTTTAGGTCTATCCGCATCAGCTTTTCTCCAGGTATATATGCTTTGATAGCGATCATAAAAAATTGCTACTCTCTCTGGATTCCATTGCTGCAAGAAATACCACTGACAGCAGTCTGAATCTTGAAACTCATCCAAAATTACCAGCGGATACTTTATTCTTAGCCATTTCTTGGTCAATTCCGAAAAGGAAATAAGGTGACAGGCTAAAGGGGCAAAATCATCATAATCAGGTCTTCCTTTACGTATGCGGGTTAATGCCATTTTTCTTATCTTATTATTACTATCCTGCGAGAGAACATCGCTATTGTTCATCCTACAAAATGGTTGACAAATCTTTTTTAACTCATTTATCTTAACTTTAGCACCTTTCATAAATTGTTTATTTTCGTTTAAAGAACATGGTGTAGCCGGGGTAGGAATTCCCCATACTCCCCCTTTCTTATTAAGCCATTCAAAGAAAAAGGCATGGTAGTTCTGAACCTCAATCATTTTTGCCTGCTCACTGGTCATCCATCCCTGTTGCTGGTAGTTGCGTATCTCGTTTTCAATCTGTACTCTGGCATTCTTAGAAAAAGTTAAAAAAAGTGCAGGAGTATTGGAGGATATAAACCCAGATTTACAGGCTCTCAAGGCTAAATATACGCCTGTAAAGGTCTTTCCTGTACCGGGAGCAGCTTCGATCATAATACGAGGATATTGCTCCAGTAAATCGCCCACACGGCGCTGGCTCTTATCGACTGGAACGTCTTTAACAATCATCGCCAAGCTCATGAATGCCCCCTCCCGGTTCCACCTCTCTGGTTAAGGTTTTAATAATTCGTTTATGAAGACATTTTAGAGGCTTCGGAATGCAATCGTTTTCTACCAAGGTTTCACCGATTATTCGCATATCTTTCTGGCTTTTACAGCCGTGTGGCTCATGCAGTGCAGCATATAAAAAAGCCCTTTGAAGATCACTATCATTGACCGACCCATTACTACACTTAATACTATCAAGAGTAAACGTAGAAAAGTTTTTAGGAAATTCTGATGGTATTTGAGCTTGAAATGATTGATTAATTTCTTTTTTGATGCATTCTGTCCACTTGTCATTATTAAGTTCATGGCCCGCATCCTCATAACATTTGCGTATACCTTCAAGTAAAATTTCTGGATCAACACAATTAACAAGCATTACTTCGGTATCATACCCTTTGCAGAAATCTAGTGGCGATTTTTGGGGATAACATGTAACAAAGTCCGAATACTTTTGAGTAAGTTCATATAGACTTAACTTGGTCTGCGCTTCAGAATCTTTTAACTCTTTTGCAGGAACATCGTAATCCAACAAAGCGTGGGTACTTACTCCTAGTGCCTTAAGGTTACGGGAATGTTTCCAGACATTAGTAGCTCCATCGGCATTTACAATAGCCAACCCCAGGAAAAACGGATTACAGGCCGGAATCGTTCCCAGATGATTGAATAATATTGGTAGAAGGCCCTCTTCACTTGGTCCTTCTACTACCAATGCATTTTGTGCCAATAAGGCAGGAGCGTACTGGTCACGATATTGTTCAAGAGATTTTCTGAAAATAGGTTCTAAACGAGAAGCTACTTTAACATGGGTGACTTCTGTTGAATCGGTATGTGGACGTGATAATCGGCATATTGAATCTGCCCCTTGCAGTTCCCCTATTAGAGCTGGAGAGTGCGTCGTTACAAACAACTGGCCCATCCTTTTTTTCTTTTTCTTTCCTGCTTCATCCTGGTTATCACCAAAATTAGATTTGATTACTATTCCCGGTGTAGATGTTATCTGATTAAAAACCCATTTAGCTAACGATGGTTCAAGATTTTGCTCCGGCTCTTCTATGGCAACAATAAGTGAAGCATCCTCCTGCTTCAAAGCTTGGACAATCTGCATAAGAAGAAGCAGATTTTGAGACCCATCTCCCAGCATAGATACAGGAATTACTTTATCATTTCCATTCTGTTCTTTATGAAGGCCAACCGAAGTTACTCCTTTGAAACGTCCAATATTTGCATCCAGAAAAGTGAGGGTAAAACTATCAAATCCTCCTATCAGTTCAGGAGAAATTAGTGTCTCCAGGTTCTTCATTGTATCTTTAATAGATTCAAGCTCCAACAAGTCTGATTTATTGCTTTCTAATAGTTTCATTAAATCTCTAAATTTTCGAGTTACCTCTTGGTCTCTTAATGTTTTTGAGAGCAAACTCTGCCTGGCTAAAGATAACTCATACGCTGGGTTACGGTGGGTTCCATAGTAGCGAAAATTCAACACTTCCCGATCTTGATAAGTAAAAACTCCCTTTTTATTGTCTAACTCATCTACAATTAAAAGCTCTGTTTCGGCAACTTCAATTTCCTTGTTCCACTGTGATATTAACTTGATGGCCAGCAGTTCTTCCGTGCCATCCGGTAGATCATCACCTGGTTCTACTTCTACTGATTTGAGAATTTCATTTTTAACCTGCCAGCAAGATACTTTGTCACCAAATCGAAGGATAATATCCGTATTGGTCTCATCGTCCAAACTCAGCCAGGCTCTAATTACTACAGGGTTGGTTGTATCACCATTATGAAAATCAAAGCGGGAAATGGTTTCGTCTCGCTGCAACCTGATAGCAGGATCAAACAACAGTTTCATAGCGGTTAGAATGGTTGTCTTTCCGCTGTTATTCGGCCCAACCACAACATTTACATCTTTATTGGGTAAAAACCACAACTCATTCAACCCTCTGAAATTATTGATTTTTAAAGCTCTTATGTACATCCTTTTTCCCCCTCTTATTAAAAACCCTTTATCCTAATCTCTATTTAGCATGCGCAGGCAAACCTGGTAGTCTTCTTCCAGGTTGACCTGGGTTTCTTCGCTAAGGTGGTCAAGATTAAGTCCGCCTTTTTCGTACAGGACAACGCCTTCATGATAGAGACCGGAGAGTTTGCACTGGCGAATCCATTCGGCCAGGGTAGCAGCGCCGGGGTATTCTTTTTCAGGAACGGGTATACCCTGCTCCAGGTAGGATACCAGGCGCTTGATGCGGCGGTTAATGCCCAGGGCACGGCCGCGGGCTTTGGCTTCCCTTTCCTCATCGTTGGCTGGAAGGCGATAGGTGCCTTCATTAGTCTTATAGAAGTAATCCGGGAGCCATTCCTGCAGGAGGCGGCGAGGTCGGTCTTTTACGGAGTAAAGGTAATACTCAAACAGGTCGGAATAATGTACCCCTTCTTTATGGCGGTTCTTTTGCAGCCAATCCTGCGTAAAAGCTTCCAGTTTAGCAGCGGCAGCATCCTCGCGGCTAGTTTCAGCTTCATCATATACATCCAGTTCTTTCTCCTTCAGGTACCAGCGGCCAATCTCATGGGTCCCAAAGAGATCCGGGTCTTGCTTTTCATAGAGATTCTTGAGCACCGGTTCCCGCACTTCTTCGGCCACCTGCTGCAAGAGTTCATCAAAATTATGGGCCTGCATCTGTCCGGCCCGCACCATACGGCTAACAACTTGGTCATAGATGCGGTCCTTGGTGGAACCGGGGTGAGCGGATAGGTAATCCCGGATTATGGCATGAACTTTTTCTCGAAAGGTTGCGGCGTCGTCATTATCGGTGATGATAAAGTCTGCGGCCAGTTCCCCAGGACGAGGTTTGCGAAAGTTGATAACCAGGTCGCGCTTGGTAACCTTGTCGGCGGTTAGCTGGTTGTATGATTTCTGCCCGGTATCAATGAAAAGAGCGGCATCCGACTGGTCAACAATAAAACCGGCTTCAGCCATGATATCCTGTACCAGTTCCCAGGTTCCTTCCGAGGTATCATGGTAGCATAACGAAAGCCAGCGTCCAGGTTTTAGTACCCGGTAAGATTCTTTCATGGCTGCTTTCATCATTATGGTCCAATCATCCAGGGTCTTCCCCCGTACCTCATTGACAATGATCTCTTCGTCATGCCAATGGGTATCAAAACCCAGCCAGGCTTCCCAGATAAAGTTGAGTTCACCATATTGGACTTTATCTGCGTATGGAGGGTCAGTGAAAATGTAATCAACACTTGCAGTAACTAGCTGTGCAAGACTAGTAGCGCTATCTGTTGACATGATTATTTTCTGTCCACTTCTAAAATAAACAGAGCCTTTAGCATCAATTATTTCCCTTAGCTTATCAGTATAGTTTTTGAGTGCATTTCTTTCCTTATAAGTTTGTGGCAAATAATATGTTCCAACCATAATCCCACCGCCACCTTCTTTATGATGGCTCATTTTACTCAAGTGAAGCATACTTCCCGTTAATCCTAGTAGAGCATAGTCATACACATCATCATTGCGTTTACTTGCCTTGGATCTTATCGCCGCCAGCGCCCACAAATTTCTCTTCGTAAAAAGCTCATCCACGGTACGAAAGTTACTGGTTCCGGCACGCCATTTTACTCCCCAGCACTCCTGATCCTCGGGGGCATGCATCATGCGGTCGGTGGGATACCAGTAAGGAATATCCTTCTCCTCAATTTCCCGCAGCTTGCCCAGGTCATATTGTTCAAAGTATTCCCGTTTCAGCGGGTCGGAGTCGTTGTAGCGGCGCTGATCCCGCCGGGGTTTGCAGTCACCTTCGCAAAGGTAGCTGATCAGCACCGGTACGGCACCAAACTTTTCTCCCCGAGTGCTTATCTCTTCCACCTGCCCCTTCTGAAAACAATGGGGACAGGCTTTTATTTTTTTGCTCTTGCCGGCTTTAGTTTTCCCCTCTGCCTCCACACAATCGAAAAGGGGTATTTTTTGCAAACAGCGAGGACACTGAAAGACCTGGGAATAGACGGTATAGGCGGTAGTAGCAGGCCCACCACAACGGTCACAGCGGGTCTCGTAAAGCCAGTCGATTTCCGGTTTAACCCGCGCTTTTAGTTCGGCAAAGGCCTCCTGCAGCTCTTCTACATCCACCGGGCTGCAGTAATTCTTGGTAATAAAGGTAGCCGCCGGGCTGCGGTCTATGGCTATAGCCTTGCGCCCTTCCATCAGCGCAGCCAGAGCCGTGCCACCGGAGCCGCAGAAGGGGTCCAGAACCAGATCGCCCGGTTCAGTATAATGCTTTATGTACTGGCGAATGGCATCATGAGGCTTTTTAGACCAGTAGGTATGCATATTATATATAGCCGTAGCCTTGGTAGTCTTAATTGCTTTATCAAAAGCGGGAATATCGTACTCATCGTTAACCGGGTCATAAGGTTTTTCCTGAAGATGCTGTTCCACAAAAGCCCGCAGCCTGGGATTGGGCTTGTCGCCGGAATAGTAGCCTTCGGGCATGCGGGGAACAGTGCTTTTGAACATGGCATCCTGCTTGATGTTATCTGGTTTTTTCACGCTAACCTCCATCTCGCCGTTACCGCTGGCGGTACAAATAGTAATAAAAAAGTATCACGCTATCACCTCATGCTTTTGGGGGTCAACCCCAGGATATTACCCAGATGGGAAGGTACCTGGCGCATGACCTTTTCGGCATTAAGTTTTAATACAAATCTATGGGAGCGAGTTTTGCGCACCATACGCTGTCCGTCCCGGTAACTTATTTCCAGGGTGAAAACCCGCTGCATATAACCAGAGCGGCACTCTTCCACACTGGCATCACCTGCATCCGGTTGAAAACGATAGCTTACCTTGCCCCCGGTTCCGCCTATATAGAGGATTTGCCCCGGCAGGGAGAAGCGCTCCACATCAGCAGCATAGTAGGCCCGTACCTCTACCCTCAGGTCATCGGGGAATAACTGGGGAGCAGAGGCGTAGTCCAACCGGGCGCTTAATTCGATATTTTCCCCTTCCAGGACTTCGCTCGGTCCCTCGATCAGGCTTAAATTGAGCAATCCCTGCTCTGGATCTTTGACCTGAAGAACTACCATGGGAATAAGCAGTTCCTGCAGGGAAATACCCCCGTGGGAAAAAGCATCGGGGTGGTAAGGCGCAGCAGGACGGCGGAAGGAAAAACCGGTACGGGGAAAAGCCACCGTTTCAAAGAGCTGTTCCTCCATCTCACCGCTGGTCTTATTAAAACGGGTTTCCCGGGCGGCGATGTGTAATTGGTGGGGGGTAAAAGCAATAATATTCTTCTTTATTGCCGCAGGAAGCTGCAGTTCTTCATAAGGGCTTTTTAAAAGGCAGTTAAGATAAGTACAATCATAGGGTACATGTAAATCGCTGCTATCGAACCAGATGTCCTTGCGGCCCACCCGGGCGAAGCCGTGATCGGCGGTAATAAAAACCCGGGTTCCGGGACTCAGATTACGAACAATAGCCATAATCTCATGGTCAATAATGTTTTTTACCTGCTGGTAAATCACCGCCAGGGGGCGTGCCGGCACTTCCCGGCCGGGGGCTATTTTTTTCACCTTGATGCCATGTAATTCAGTATCGCAAAGTTCAAAAATGTAAACGTCCAAGTTATCCCAGCGATAATGAACCGTTTCTCCAGTGCCGCTCCCTTCCGGAGCAACTACTTCGACCGGCAGATCTTGATGATACAGTTTCTTCAATGCCCCCTGCAAAAGCTTGTCCTCGCCTGCGGCGGTACTGAATGAAGCCGGGAAATCCCCGGCACTGATGGCCTTTCGGCTCAAATGAGTCTCACTGGGAAGCAGGGCACACCCCGGCCTCTCTTCGATTATTTCCATACAATCACTCAAGGTATCTCGCAGGAATAAATCCCAAATATCATAGCGCATGCCATCAAAAATAAACAGCACTGCTTTTTCTTTGTGGGCATCCCAGTAAGGCTGTAGACAGGTTTCCAAAAAGCGGCTGGTCAGCACCGGCCCGTTTCCGGCTTCAATTTCTCTCTTCACCCAGGAAGGAAATTGCTGCTTGACCAGTTCCTGAAACTTGAGATTGAGGGAATCAATACTATGCAAAACCCTTTCACTATAGACTCGAACCCGCTCGCGTAAGCGTTCTCTTAGTTCATCCCAGTTTTCTGGTAATTCTCTAACCTTTCGGGGTAGAAGTTCGGCACTGTTAATCTGCCGCTCTAAAAGGGAAAGTAAGTATTCCAGCCTTCCCAGGCTTTTTTTAGTCCAACGCTCCCAGAAATCAGCAAAATCCAATTGATCTGCCTTTTTCACGCTTACAGTTTTCAGGAATGCCTGCAATTCCCGCCGCCGGGGTTCAATTTCCCAAAAGAGGCGGTAGATTTCAAGCAGGGCACTCCAGGAAGGACTTACCCGCTGCTCTACCAGGCGCTGAACTACCCTATCGCCTGAAGGAAAAAGGACTTTTTGCACCCTGTGCTGACATTTAGTAGAAGGCTTATCTGAAAATAGATTATCTATGGCCAGGAACAGCGCCAGGGAACGAAAAAGCGAGGAGTAGTTTTCATTCTCCAACAGGGAGGCAAAGCCTTCAGGCTGGTCAATATGTAAATGCTGAATCAAGATATAGTCCAACTGTTCACGATCCAGGCTCATTTCCAAGTTGAGCAGATCCCGATCAGCCCGGGCCGGATCCATGGAAACAAGGCGAGGAGCATCATCCTGTAAAATAGTTTGGTCTATTTTCTGAAAGGAAACCAGCCCGGGGTCAATGTTGGCCAATAGCAAACGCCACTGAGGACTGTGCTGAGCCAATATAACCGCCAGGTAAAAGCCATTTACTACTTCTTCCGGATCCCGGTCGGCAAACCAGCAGAAGGGGGGTGGAGCCTGTCTTAAATTTTCCCGAATAGGCCCCACAATATTGGGCGCCAGGCGCTGCAATTCATCGATTAGGTGATGTCCCATCAGGCCAATGCGCCAATATTCTTCAGCCCCCAGTTTCTTAAAGGCAGCTTCCGGCATCCCCAGGGCGGCGAAAGCCACAATGGTTTCAAAGTCTGAGTCCCTGAAGCGTGTAGAATCAATCTGTCGCAGGTTGCGATAAGCAGTCAGAACAGCTTCAATGTTGGGAATAATCAACCTGGCATGGCGAGGTTCATTGCAGGCCGGAGGCCAACCGGCATCACCGGTAGCATCACGCAGGTACTGGTAGAGATCCAGTTTAATCCGGGCTGATGGGGGTACCAGCGCTAAAAAATCAGGGTAAAATAGGGGGGGAGCCGTACTCATGTTCCGATTCCGTAAGCGTTCCAGCGGGGTTTGGTCAATGAGCATGATTCTCTTGACCTCCGCATCCTGCTGAACATTTTCAAAAATAAAACGAAAAGCCAGGTTAGTAGAAGCCCTGATAACCGTGAAACCAGCCTGAGCGGCCAGGTGATCGACCCGAGCTTCGGCTGCACTGGTCAGTCGCAGTGGATCCTGAATTAAAACCCGCTCATAATCAAGACAGCTTTCCAGACGGCTCACAATCCATTCTTGCAGTGTCAATTTTTTCACCTACTCTAATAACAGTATGGGGAGAGTATCCTTATCCCCCTTCACTTCTTCTAACTGCTGCTTAAGGAAATAAGCGAATTCCTCAACCAACGCAGGAAGCTGTTCCCTTTCCACCGTTTTACTGCTGGGTTGGAAATCATTTAGATTAACCTTTATAACCAGCAGTTTCTTCAAGTAACGATTAATAATAGCTACAGCGCCCTCATCTTCCAGCACAGTATCCACCAAGAACCGGCGTAGTTCGTTAATATTGCTGCAGCCCAGTATTCCGGCAATAACTTTTTCATTTTTTCCCTGTTCCAATCGCTGGCGTATAGCCGGGTTTAAAAGAATCTGCAGTTTCTGGTTGATAGTAGCTTCATAGTGAAGCCCTGCTTCATTTTCCAGCTGCCGGGCTGCTTGCAGGTAATTATCAGCATTAATAAAACTGAGGCCGCATTGGTGAACTGGATGCAGGCGCAATTGATCCTGTACTGATTTTTTGGAGGGCGCCGGGCAGGCAAAAATTTGGGCTTCTATTTCCGTTAAGCTGGAGCTCAACTCCCCGGAAAAAGCAGGTTGTAAGGCGCTGATTTTTTCTAAAAGGGGCAGGCTGGTAAACTCCCGACCCTGCAACAGGACATTAATGCCAGCGCGAGAATTATCGCAACACTCCGTTACGGCATCGTGCAGGGCTATATACGCAGTGGAGTAGGCAGCGATGAGTGCAGTAATGGAATCAGGCACAACTCCTCCCCCGCTTTCGGAACCGATTAGCTCGGTTTTGAGTTTAACTTCCGAATCAATATAAGGTTTAAGGTCTTTTAAACGAGTAGCCAACCCTTTTTGCATTTTCCTGATTTCCTTTAACTGGGGCAGGTCGGGGATTTCTTGCTTGCAATAGGCATAAGCGGTTTGAATTTCCCTTTCATAACGCAGGAAGGATTTAATATGCCGGTATCGATTCATGCGCAGGGCCAGGTCGGCAATTTCTTCTTCAAACACCCGGCTCTCGTCAAAAGCTCTATATGTAAAAACTTCCTTCAGGGCATAGAGTATCAGGTTAATATCATTGCCGCTCTCAATCTCGGTCTGGTAAAGAGCTTCAGCCTGCATCACTTCCTCCTGGTAAGGATTGGATAATTCCAACATATTGAACAAGTCCTGGGCCAGGCGTTTAATCCGGCTGGCTTCCTCCCTTTCCTCGGCAAAATGCTGGCGTAGTTGCTGGCGATATTGGGAGATTAAGGCATCATCTGGAGTCTCTTCCAGGGTAGCACTCAGCAAGCGCTCCGCATAGGGGCGCAAAATATCCCAGTTTTCCGGTTTAGCTACTTTTTGTACTTTTTCCATGCTATCCAGAACCCGGACGGAAAACTCCACCGTTTCCAGATTCGAATAATCCAGAAGTGCAAAAGAGAGTCCCGACTTGTTTTCCATCTGTATCTGTATTTTGCCCAAACGCAGCAAACAGAGCAGGTAAACCTGTACTATACGCCGGGTCAGGCCATAATCTTTAGGTCCACCGGTTCCCATAAAATTCTTGTAAATGGAATTCAGGTTCATGCTATCGCTATCACCCAGATGACTATCGATAAAGTCCCAAATATCTTGAACATACTGGTTTTCGGAAACATCCAGTTCCCGCTCGGCGCTTTTTTTGACGATTTTTAAGCCTGTAGCAAAGTTCTGAACTGCGCTGATGTTCTGGTTGGGTTTTGCCCTGCGGGGAATACTGCCCGTTTTGACAATGCCGTTAATTATCTTTACCCCGTCTTCTTTTTTGAAGGAAGATGGTCCGTCAAATTTAATATCCCGGGATTCATAAATACCAGACAAGACCCGGTCAACTAGCGGTGTAACAATGGCAGTCAATTCCCCACCGGGGTTAAAGTTCATCTGGCTATTGTCGCGTGCATCAAAACGCCCGCGTCCGTACGCGGAACGGATAATACGCACTATTTTGCCCATATCCGCTTTCAGCTGCTCAGCTACCCAATTTATTATGGCCCGAGCGTCCTCGCTTTCGTTGCCACTATTATCTTGAATAAGTTTTAAGTAGGCGGCGAAATCTAGCAAATAGTTCCTTTCTTCATGGCTTAACTCATCCGGGGTCCAAAGCAGGATACGCCCGTCGGGTATTTTCTCCAACAATTCGGTAAGGATGGTGAAAGGTACCGGTCGACTGGCCACATAGACGGCAAAGTCATGCTCATCTTCATCGCTGTGTATAGCGGGAAAGTTCTGTCCGCTAAGCGGCATGGAAACAAAATCGCGCATGGCAATGAGCCCGGTGATTTGCCTTCCCTGCCAGGTAATTTCTAAGGTTTTACTGCGCAAAGGCATAGTCGAACCGCCACCCGGTCCGGCATAAGGGGCTATATCCCCGAACAGGGATTTCTGCCCAAAGGTCAAATCCATAGTCGCCTGGCTGGTTTTAACTGGCCATTCCTCCAATGCCAGCAGGGATTCCCAGGCCCCGCGCTGTATAGCCTCATTCCCTTCCGCCTCATCACGAGCTTTTTGGAACTCCCGCTTAGGATCGATGCCAACAATAACTGGTTCAAAGCGATAGCGGGGAATTTTGCCCTCATCCAGGCTTTCCAGAACCTGGGGTAGTTCTTTTTTAAGATTGTCCGCCAGAATCTCGTAGTGCTGAATGTTTTCTTCCGGGGTAGAATCGGCCTGGCGTTCAACCATAACTGCATTGGCCAGTTCTTCGGCGCTTAAACCCTGCATCTTTCTATGAGCTACATGATAGAGGAAAAGGGTTTGAATTACCTTAATGCCCCGTTCCCGGTTTACCTTGAGAAATCCCCGGGTAAGCCCTTCGATATGATTGCGGCAGGATAGATAGGCACGAAACTCGTTTTCCCGCTTGGTCTTGATAGCCACCAGTCCGGCATGAACTCCACTGGGGTCTTCCTCATATTCCACCGTTTCATCAAAGAGTTCCCAGAGACGGATTAACTCCCTGCCCTTACTTTTCACCTGGTGCTTAAGGGTCTGGTGCATAAAATGAATAGCTGAGCGGGCTGTAGTTAGTTCGTGGGTAATATCTCTTAATACCTCCAGGGCAGGTCTATGAAAGGGGAAAAAGTGGGCAAATTCATGCGCTCCGATACTTTGCGGCCAGGTAAAATGATTGCTGTAGTGCAGGTAATAATTATTAATGGCTCCAGGTTCTTTAATCTCTCGTACCCGGGATAAAACAATATCATAGTAATCATTTTCATTCTGCAGAAGAGGTACCAGCTTCAAGCGGTCATCGGCAATAATGTTTTTTACCCCCATACCGGGTCTGGTTTCGATAGCCTGTTGGGCCGCACAAACCGTCCAAACCGGCAGGTTGTATACTTTGGCCAATCGGTTGGATAATACCACCAGGGTTTTCTCATCATCTATGCGCTGGTCTTCATCCCGGTCCTTCATAAAGAGACTGATTTCGTCAAGTATAAGCAGCAGACCGCTATACCCCTCGGAGAGAACCGTTTCCACCACATGACGAAGTATATCCTCGCTTTCCGCCGCTACCTGGGGTTGTACCTGCAGGTACTCAGTATAGAAGCGCCATAGCTTGTTACCACAACTACGTTTATATTCTGGGAATTTGTTTTGCTGAATAGCTTTGACAAACTCATCCGCATCTTCGTATTCATCTTCAGAGAAATAGCGGGGATCCTTAAGAAATTTTTTCAGGTCTTTGCGGTAGCGTTCCATGTCCTGGTTGATATAACGGTCAGCCAAAAGTTCCGCCGGATAGAGGGAAAGGTTTTTTCCAGTTTCCAACAGCAACTGTTCTTTTATGCTTTCCAGTATGTATTCGCTCAGGCGCTTCCCTTTATCACTGATACCAACTGCTCCACCACCTGAACCGACCAGGGTTTTGGCTACCACCAGAATTCCTTTTTGAGGGTGAGTACTCTTCTTTTTTAACCCTTCCTCCCAAAAGCGATAAATGGAATCGCGCTTTCCCTGGCCGCCGGCCCTCTCTTTTTCCCTGATTGTATTCCAAAGCACTTCATTTCCCAGAGCCAGAGCCGCCAGGAAACAAAGCAGGTGTGACTTACCGGAGCCGAACTCCGCCTGAATCCAGTAACCCTGTCCAACGGGGTAGTCTTTTTTTTCCGCTTTGTAAGGTGCGGCCATGTTACGCAGGATATCGTTAAGGAAAGAACGGACTGGCCCTATCTGAAATTCTTCAACTGTTTGCCGCTCCGGCAGGCGTTTTTCCCTGGCCTCCAGAGAATTGTGGTCGGCCCAGATATGTTGTTCCAGTGCATAGACCGAAATAATCTTGTCCGGCAGAGTGCAGATTTCGTCCAGACTCTTGCGTTGCGCAAACAGATCCTCGATGCCCACTTATTCATTCAACTCCCACATGTGATTATTGGCTATGAAGTTTACCGGCAACGTGCAGCTATTCTCCACCAGTCCCGGGAAAAGCAACACTTCTCCCCTCTGGCGATAGCCTGGCAGTAGCAATATGATGCGCTTATCATCTGTAGCCAGGGTACGTAGGAGATTTAATTCAATATAGTAGGTAAAAAGTATCTCCAAACCAGTCAGTACCAATAGTTTCTTTTTGCCCAGCAGAGAACGCAGGTAAGCCTCAAAGGCTTTTTTTACATGATTGGCAGTAGGTTCAGGTCGCCTGGGCTCATTCTCCACCAATTCCTTAAATTCTCCCTCCGGGATTTCTTCCAGTATACCCCGATTTAATGATACCGGTGCCGGAAAAGCCTTTCCCTCCGGTGTCCGAGCCTGTTGCAAACTATGAACAAAGCGTTCCAGGGCCAGGTAACTCCCCAGGATACCGTACAAATGGCGCCCGGAAGGAATGCTCAAGCGTTTTTGCAATTCTTCTATTATTTGCGTATCAGTCATCTTTCCACCTCGTTGCCAGCCAGGCGCTCTACCACCTGCTCCAGGTTTAGACTGGTAGTAAACTGGCGAACAGAATCAATTTCAGAAACCTTGGCCAGCAGTTTTTGATTGCGTAATTCATAAATAGAGGTTAATATGTCCTCCCGCCGCCAGAACATCAACTGGAAGAAGGTATTCTTCTCGGCATCAGACAGGTTATACATACCCGGTAGAGCAAATTCACTGTAAAAAATAAAGGCGAACGAGGGCAATGAAATTTCCCGGTAAGAAAAGCTGATACTATTGCGACTGGCTCGGACCAATCCTCCGGCTACCAGTGCATCTACAATGGCCTTAGCACAATCATTAATGCTTTTGGACTGAGGATATAATGTATAAAGGTATTCCCGGATCCACTTGCGTTCAACCTTGCCGGCATTCATATTGGGAAGGAGTAAATCCTGTCCCACCTTCTGCATTAGAGGCTCGGCATTGATAAAGCGATAGAAACATACATCCTTTAATTCTTGTCGCTCAGCAAAAATATGGGCATATTCTAATAGCGGCCAATCAACAATCCGCTCGGGAAACATACGGTTTGTTACATAGTGGCTATAGCGATTGCGGGTCTGCTCCGAATTATATGGTAGATTCTTTTTTAAATAGTTTTTAACTTCCAGAAACGATATATCTTGGGAAAATAGAGGAAGTATATCAATAGTCTCTTTTAAAACCGCTTTGGCAAATAATAAGGTTCCGCGTCGGGCAGGCTGCTGCTGGTATTTGCTTTTTATCCCTTCCTGAATAAAGGTTTCTTCATTTGGTGGAAATAGCCCTTGCGGAACCGGGGAAAATAATTGCTTGGTGTTTTGCTGCAGAGTTGGGGCAATACTCTGGCGAATCCAGTCAACCAGTTTTAACAGAGTAGCAGAGTATTCTTTGACTCCCTTTTCCCGGCAAAGCTGGTCAAAATCCGTCTCCAGGACTGTTGCCAGGTTTCCGTATTTTGATATAAGTTGCTCTGCCAGCACTTTTACATCTCGTTGTGGTATTGCATAGGTTAATAGCAATTCCAGCAGAAATTCCTCATCATCAACCTCAAACTTATTATTTAAGAAGCGCTCTCGTAAACGTTCCCTGTGTCCTTTCCCATTTTGCTTCACATAACCACTCCAGGTATTTAAATTTCGTTTATTAGGGTTATTTTTTTAATTATACCATTATACCCCCCTGGCTTTAAGCCTATTTGTCTTCTATCATTAATAATGTTAGTAATTATATTGGTATAAAGAAGGTTCCCACCACCTGGGAATGTCAATTTTTCTACAATTCTTCTCAGATTTTCATTCAATAATTAATGCTGATTCTACTGCAAAAAGCAATATTCATTGGCTTGTATAAATATACCGCTCAGCAACCTTAATAGCGACCGCAGGGTGCATCAGGAGTGCCCGCAGGGTGCTTCGCATGGGCAACATCTACGGTTTCTTTGGTTTAGCGATTTCGTTCTTCCTGCTACCAAGTATGACATTCGGTATATGAAACACTGCCGCTTGAAATAATACTTCCAGGAGGTGGTGGCTTGTTTCCGGAAAAGGTTTTTTATGAGCCCCCGGTTTTACATTACGAATTAGGGAAGCAACTGCAAGAAAAATTTGCCCATATACCCTGGACAGCTATTGAAAACCATAATAATATCGAAGAATTGCGCAAGAATCCCAATAAAGAATTTGTGCACATGAAACGCTATTTGATCCTGGGAGTACGCAAGAGTTTAAAATATACCCCCAATCATAAAGTCTCGGATTTTCTGGTGCCCTATACCTCATCGGGCTGCAGCGCCATGTGTCTTTATTGCTATTTGGTATGCAATTATAATAAATGCTCCTATTTGCGGCTTTTTGTCAACCGCGAGCAAATGCTGGATAAATTAATGAAGACTGCCAATCGTTCACCCGGGGATTTAACCTTTGAGATCGGCAGCAACAGCGACCTGCTTTTAGAGAACAGCATAAGCGGGAATCTGGAATGGACCATAGAGAATTTCGCCGGAAGCAAAAAAGGTTTTATAACTTTTCCCACCAAGTTCGACATGGTAGAAGCTCTGCTCCCGTTGAATCATGGAGGCAGAACCATAATGCGCATGAGTGTCAATCCCCAACCGATTATTCAAAGGCTGGAGTTCGGTACCTCCTCCTTGACGGGCCGAATCCGGGCCCTGGAGCAAATGCATGATGCAGGCTATAAGGTAGGAATTTTGATAGCACCGGTAGTATTGCTGGATAACTGGCAAGAGCTTTATTCGCAACTCATTGAGCAGTTGGCTGACGAACTGCCGGATAAACTAAAAAAGGAATTGTTCATAGAAATCATCTTTATGACTTACAGCTATATCCACCGGGCTATTAATGCCGAAGCATTTCCTAACGCTGTCAAATTGTATGATAAATCCCTTATGACCGGGCGAGGACGGGGAAAATACTGCTATCGCTCCGATATCCGCTTGCAGGCCGAAGAATACCTGAAGGAGCTCCTGGAGCAAAAGCTCAACGGTATACCGGTAATATATATAGTTTAAGGCGGACCGCCCCCCGCTTTGCCGATATTCAATTACACTTCTCCCGAGTTTGACAGTTGGGGTAAAAGAAAAACCAAATAGAGGCCAAAGATGCATCCCCATGCTGCCAATTTTTTATTTTTAACAGGCAGGATTAGCCATTTTTTTGTCTAAATTAAAATTTAGCAAACTTACGCATTAATCTCAGAAGAAAAATAAGGAGATTAAATTTAGAAGGGGGTTTTGTATTGAACAAATTTCGTGTTGTTGCAGCTTGCTTGATTGCCCTGCTGCTGGCAATCATGATACCGGCATCATTCAATGCCGCTGAAAATCCTGCCCTGAGCAATACCAGGCTTACCGCCCGCAGCGAGATATGGAAGGCCATCAACGCCGGGAATGCCGGTAGCGGCACCGTTGCAGTCATGGAGAACGGCAAAATCGTCTATGCCGAAGGTTTTGGCATGGCTGACCGGGAGCGGAGCATCTCCGTTGATAAAAATACCCTATTCAATATCGGCTCGA
>Ga0123326_1001012_pt1 | contig 25916 bp, 17 predicted proteins | sample BioC13SIPDNA_FD_89739 | JGI IMG/M metagenome (GOLD analysis project Ga0123326, IMG submission 89739) | Anaerobic biogas reactor microbial communites from Washington, USA - Biogas_R1_A C13 SIP DNA | ecosystem: Engineered > Bioreactor > Anaerobic > Unclassified | place: Washington, USA | collected...
ACGGCAGTCTCCTGCATAAAAGTGCTGTTTCCAACCCTTTTATCGGACAGATTGCCGTTTTTTGTTGAAATAATCATCATTTTCGTCCAAAATCCCGATCAGAAAAGTCAGTCAACTTGAGTAAATTCTAAATCCTAAACAAATTCAAAGACAGGAAAGAATAAGACCAAAAACAAGACGGCTTTCAACTGAGATAGAAAAACACGGCATTTTTATCCTTCAAAATTCTTGTTTTAAATCTTGTTTATGATTTAGTGCTTAAAAATTAGAATTTCTATTTGTCAGACTTTCGGCAATTGCACATAGACCGTCGTGCCTTGGCCGGGTTCGCTTTCAAGGCGGATTGCGCCGTTGTTCAAGAGCAGCAGCCGCTGGGCGTGAGACAGCCCCATCCCGCGCCGTCGCCCGGCCGGCCGAAAGGAAAAGAACGGGTCGAGTGCTTTTTGCAGCGTCTCGGCGTCCATCCCGCAGCCGGTGTCGCAAATCTTCAGGGTCACGGCGTTTGCGCCGTCCTGTGCGTTGGACGTAATCCGGATCGGTCCGTTTTCGCCGGGGTAGGCCTCAATCGCATTGCAGAAAATCTGTGCCAAGGCCTCGGTAATCTGGTGCACATCGACATAGACCACATCATTTTGCGCCAGGTCGATGTCGGTCTCAAGGCTCTGGAGCTGATGCAGCGTACAGGTCTTTTCAATCGCCTTTTGAATGAGTTCCTTCAGCGAGGCTTGCCGTTTTTGGGGCGCTGCGGGTTTGGCGTAACTCATCAGATCATTGACGATTTGTGCCACTTCCTCGGTGCGCTGTTGAATCTGGCGGAGCATCTGTTGTTTCGTCTCGTCCTCCTCGGCGGTCAGCAGCAGCTGCGCCCGGCCGGAGATCACAGCCAGCGGATTGTTCAGTTCGTGGGCGGCGCCGGCGGCCATCTCGGCCAGCCCCTGTATCGATTGCGTTTTGGCCAGTTCGGTGCGGGTGCGGCGCAGTGTGCCGACCATCCGAACAAACTGCTCGGACAGATGCGCATGTTTCTGAATGCTGGTCGCCATCGTGATGGCAAAGGCCGCGATGCGGCAGGCTGTCGCACAGTCGGCCTGCTCAAGCGTCTCGTCCGGCTGCATCGCCTCAAACAGCAAGATACCGACGACCTTGTTCTGCATCGCCAGCGGCGCTGCCCGCATTTGAAGGGGGTTTAGCTCGGTTTCAATCGGTTCCAGCAGCCATCGGTCAGGCTCGGCAACCGGAACAATGCAAAATTGTTTTTTTAAGGTATCGGGCACAAGCGGCGTCTCGTTGGGCGCACGCAAGGTCGCAATGCTGCTTTGTCCGTCGCGGGCGATCACCGCCATATCCACGTACGCATCCGGTACGTCGGTCGCCTCGCCAATGACGATCGCCGCTGTGGTGCCGCAGGCGTATTGCTTTTGCCAGAATTCGGCAAACCGCTCGGCGATCTCAACCGGCGTGCTGTATTCGGAGATTTCGCCCAGAATCCTCTCAATCAGGGTGTTCTGGCCAGCCAGCGCCTCGCAGCGTTGCGATCGGTTGCTAAGCTGTCGATTGTCGCGAGCCAGGCCGACCGCCGCGTCCTGCACCGCCGCCACATACGCCTGTGAGCCGTCTTCGGGCGACCACTGAATATGTTCGCACTGGCGGCTGACGCTCAACGGCAACTCGCTTTGAACGTGAGCGATTTGCTCGGAAGTCAGTTTCAGAAACGCGACCCACTCGTCAATATCGTCCGGTCGGCCGTAAGAGCCACTTTGGCCGATGGCCGATTGTCGCGCCAGCCGGTCGGCCAGCGCCGTCACCGCCGGCAGCAGCGGCTCGGCCTGCGAGGCCGCCAGCGTCTGCGGGTCGGTATGATGCAGCCAGATACAGGAGACAATCGAGGCCGGAAGCTGCCATTTCTCGGCCAGCCGCTTTCCCAGTGAGGCGTGGTCAAGGCCGAGGTGCTCCTGTTCGATTTCGGATAATTCGACGCCGGTGGTGCGGGCCTGTTCGATAAGCTGGTCGAAACTTTTGGGCATAATCTCTGCGAGGGCGGGCTTACCGATGTCGTGCAGCAGCCCGGCCAAGTATGCGGCCGGCCGCTGTTCGGGCGGCAGGACGTATTGGGCCAGCGCCTCGGCGCAGCAAGCTGTCGCCAAGCTGTGCAGCGCCAACTGCCGCCGCGGCAAGGGACGTTTGCTGTCAGCGTCGCTTCCCCAGTTCAGCGTCGGAAAGACCTTTAACGACAAAATCGCCTCGCGCAGCACCCGGCGGGGCAAACGGGCCACCGCTTCGTGAATTGTGGGCCGCCCTTGACTGAAGACAATGCCTTCCTGAGCGGCCAGCGACAGGACTTTCGCGCTCAGCGCTGAATCGGTCTGAATGACGTTGGCCAGCCGCGTGTTGTCGCAAGCGGCCTCGGCCAACAGCCCCAGCAACTCGGCGGCAATTTCCGGCAGCGTCGATAGGCCTCCGGAACGGCGAAGGACACGCTCAATTTGTCGGGCAACTGACTGTTGATTCGTATGATTGCTCATCACCTCAATCCTTCCCTTCGACTCAGGCGGCCCCAACCGGTTCGCCGGTTGCGACTTCAATCAAACGATCCACCAATTTGGCGATATCGAATGGTTTTTTCATAAAATCGGCCGCCCCCGCCTGAAGCAGCCCCTCGATCTCGTCCTGATTGACGACGCCGCTGACAATGACGATCCGGATACCGGCATAATCGGGGTTGCGTTTGATCGTCTGGCAGACGATATTGCCGTTCACGTCCGGCAGCATATAGTCCAGAATAATCACATCCGGCATAAACTGCTGGGTCACCAGCCCGGCGTCGTAGCCGCTGGTGGCGGTGCGGACTTCGAAACGGCCGTCGCGGTTGAGTACATCCACCATCAACTCGACGATTTCCGGGTCGTCGTCCACGATCAGAATCTTGATCTTGCCCAGTCGGTCGTGCGTCAGATTGTCCAGCGGGATGCTGTTTTCCTTCATAAAGCGCACCAAGCTGTCGCGCGGAATCCGCCGAAATCGGGAGCCGGGTACGCGAAAGCCGTCCAGTTTTCCGGAGTCAAAACATCGGATAATCGTCTGCTGGCTGATATTGCAGATTTCCGCCGCCTCGCCGGTCGTAAACAGGTTCTTCATCTTCTCCATACTTTGCCTCTTACTATAATGTCCATCCATGAATCTTTCCCAAATTACGCCATTTCGCTAAGTTAACTATCGGCACAAGAGGTTGTCAAGGATTAAAATTTATGGGCTATTAGTGCTAATAAAGTGAAAATTATCAGAAACTGTGAGAATTTACACGTTCTTCGTCAATATATCGGGCTTTCAGGATGCGGATATGCCTGCACTAGAATCAAGCGTTCTCGAATACGCGATGTATGATTCTTCCGGTTATTCCATCGTAACGGCAATCGTCCGTACCGCCTCCGGATTGGCACAGATGCGCGGCGGTAACCCGCTGGCGGTTTTTAGGCCGCGGACCGTCAGTTGTCTTGTCATGGCATAGGGGAACGGGCGTTCGTTGTGCGGAGGGCCGATTGGATCGCTGAAAAAAGTCAGCCCCTGATAACCTTCAGGATGATTGGAATCGTCAACGAACAATCTGTCGATCCGGATACGTCGCGGCATGAAGCACGGGTAGCCGAAGTCATGCTGGCCGTCGTTGTTCATCCCGAACATCACGGGACGGGCAACAGCGCCCGTATTCGGGATCCAGCGGCTGTTACGGATGAGTACGTCGCCTTCCCAGGTTGAACCGTAATCGCTGCGGAACGTGATCAGATTGTTGCCGTACAGGGTGGAATCCTCGACGATCAAACGTCCGCGCCCGATGGCGTTGAGTCCCTGGTAACCGAGCGTGGTGCGGCGGATGATGTAGTCGCCGGAGACGCCTTGGTGTACGTCCATCCGTGAGAGTACGCAGTCTTCGAGCAGTATATTCTTCATGAAATTGCTGCCAATCACGCCCCAGCGGCTGCGGTCGTTGATGTTTTCCATGGTGCAGTTGATCATGCGGAAGTTGACCACCAGGGAGGCGTTGTATCCGTAGGAACCCATAGAGACGGGCATTCCCGCCGCGCCGATCGTACGATACGTTTTGCGGCTGTCGATTGAGCAGTTGCGGACTGTGATGTTGGCGCACTGCTGTACGTTCAGGAATCCGCTGTAGGGATGGCCGACATCGGTTTCGCCGGTCACACGCAGGGTTACACTGTCGATCTCGGTATTGGATCGGCTGATCCGGATATTGCGTCCCCAGTAATTGTAACCGGTCTCCTGCACCATGCGGTTGGCGATATTGGTAAAAACGCCGCCGCGCACGACCAGCGGTTCCGGATCGAGCGGACGGGCTTCGATCCGGGTAAGGGACTCGTAGTCCCAGTCGATTAAGCCTTCGACCGAACCGTCCCGGCGAAGGATGAACACCTCGCGCTGCGCCGTGCCGTCGTTCTGGTTTAAGCCGCGGCGGATGAAGAGTTTTCGGTTTCGGTTTTCGACGAGCACGAGGCAGTCAACAGGCGGCCTCACGTCCAGGCGATCTTGGTCTCGCGCGAGCCGCTCAATCTTCAGCGGCACCGGTTTCAAGAGGGATACGACATCGAAAAGCGGCGCCCGGTGATTCTCAACCTCCTGGCTGTCGTCGATGATGAAATGCGAGGTACTCCAGTCCGTGTCGGTCGCGATGACGGCCGTGATCGCCCGGCGGCCGAGGTGGTAGGTGGCGTTCGGGTCCGAGCGGACGCGCAGGCCATGCAGGTTGGCGTGGGCATGGGCGTCGCGGATAGCGGGCAGATCGTCGGCCACGCCATTGCCGACAGCCCCAAAAACCTCATAGGTGACGACATCAGCGTCTCCGGTTCGGTGTGCCGCGGTCTTTTCCTGTGTGCTGGCTGTGCCCGTTTCCGCGTTGGCCGTTCCGGCCGGCAGAGCACCGACCGCAACAATCAAAACGACCCTTATTATCAAGCGTTTCATACATCCCTTTCGCTTGTTGAGAAAATACAAGGTGTTTGTCGCAAATGACGATGCCGCAGATTATCTCTTTATGCGCACAATTAAACCGTCCGCAGGATTCCTGTATTTGATTTTTGTCGAGTAATCCTGCTTACTTATTGGGATAAGTTATGACCTCGATTTCGCGTTCGAGCCTGAGGACGTGCCGCATCTCTTCCTCGGCCAGTTCCAGAAACATCTTTCGCGAATCATTCTCCTCGGCCATGGCCATCAGTTCTGCGTAAAGCTTGAAGGCCGCCCGTTCCTTTTGGATGCCCAGCCGCAAGGCGTCCACATAGTTCATTTCCGCCGCGCGATCGTCGATCTCAAGCGAGTCGGCGTTTTCGTCCACATCGTTGTCTTTGGGCAGCGATTCGGACACCGTGAATCCCAGCTTAATCAATTCAAGGCGGATCGCTTCGATATGCTTTTCTTCCTGACGGGCCAATAATTCGAAAACAGCGGTGGTTTCCGGCTTTTTGACGCGCGCGGCCAGACTTCGGTAAAACGCCACAGAAGCCTCTTCTTTGGCGACCGCAAACTTCAATATGTCCTGCAGGGATTTAAATTTCATAGCAAAACCTTTCAATATGCCATTATAGGAATTGAGGATGGGAATTTCAATCATTTTATCGGATTGGATTTGTTTATTCCGGAAACCGGAGAGGGCAGGACAGGATATGGACAATAAAAGGTCTAATTCTATTGTTTTATGGCATAAGAAAAGGTTGTTGAGATTTTGTGTGGGGAATTGTATAATATGTGCGGTTGCATGTAGAGACGCACGGCCGTGCGTCTCTACGGCGTGGAAGGCCGTGGCCGGGCAGACGAAGGGAAAATGAGATGCTATATCGAAATCAATATCGTGTGGAATCGACCCGATTAAAAAATCGGGATTATTCGTCCAACGGCTATTATTTTCTAACAATCTGTACAAAGCATCGGGAATGCTTGCTGGGTACCATTGCCGAGGGGAAAATGCATTTGTCGGTCATCGGTAATATTGTTTTGCAGGGGTGGAACGAATCCTTTGTGATGCGCCGGGAATTGCGGTGCGATACATTTGTCATCATGCCCAATCATATCCACGGCGTCGTCGTGATCGAAAACCCCGTAGAGACGCACGGCCGTGCGTCTCTACCGTGCAGGGCGCCGAGGTCGGTGTCGTCATTTGCAGCCGGTTTTAAATCCGCCGTGACAAAACGTATCAATGAATATCGCCTTACCCCCGGTGTCGAGGTGTGGCAACCACGGTTTTATGACCATGTGGTACGCAGCGAAAAATCCTTATGTACCATACGGGATTATATTTTGAATAACCCGATGAATTGGCAAGAGGACGAAATGAACCCTGATTTCAGTTGATATGATGTGCGCTATGTAGAGACGCACGGCCGTGCGTCTCTACGGCGGTGGAGGTGAAATGGGGGTTTGCCTTGGGGTGGGGGATTTGGTAGAATCGCTTCTGATGCGATATAAGTTTATTACGTGCAAGGTTCTGCAAAAAGAGGCGTATTTGTGTGCGTCGCGGAGCGGGAATGTCGTGGATATTGTGCTGATGCCGCAGGGGCTGCACAATACGCCGGAGGTGCTGCGCGCCGAGGTGCAAAAAGAGTTGAACAGGACCTGTGATGTCGCCGAAGAGCCGTATGATGCGATGCTGTTGGGCTACGGGCTGTGCAGCAATGGGATCGTGGGGCTGAGGTGTCCGATTCGGGCGGTTGTGCCGCGGGGGCATGACTGTATGACGCTGCTGTTGGGCAGCAAGGAACGCTATCGGGAGTATTTTGACGCCCATCGGGGCGGTATCTACTGGTACAGCTCCGGCTGGATCGAAACGGGTACGATGCCGGGCAAGGAACGCTGCGAACAGCTGCTGGCCGAATACAGCGAAAAATACGGGCCGGATAATGCGCAGTACCTGCTGGAGACCGAACAGACCTGGATGAAGGAGTACAAGTGGGCGACGTATATCGACTGGCATCTGCCCGGCAGCGAGGCGCAAAAGGCCTATACACAGCAATGTGCTGCGTATCTCGGCTGGCAGTACGATGAGATCGAGGGCAGTCCTGATCTGATGCAGCGGCTGGTCGATGGGCGATGGGATGCGGAAGATTTTCTGGTGGTGGAGCCGGGGCAGACCATCGCCGAAGACCTGACGTGTCCGCATCTGATCCGAGCCGAGCGGAAGTGATTTTTCTGCCACAGAGGACTTGGGCATGATGAGTTTTCTTTTTTTAAACAAAGAGCAATAGTATGCCGTATGTGAATACTTTACCGGTCATTCTTTTTCTGGCGATGGCGGGGCTGGTGGTTGTGCTTGAGGCGCGGCTGCTGGTGCGTTATTTGTTGCGGAAGCTGCGTCGTCAATCGCAGCCGCCCGTACGCCGTTATCACATTATCGTTCACAGCCTGACTGCACTGGGCTTGCTGTGTATGCTGTATGCTGCCTTTATCGAGCCGTACCGGCTTGAAATTACGACTGTGCGGCTGGAAACGGACAAATTGAGCGGTACGTCGCTGCGGATTGTGCATATCTCCGACCTGCACTGCGACCCCAAGCCGCGGCTGGAACCGCGCCTGCCGGAGCTGGTCAACGGACTGAAGCCTGACGTAATCGTCTTTACCGGCGATGCGCTCAACAGCGCTGACGCGCACGGCCTGTTTGTCGAGACCCTGGCGGCGATGGAGGCCCCACTGGGCAAGTTTGCGGTGCGGGGGAACTGGGATTACCGGTTTGGGGTGAATCTGTTCGAGGGGACGGGATTTGTGGAACTGCCGCTTAACGCTGTGCGGCTGGAGAAGGACGGCGAGGCGTTTATGGTCTGCGGGGTGGACTATCACAGCGGGCGCGTCAGTCAGCGTGCGTTCAATCAGCTTGACGAAGAGACGTGGAATGTGCTGCTGTATCATACGCCGGATTTAATCGAATTTCTTGTGGGTAAGCCAATCGATCTGGTTCTGAGCGGACATACGCACGGCGGGCAGATCGCGCTGCCGTTTTACGGGGCGCTGACGACAATGAGCCGTCACGGCAAACAATACGAGGCGGGGCTTTACGATGTCGGCGGGATTATGCTTTATGTCAACCGCGGTATCGGGATGAGCGGTTTTGGGCCGCGCATCCGATTTTTTGTCCCCCCGGAAATTACCGTCTTTGACATTGCCCCCGCCGCCAAAGCAGAAACCGTAATAGAATCGAGGCAAAACTGACGATGTTTGAATGGATAACGATAACCGGGGTCGGGATGGGCTTGGCGATGGACGCCTTTGCGGTGTCAGTTGTCTGTGGGGCCGTCTTTCGACAATTGCATATTCTGCATGCGTTGCGGATGGCGCTGTTTTTCGGGGCATTTCAGTCATTGATGCCCTTGGTCGGCTTTGCGGCGGGTAAATCGTTTGAGGGCTTTATTGGCTCCTATGACCACTGGCTGGCCTTTGTACTGCTGGCGGCGGTGGGCGGAAAGATGATTTATGAGGCTTTCACAATTGAGGATGTTGACAAGAAACCCCCCAATCCGTCAAGCCTGCTTGCCCTGCTGGTGCTGAGCATTGCCACCAGTATTGACGCTTTGGCCGTGGGGTTCACATTGTCACTGCTGACGCATTCGATTGCGCGGGCGGTTCTACTCATCGGTGCGTTGACGTTCATCCTGTCTTATGCGGGCTATCTGATCGGCAAACGCTTTGGCCACTTTTTTGAAAACAAAATCGAAATCGTCGGCGGCCTCATTCTTATCGGCATCGGCGTCAAGATACTCGTCGGGCATCTGCTGTCTTGATTATTTTCGGATTACGACGGCAGGGCGGTCTGTCGGGAGCGTGCTGTTAAGCTCCCAGCCGTCGCGTCCGGCGGCGCGGCTGCGGGGGTAGCCGTATGCCAGGCCGTCGGCGGTATTCACGAGCGACGCTTTTATTTCATCCCAGCGGTGATAGGCCCCCGTAATTGTCGCCAGATACCAGCGGTGCGGAAACTCGTGGTCGCCGTATAACGGAGCGGTTGCGGTGATATCCACGTTGTGGGCGTTTTTCAGGTTCTGTTCGGTAACCTTCCAGGTTATATCGCGTGTGTAGTAATGCTCGGCCCAGTAATGCGTCTTGAAGCGATCGGCGTCCAGAAAGATCACACCCAATTCGTCGGGGTTCCACTTGCTCGGAACGTAGGCATCCAGAAACGTCAGGTGAAACGTCGCATTCGGATATCGCTCGGCCAGACGCCGCGCGGCGGAGTGAATCGCCCATGACCCGGCGGAGTGACCGATGAGATGGATATGGCTGAAATCTTGACCCATTGCGAAGATGCCCCCCGCCAGACGCGGGCCGGCGACATCGCGGGCGTACTCGGCGGCCATGATCGAACTAACCACGACAGCGCCGCCGCGCCATTCGAAGGAGGCGCAGAGCCATTCGTTGGGGTCGGTGCGTTCGAAGACGGCCTGTGCGATCAGCCCCGGCCAGCCGTTTTGTCCCTTGTCCAGCCAGCCGTGCACGGCGACGAGGAGTTTGTCGGCGGTCGGGGACAGGTATTCGGGGTGTTCAAGGACGACGTTGGGTTCGGCGCCGACGCCGGGCGTCAAGAGGGTGTGCTGGATGGCAAAAATGCCTTCATCGACAATGGCAATGGGTTTGTCGGCAGCACAGTGTATCCGCAGGGGGGCGTCAAGGAGTTTGTCCATGCCGGCACGCTCCATCAGCCGCACTGTTTCGCTGCGGAGGTCGATATCGCCGGCGGCACAGAGACCGCCGACGAGAAGCAGCAACGTAATGTGTATCCGAAGATTCATGGTATTATTCCTTTGCCTCATTTTCGGTGGTCGGGGATTTTTCTTCGAAGAAGCCTTTCTTTTTGAGGAATTTATAGAGGAATGATATGCCGACGAGAATAATACCCGTCGTCAGAAAAGCGGCGATGCGGTATTCGATGCGGAGGGTGACGGTGTCTTTGAGGAAGATTTTGGCCAGCAGGACGGCGAAAATCAGCAGGGACAGGTAGCGCACGCTGCGGGCGCGGAAAACAAATCCCCCGATCACCAGCACCGCTGCGTAGATTGCCCACGCCACCGACATATACATCTGCGCCGAGAAGCGCCAGTTGTCCACCGGCCCGGCCCAGGTGTTGCGGCAGGCCCAGTACAGATAGACTTCCTGACTGAGGATCACCCATACCAGCACCAGCCCTGCCAAAACCATTATCGCAGGGACCTTTTCCCAGTTTTTCTTAGTGTAAACGGCACGCCGGACGCACCACGCCCCGGCCATCATCGCAGCGACAAACACAGCCGTCACCGCAAACGGCACGTTTAAAAACAAGGCAAAAGCGGCCGTATGCACATCTTTTCGCGCAATGACTGTAAACACCGCTCCGCCGAGCGCAGCCAATACGCCCAATGTGCGCACCAGTTCACCTTTCGGCGGCAAGGGTTGTGCCAAAAAGACCATCATCACAGCCGCTGGAAGCAGCATCGTCCCCAGCAGGAAATTGGCTTCGCCGACGCTGCCGGTTACGTGCCAGCGGCAATGGGCGTACCATTCCATTGTCCAGCCGACCGCCGCCAGCAAGACGCCTGCGGCGTAATAGATTTGCGTCATACTGCGCTGGTCAAGGTCGGCGATTTTCATGGTGCGCCACAGGCCGTGGCCGGCGACCAGAGCGGCGGCGACCGTAAGCCAGGCGACAAAGGGCAGGTTGAGCATCAGGCGAAAATCATCGCTGGTATGCAGCGGGATCGTCCAGAGTAAGATTGCCGCCGAGGCGGCTGCCGTCAGCACCGCGGCGGCCTTGAGCCACAGACGGTCAAACTTCAGCGCGACGGTCAACAACCCCAGTCCAAACGCCGCCCAGCAGATCGCAACGGTCTGCACCGCTGACGCCTGCCAGTTGGTTATCGGTTGTGCAAACTTGTTTTGGCAATACCAGTACCAATAGCCCTGCTCGGCCAGCAGGACGAACAGCAGCCCTACTCCCATAATGCCCATAGCTGCGGTCACTTGGTCGCGTTGCGGCGTTTTATCATCTATTCGCCGGATGTGCCATGCACACAGCAGGACAACAGCGGCATAAAGGCTGGCCAGTGCAAACGGTATATTGAAGAACAAATGGAAAGCGGAGTGATAGACGCCCATCATTGCCAGCGCGGTAAAGAGCGAACCGGCAAACGCTGTCAGCACACCGGACGTGCGCACCAGACGGCCCTTCGGACATACGGGGCGCGTCAGCAAGACCGCCGTCAATGCTGCTGCAATCACGATCATGCCAGGCCAAAACGCCGCATCTTGTGCCGGATCATTATCAAAAAATCGGTCACAGTACGCAAACCACTCCATTGTGCAGCCGACGGCCATCAGCAGCACGCCAACGATGTAAGCTATTTCGGCGGCGAAACGTCCGTCGGTGTCTTTGGCCTCAGCCATAAACCGCCAGAGGGTATGACAGACCAGAACGGCCGCAGATACAAACATCCACGTCCCGAACGGGGCGTTAAACACTATCCGGAAGGACTCGGTCCCGCCCAGCGGCAAATGGTAGAACAGGCCCGCCGCAGCGATGGCCGTGACAATGACGGCCATTGCCTTTGTCCAGAGGCTGCGGTAGCGGATGCCGATGTAGGTTAGGGCAACGGCCTGGACCGACCAGCTCAGGAGCGTGGGGTTGAGGGCGGCAAAGTGCAAGGGGATTGCGACGGTGATAAAGGCGGTGCCGAGAACGCCCAGTGCAGCGTGCAGCTTGCGGTCATCGCGGCAGCGGACCATCACCGCGGCCATCAGCAGCAGATGCACCGCCCCGACCGTCGCGGCGGCAAACGCCTGCGCCTGCGGATGTTCGGCATACAGTATCCGCCAGAGGTAGTAAAACACGGCCACGCTGTTGGCGACCACCAGCCCGACGTCCTCGGCCCGTGCGGCGATCTGTTGCTTTAGCCCATACAAAATCGGCTGGAGCAGGAACAGGCCGCCGAAGACGCCCAGCCACGACAAGGCAAGCGGCATCTGATCGGGCGTGTAGAATTTTTCAAACCAGCCCGTATAGAGCAGGTATGTGCCGACCATCGTGATCCAGTTGACCGCCCGCCAGCGGCGAAACATTGCACAGCCCAGCGCGCCAGCCGCCAGCGCCAGCAGATACGAAAACAGCGGCATCGCCAGATTCTGGCCGGTCGTAATGACAATCGGGCTGAGGTATCCACCCAAGAGCGACAGGAAGGCGATCACCACCTCGTTGAGGGCGACCGCATAGGCCATCGCCCCGGCGGTAATGGCGATGGCCAGGACGAAGGCCGTCTGCGTCTCGATGAGGAAATACACCCGGCTGGCGCTGAAGACGGCCGCATACAGCAGCGCAAAACCCATCGCAGCCGTGCCCTTGGCGACGATTTCATAGCCGCGCCGCCGCGTAACCTCGCCGACGATCATCGCCGCAAGCCCGCCGACCGCGACCACGCATACCCGCGCCGTCGGTCCGAACCACGCATGGTCATAGACATACTTGAGGAAAAAGCCTACGCCGACGATGACGGTGATGATGCCCGCGATCAGGGCAACGGTCGTGCCGATTTTTTGTTCCAGGCCGACGCGGGGCCGCTTCGGGGCAGCGGGCTTGCTGACCGGCGGGGGAGGTATGGGTACATCGAATACTTTTGGCGCCGGCGGCGCAGGTGGAGGGGGCGACGCCTGCGGCGTTGTGGGTACATGTTTAACCGGCGGCGGGGCTTTCGGTGCAGTCACCGGCGTTTCCATTGTCGGCTGCGTCGGTTGAGGTGCGGGCGGCGCTGTCGGGACGGGGAAAGGTCGGGGCGGTGCGGAAACCGGTCGTCCCGATGAGAGCCATCGCATCTTTTCTTCAAGTTTGCCGATTTTACTGAACAATACCAGCGTCAATATCAACGCCAGCGGCCCGGCCGCCAGAACGCCAATCGCTAAAATAATCAATACCCCTGCCAAACCGTCCATTTTTCTTTTCCCTTTCTGGTGTTTTTGTAACCTTCGACACCCACCGTATTTTGGCAACATCGCACTTTAACCGAAGAGCATTGCCGCACCGATTCCGAAAATGCACAAATCCACAATCGCATGGCTGATATAGCCCGGCCAGATGGATTGATACCTGACATAGAGCCACGACCATATCGCCCCGCCGGAAAAAACGCCGAAGGAACAGAGCAGCGTCGCCGTCCAGGGCATAAAGACCTTCAATGCAATCGTATGATGCCCTGTAAAGAACAAGGCAGAAACGATCACTGCTATAAACGGCTTGAACAACCGGCCGGACTGCCTGACCACAAACCACCGCCACACGTACTCTTCCAGAACGGAATTTACGACGATCCAGTACACCGCTCCCGCCGCATAGGCGGTCCTATCGGCCAATCCGATGTCCCGCAACTTTTCTCGCAGCATGTTCTTATCCAGAAAATAATCGCCCAGCAGCCAATAGGCCGCAAGAATGGCCGCACTGATGATCAAGCCGGACAGTACGGCGACTCCGAACCCTCCCCTGCGGGGCAAAGACAGGCTCAGGGTGCCTTTGTCCACCCACAAATACCACGCCAAAGGCAAACCCAGCAGCCCTGCCTTACTGACGGCAAAAAGCGCTTTGCCCAATGCCGTATCGGGAAATAACACCATTGCCGAAAGCACGCCGATACTCGGAATTGGGACCAATACGGCCAAAGACACTATTGCCTTTTTCAGTGACGCTGTGTCATTCAAATTCATACGGGACCGCTTTTCTTTGTGACAATCGTTCCAGTGCAATCTGCCGGAGGCGCATCATATCGAGCTTGCCGGAGCCTAGATACGGAATGCTCTCAACACCGAAAATGTTGTCGTGTTTGGGGATATAGAGTTTCGGAAGACTGCTCTCGGCCAATACGCGAAGCAAGGTGTCAGGATCGACCCTTCCTTCTTCGAAGAGCAGTACCAACTGTTCACCTTTCTTTTCATCCGGCACGCTGGTGATTGCCACGACCGGCTCGTGCATCCCGAGTCCCTCAAGGCATACTTCTTCGATGGTCATATGCGGCACCATCTCGCCGCCAATCTTACTGAATCGGCTGAGGCGGTCGCGAATCGTGATAAAGCCGTCCTCATCGACAGTGACAATGTCGCCGGTATTATACCAGCCGTTCTTGACGACTTGTGCGGTCTTTTCGGGATTGTTTAAATACCCTTTCATCACATTGGCACCCTTGACCCACAATACGCCCGGCTCATCAAAGCCCACCGGCTCGCCCGTTTCGGGATGCACCACCCGCAGCGCAAGACCGGGAATGTTGTGCCCAACCGTGCCTTCTTTTGTCCCGACCTGAAAGACACCGTCCATATCCGCATCCGCTACATTGAGCGCTGCCAGCGGCGACAATTCGGTCGCTCCATAGCCCTCGTGGGGGCGAAGGCCGAATTTCGTTTCGAAGGCGTCGATCAACTGCACCTTGAGCTTTTCGGCACCGGCCACCACATATCGAAGCGTCGCAAAGTCATCTTTTTCACATCGCCGCAGATAGTTCAGGAAAAACGTGGGCGTACCGAACAACAGCGTTGACTTCTCTTGGCGAATGGTCTGGCCGACGAGTTTGCCGTCCAGGGGGTTGGGCACAAAGCAGACCGGCACTCCCATCAGGATCGGCAGCCACAACGTACAAGAGAGGCCGAAAGAATGGAACATCGGCAATATTGCACAGAGTCGGTCGCTGCGATAGACCTGAAAACCCATCAGCACCATCTCCAGATTGGAGAGAATATTGTGATGCGACAACTCGACGCCTTTGGGTCGGCCGGAACTGCCGGATGAGAACAAAATCGACGCGGTATCGTCCGCAACGGCACGCTGCGCTTGGGCGAGCCGTTTGGCAGGACAGAATATGGCTTTGACGAGGGCACGCCGCTTGTCGGCGCCGGTAATCGACTGTGACACATCCTCCAGAAACACCGCTTCGGGCAAGTCGTTCGGCGAGATGTTCAATTTTTCCAGGAACAAACGACTGGTCACGACGGTCTTCAATTCCGCCTCGGCAATCATATAACGACGATCCTCGGCCGAAGCCGCATAGGACAGATTCACCGAAGGCTTATTGAGCAGCGTGATCGCCAGATTGGCCAGCGCTGCGCCGACCGTTGGGGGTAAAAAAATGCCGATACGCCCCTGCCCCTGCGTCATTGCGGCCAGTTTGTCAGCCAGCGCAGTTGCCCCGATCAGGGCCTTGCCGAATGAAATACGCTTGCCGGTTGTATCCGATGCAAACGGCCGCTGCCAATACCGCCGCGCCGACCTGACGAATGTCTGGCCAAGCGTCTTTCGCATCGGTTTTTTGTCATTGATGTAATCGACCGACAATTCTTCAATTGCACGGCGGATATCGAGCGTCGAGGCTTCCGACGACAGCGGCTTTCCGAAACGCACCGACACCGGTACCTTGACCCGCCGCGGCCACGTTTTCAACGGCTTGCCGTACCGGTAGCTGAACATACTGCCCCACAAACCCCCGATATACGCCGGAATGATCGGGTACGACGTGCCTCGAGCGATCCTTTCAAACCCTCCATGGAAACGGCCCAGAAAACCCGTGCGAGTGATTGCTCCCTCGGCAAAAATGCAGACCAAGTAACCCTCATCCAGAGCCTTGCGTCCTTCACGCAGAGCGGCAACGATCTTCTTGGGGGGATCTTTGGCGCTGATGGGAATCAGCTGTCCCAGACGAAAGAGCCAATTGAGCCAGCGAATGGTATAGAATTCGCGATCCATGATAAAGCGAATCCGCCGCTGCTGCGTCGCCAAAAGCACAAACGGGTCAACCCAAGACACATGGTTGGCGATGATCATCGCCGGCCCCTGGGCCGGGACGTTTTCGACGCCGACCATTCGCACGCGGTAGAGCACCCGCGTCAGCAGGATGATCAGCAGGCGCATGAGAAAATCGGGCAGCATTACAATCGTCAGTATCGCCAAAACTAGGGTTAGTATTCCCATGACCAGAAACATCATACTGGCGGAAACCTTCAACCAGCCGCAGAACAATCCGACCATCCCCCCCGCAACCAGAATACCGACCCAACCGACAAAATTCGACGCTGCAATGACGCGTCCGCGGATGGCGTCCGGACAGCGAAGCTGAATAAAAGAATGAATGGGTACAATGAACAGTCCGCAGCAAATACCGAAACATCCGACCATTAAAAACACCGGCACAAGCCCCCAGTCCGGCGCAGCCGAGAGGATATAGCGGATAAGACCCAGCCCGATGGCCGTCGCCGCCATCCCGATGGCGCCGATGGGGATAATCCCGATCTCGACGGACCGTCCCGAAATGCGCCCGGCCAGATACGAACCGATGCCGATGCCGACCGCCGCCACCAGGAACAGATAGCCGCTTTTGATTGGTGTCAAATTGCAGACTTTCGATCCGTACTCAAATAAATTAAGCTTGGCAAACCCGCCCAGCAGCATAAAATAGGCCGAAGCCAGAATCGCCAAAATCAGATAACGGTCGTGACGGATCTGCTTGAGGGCAAGCCAGATGTCTTTGAGAAAAAACAGCGACATCGACTCGCCGGTGGCGCGCGGCGAAGTGCGTCCGATCCTGAGGCTCGCGAGCAGGCCGATGACCGATAAGCTCACACACAAAACGGAAGCTTTCGCATAGTTCGGCTCAAATTGTTCCGCCAGCCACGGCGTCAGGGCCGATCCCAGCACAACCGACAGATAGGTCAATCCCTCAAGGAAACTATTGGCTCGCGAAATCTTCTCCGTTTCGACCAGTTCAGGGATAATGCCGTACTTGCACGGCCCGAAAAACGCGCTTTGCGTACACATCAGAAATAATACAACATAGATGCCCCAAATGCTGTGAAAATAATACGCCGCCAGTCCGACCGCCATTATCCCGAGTTCGGCGATCTTTGCAATGACGATGATATCCCGCTTGCCGAAGCGATCCGCCAGGACGCCCGCCGGTGCCGTAAACAGTAAAAACGGAATTGCAAACACGATGCTGGTCTGCGACATAATCTGCGCCGTACGCTCCTGGCCGAGCAGGCCGATCAGAAAGAACGCCGTCAGCAACTGAAAGATGTTGTCGTTGAGAGCGCCAAGAAACTGCGTGGCGTTGTGCCAGCGAAACGATGGACTGGTTCGATTGTCGAGTTTTACTTTTAACATCCTGTCACCAAATCAACACTATAATTTACGCATCAGGTTTCGAAACCGCATCGCCGCAGCGCTCACAATAAGGCAGCAGCGTATGACGGACATTGCCGCAGGCAGTGCATTTGTGATACAGGTCTGTCCCGCAGGACGGGCACGTATAGGGTTCCTGCTGAACAGCAGCCGCCGTCTGGCCGGCCAGCACCTGCGTTTTTTTGCCAAGCGCCCCAATGAATCGGAGAGGGCCGCTTCGGATGGGCTTGCCGCAGACCGGGCATAGGCACTTGTCATAATGCTGCTGGTACTGCTTGAGGAGTAGTTCGGTTTTTGGGGCAACGATCATTCTTATCAAATAGACGAGAAACCGCAGGACGACCCCGATAATGACCAGCAGCGCAATATACTTGAAGTACTCCCCGGGAAAGTACTCGTGCGCAACCATCGCCATTTTGATAAACGACGCCAAAAAGGCTGCCCACACCAGCGCCCAGTAGGGTCCGGATCGGAATTTGAGAAACAAAAACGACGCCGCCACGAAGACCGGAACCAGGAAAAACAGCTTCAATACGGCTACTCTGAACCGGTATTTCTGATAACCCCCCCGAAATTCCTTATCCGCCTCCGCCTCTTTTTCACGGATATTTTTGACCAGCTCGGCGTGGATGTCTTCTTTCTGCCGCAGTGTCGCCGTCAGTTCAGAAATATCCCGGTTGTACATCTGGAATTTCTGTTGATTGTCCAGAAACGCCGCCTGGCTGTCCAGGAGAGTCTGGTTGCTTTTTTCGGAAAACTCCACATTTTTGGCAAGGCTTTCTCTTTGAATGGTCAAAAGCTGCGAAATGGTGTTTTGCAGGCTGCTGGTGCTGCTGCTAAGAAGCCTTTGCTGCTCGGTCAGCGACTGAATTTCGCGTTTGATCGCGTCGATCTCTCTGCCCAGTTCAACCGCTTGTCTGTCCAGAGATGATTCAACATATTGTTGCCGCACGACGTTGCGGTCAGGCTGTTTGATCTGGCCGATATCTCCTTCGATAAAACTCAGAAGCCAAAAGAAGAGAACACCCAGAACGACTCCCAGCAGAAGAATGAAGAAACGTACTGCCCAGGAACCTTTTGCTTTTTGTTTTGTCTGCATTATCAATTTCTCCTCAGATCGATTTGTATCAAACGGCTAAATAATGCCCCGCATATTCAAGTACAACACTGCGATAGATGTCAGCCTCATTAAACAGTTCATGCCGAGCGCCGACAATCATCTCAATGTTCGCATTCGGAAACTTTTTTTTTACCAAGTCAATATTATACTCCCATTCCACCGTGCCGTCTTTATCGCCCTGCACGACCAGGACAGTCGCGGCACACGGGACCGCCGCCGCGAGTCTGTCATTCCAGTCAAAAAGCGCCTTGACCCACCGCAGTGAAAGCGACGTACAATGCAGGAAGTCCTGCGTTCGGTTGAAAATCAGGTAGTCGCGGTCGGAGGAGTTCTTCTGGTGAAAACGGGCAATCCGGTCGGTAAACTTGCTGTAAACGCTGTAGGTTCCCTTGGATTGCTCATACAGCGACCAGTGAATGAGGGGTGCGGCCAGCACGTTTTTTTCAAACGGAGCTTTGCTCGTTAGCAGCAAATCCATCAGAATCGCCCCGCCCAGACTGAAACCAACGGCGTGAAATGGACCGTGCAGGCGAGACTTGATTACCGTCACAAAATCATCCACGGCCTGCGTATATTGGTCGAAAGATTCAATCGCCGCCGCCTCGCCGCTGCTGAGTCCATGTCCCGGCAGGTCAAAGACGCCCACGGCGAAACCGTTACCCAGCAGATAGTGTATTAGATTTTTGAACTGTCCGCTGTGGTTGAGATAGCCGTGAATCAGCACCACCGTTGCCCGATAGACGGCGGGACGATACAGATGCCCGGCCAGCGTAAATTCGCCGGACGGGAACGAACCGAACAGATGTTCGCCACCGTCGCCGGCAAGTCCCAACCGGTAGTGTGCAAAATACGCCTGCACCGCCGCCGAATACCCCCGGCCGTTGGCCTGCTCAATCGGTTCGATGTCCAGCCGTTCTGCCACGTGCATCCTTTGCTGTCCGCCTATCCAGTTTCGCATTATTTCTATCATAAACCCCTCAACTATGCAACGTGCCATCCCATCCGACGGCCTGCCCTCAATCCCCTCGCAGCAAGGCCGCCAGTCCAAGCCCTGCCGTCAAGGCCGCTATCATCAGCATTCCCGTCAGCATCGGTTTACCCTATCCGCTATACGTGTTTTCATTTTTGGACAACACAGTGTTATTCGGAATAAGGTAGAACAAATGCTGTGCCAAACCGTTGAAATGTAGATATGTAATTTATTAGCAATGACTTACAGATAAAATAGGATGGCGATTTCTCATTGCCTAAAAAACGCAGATGAACATATAATGCTTACCTGCGTATCATTTATTGCACATTCCTCTTTAATCTATACTCTGTTTTCTATCTTCTACCCTCTATTTTCAGTCTCTCCGGGGCAGCGTTTCTGGCCCTCACCTGCTCGACAAAGGCCTCCAGCCGGGTCGTCAGGGCGGCGTCTTCCTGACCGTCAAAGCTCAGGTTCAGCACGGGCATCCCGCCGCAGTCGGCGATGATCCGTTGCGTTTGCGTGCTGACGACCGTCGAAGGCATACAGGTGAACGGCATCACGTTGACCACGCCGCCGATGCCGTGATGGTGCATCTCGATCATCTTGCCGACACTGAGGACTGCCTCGCCCTGAAACGCCGGATGGAGATACGGCACGGCCGCGTCAAGCGTCCGCGCGACCGGCTCCTCGGCCAGCGCGCCAAACCTCCGCTCCAGCGGCTGTGCCAGCCGCTTTTCAATCGTGTGCTGTACGGTATCCTGAAGCCATGTGCTAAGTAGCGTGCCCCACCGCCCTTGCCTTCGGGCGTTGGAACAGTTCGTCGCGTTGACATAATAGACCCACTCCGAGAAGCTGGCCAGTTCGCACGCCGCCCCCAGCCCCTCCAGCCGACGGATCACATCGTTGTTCGTGAACGGATGCGACCGCACATAAATCTCCCCGACAATACCGATCCGCGGCCGCGGCTGCGTCCGCTCCGACGGTACATCGGCCAGCTTGTCCGCCGCGTGCTCCATAAACGCCGTCAGTGTTTTGAGCGATTGCCGCGCTTCGATCCGAAGGCACCATTCGTCGAGCAATTCCCGATAGACCGCTTCGGCGGCTTGCCTATCGTTTGCATACGGCCGAACGCGCAAGAACGCCTTGTGCAGCAAGTCACACCCTATCACCGCCTTCCAGAAATCCTTCAACATCGTCGTTACCGATACGCCGTTAAGACTTCGTGCAAACTCGCGGAAAAAATTGTTATCTTGATTAGGCGACAACACTATCGTATCCGCCCGCCCGACTTGCCCCAGCACCATCCGCTGCAGGCAGTTGTACATCCCGAACCGGCACGGCCCGCAGCTGCCGGGCATAAAGAACGCCGATTTTTGCGCCGCGCCGCGTGCCTCCAGCGTCTGAAGCATCTCGCCGACAACAATCGCACAGGGCAGACACTCCTTGCCGGTGGTATATTGCCGCCCGCGATTGAGCGTCTGCTCGTCGGCGATCGGAAGCACTTCCGCCGGCTGGCCGTACGCGCGGAAACACGCCGCAAACCCATAAGACACATCGCCCATATAGGGAACATACAGCCTATGATCGGGCGTGGTTGCGCAGCTCTGACTGCCGCAGGAAACTGTCCGCTTGGCCTCTGGCCGCGCGGGACGGTAATGCCTGAGGCTTTCGAAAAACGCCTCCAGCCGTGTGACCAGCCCGGCGTCGGCGGAATGTTCGTCCAACTCCAGCAAAAGCGCCGGTTTGGGCCGCATGATATCGGTAAAGAAATGCTGCATAAACGAGTCCGGCCCGCAACTGAAATTGCTCAGATAGATCGCAAACAGCCGTTCATCCCGCTGGATGATCTCTGCAGCTCGCAAAATCTTCTGCCCGTAACTCCAATACACTGATTCATGCAATCCTTCATCGGTTAGCGGCGCGGCGGCCACATCCAGCATCTCCATAGGAATCCACCGCACGCCCATCGCCTCCAGCTTCTGCGACAGCCGCAGGTTCATCCCCTCATCCAATCCGTTGTATGGCCGCGAGATCAGCACAAACAGCCGCTCATTTGGTTTCAGCGCATCCAGGATAGCCTGTCCCTTTTGGCGGATGTCGCTGTCAAACGCCTCCTGTGCCGCCATCGCCGCATGCAGGGCCGAGTCCGCCCGTTTGACATCGGCGCCGACCGATGCGGCCAGCTTGCGGAACGAGGTCTGCATCTGCTTTTCGCCGTCGCCCAGGTACAGCGGGCCGCTGACAATTTTTGTTCGTCCGAGTTGCCCGCCCATCGCACTTTGCACCTGAAACGCAAACGACTGGACGTAGGGGCACAGCTTGGTATGTTTCTGTATGTCTGCTGTCGGCGTCATACTTGGAATGCACGGGATAAACAGATAGTCGGGCTGCGCGTCCAGCAGTTCTTTGACGTGTCCGAATGCCGCCTTAACCGGGAAACACGGCTGGGCCGGAACCGCCTCAATGCCTGCCCGGATCGTCTTTTTGGTCGTCTTTCCGGAGATGATTACGTCATAACCCAACTCCTGGAAAAAGCGTGAAAACAGCGGCAGCAGTTGCCATGTGATGAGGGCACGCGGGATAGCCACGACGGGAGCTTTGAGTTGTTCAGCCGACTCCTGACTCCTGACTCCTGACTTCTGACTTCCAAGTTCCGCACGCTCAAACAATCGCGCCGTGCGCCACGTCAGAATATCTTCGCCGGTCGATGTAACCTTTTCTTTTCGCACATTGTACCGGTCGCAGCGCGAGCCGTAATAGAGCGGTTCGGAGCCTTCCAACTCCACCTTCTTGATTTCGCAGGCATTGGGGCAGTCTTCGCAGGTGAACGTCTCGACGGTGTACTGCACATGCGTCAGATTTTCAAACCCGCGAAATCGGGTCGTGTGCGTATGGCCGTTGCCTTCGCGCATCTGCCGGACATGTTCGGCGGCAATCAGTGCCGCCCCGATGGCCCCGGTCATCTCATGATGGTCCGGCACACGGATGGTCTTGCCCGTGACCGTTTCAAACGCCGCCCACACCGCTTTGTTGAAAGCCGTGCCGCCCTGAAAACAGATATGCTGCCCCACCTTGCGCCGTCCCACGACCCGGTTGAGGTAATTGGTCGCTATCGAATAGGCCAGTCCGGCCACAAGGTCTTTGGTCTGTGCGCCCTGCTGCTGATAGCCCAGCAGGTCCGACTCGATGAACACTGTACACCGCTCGCCGAGCCGCACGGGTTGTTCGCTTTGCATTGCCAGGGCCGCAAACTCCTCCTTGATCGAGATGCCCAGCCGCTGCGCCTGCTCTTCCAGAAATGACCCCGTCCCCGCGGCACAGGCGTGATTCATCTCAAAATCCACCACCACGCCGTTTTCCAGCCGGATGTATTTACTGTCTTGCCCGCCGATTTCAAAGATTGTATCGACCTCGGGACACACGGCCACTGCACCGGCGGCCTGTGCGGTAATCTCGTTGATCACGACATCGGCCCCGATAAAGTCGCCCGTCAGATACCGCCCCGATCCGGTCGTGGCCGCCCCGACGATCTTGACCTTGCCGGCCACACGTTCGCCCACGCGGCGCAGCCCCTCGCGCACCGCCTCCAGCGGCCGTCCGGCCGTCATCAGATATTCTTTGGCCAGCACACGCTTTTCGGCATCGACCACCGCCACATTCGTACTGATCGAGCCGACATCCACCCCCAGATATGCCTCGCAGCCCGGATGCGTGTCCAGCCGCTCGGCAATAACCCGGCTTTCCGGCGGCGGCGTGATCGGTGTTTCCAGCCGTTGCCGACGGGGAATCCGCCGATGCGCCGCGTCGCCTTGGGTTAAGAAGGTCTTGAGTTTGTCCACCGCCGTCAGCGCCTGTTTGCCCGATGCTTCCGCCGCCAGCGCCGCTCCCAGCGCCCCGGTATAAAAATGCAGCGACGGCACAATCAGTTCGCCTCGCTCCAACCCCAGCACATCCTCAAACGCCCGCACCACGCCCGCATTGGCCGCCACGCCGCCGGTAAAGATCACCGGCTTGACAAACGTACGTCCGCAGCCGAGATTATTCTTGAGACTTCGCGCCAGTGCAAGGCACAGTCCGGCCACAATATCGCACACGGGTGTGGCCACCTGCTGGAGGTGAATCATATCGCTCTTGGCAAAGACCGAGCATCGCCCGGCCATCTGCGGCACGGAGGTGCTTTGCAGTGCCAGGCTGCCGAACTCTTCTTCAATGGAAATACCCAGCCGCTCGGCCTGCTGATCCAGAAACGACCCCGTGCCCGCCGCACAGACCGAATTGAGCGCAAAATCGTGTAGTTCCAGCGTGTCGTTGCGGCTTTTCAGAAAGATCAGCTTGCTGTCCTGCCCGCCCATTTCGATGACCGTGGCTTCGGCAAACTCCGGATACAGATGCGACACCCCCATTGCCTGCGCCCGCACCTCATTGACGAAGGGTGCTCCGATTATCTCCGCTGTCAGTCGCCCGGCCGCGCCCGTGACCGCCATCCGCTCAAACCGCGCCGCCGGAACCGCCGCAAACAGCCGCTCAAGTTGCTCGGCCACCGTCTCCACGGGTCGGCCCAGCGTCCGCCGATAATCATTGAATACCACATGCCCGCGCTCATCCAGCGCCAGCATATCACTGCTGATCGACCCAATATCAATCCCCAACCGCAGCGATTGTATCTTTGTCACCTCAATGGGTTGCCCCGCTAGGGTCCGACGTCCTCTCAGTGTTTCCATAAAACACATTTCCTGTCTGTCAAGTTGTCTGTCTATAATTGCCTGTATTAAACACGATTCAACAGTAAAAATCACGTCTTTTTCGGACAATAACATAAAACAGACACAACAAGTTCTGTGCCAATCCTGCCAAAAAACACAAGTCAATTAAATAAAGGAGCTTAACGCATCATTCATTCATCGCCGCCCGATATATCTCGCTCAAAACATACAATCCGCGTACCCCTTATGTGCAATTTTTGCCGCAGGGAGTTGACGGAATTGTATTTCAGGTCGGATTACCGCCTCATCAGGTTCGGGCTTTTGCCAGTTCCATTTTGGCGTCGATGGCGGCCTGTTCGATGCACTTTTCCCAGTTGTCACCGAATTGATCGGTGTATTTGGGGTTGTCATAGGCATAGAGGATGGAGCGGGAGGCATTGACCAGTACTCCGCGTCCGTTTTTGTCTTCAAAGCGGAGGCAGTCGGCCGGTGTTGCGCCCTGTGCGCCGAAACCGGGGACGAGGAACCAGCATTTGGGATAGCGCTGGCGGAGGATGGATGTTTCGGCGGGGGTTGTGCCGCCGACGACCATGCCGACGTTGCTGTAGCCTTCCTGGCCGAGGCGTTTGGGTTGGGAGGCGATCTCACCGACGACTTCGGCGATCTTTTCGTACATCTTGACGCCGGCGGCGTCGGCAAAGTCCTGAATCACGCCGGCGGTGGGGTTGCTGGCGCGCACCCAGACGAAGATGCCCTTGCCCTGGTCGTTGGCGATATCGGCAAAGGGCACGATGCCTTCGGCCCCGGCAAAGCCGTTGACGGTGACGGCGTCAGGCGAGATGATGTCTTCCATCCCGCCAAAATCGGGATTCTGGAGGTGGGCTTCGGCGTAGCACTGTGCGGTGTGGCCGATGTCGCCGCGTTTGACGTCGCCGATGATTTCGACGCCCATCGCGTCGGCCTCGCTGATGAGGGCGTAATAGGTTTCGATGCCTTCCCAGAAGTAGCGCTCGAAGTAGCCGATGTTGATCTTGACAGCCGGGATGAGCGGGGCGACGATCTTGACGACCTTGGCGCTGAATTCAAACAGAGCGTCGATCTCGACGGCGAGGTCTTTCTGGCGGCTCTTCTGACGGGCGCGAATGGCCTGCGGCAAGCGGGCATAGACAGGGTCTATCCCGACGATCAGAGGCGTATTTTTCTTTTTAACCGCTTCACAAAGTCGATCAGCAAAATGACTGGCCACGTGTATGTCCTTTCTAACTGCATATTTTCTAAATCACATTATTCCAAAGATAAAGACATTCCACTATAATCGCTTGTTCAATAACGAGCAAGAAACAAATCGAGAATGTTGAGATGAATCGAAAAAAAAATATTGCCGGTAAATCTAAGTCAAGGTGGAAACTATACATAGCGATTGCTGCGGTGATTGTGATCGGGGGTTTGGCGGGGGTTTGGGGGCTGCTTCACTCTTCCCCGCCGGCGTATCGGCCGGTGGCGGCAGAGAATCCCGAAGAGGTTAGTCCCTATCTGACGCATCGGTTGGCGCCGGATTTTTACAATGGGGTACAGCTCAACGAGCCGTTCGAGATGGTGATTGAGCAGGACGGGGTCAACGATATTCTCAGCCGGGGGGTCTGGCCGCAGCAGTTTGATGAGATGACGGTGGGGATACCGATGGTGGTGTTTGAGGCCGGGACGGTGCATCTGATGAGCCGGGTCGATTATTACGGAGCCACTTGCAAAACCCTCCGAAACGCGGCAGAACCGTTCTGGCGCTAACGTTTCGGAAAGCCTCACTATTCATGCCTTAAGATAGCGACATTCCCGTCGATTGTCAAGTCCGAAATCCGTTTTTTTTTTTGAAAAACACACAAACTCTTTATTTATAGGTTGTTATATTTATTTCAATGCGGTACCATACCTGTAATAATAAGTAAAGTCACCCACAACGAG
>Ga0123326_1001018_pt1 | contig 25862 bp, 22 predicted proteins | sample BioC13SIPDNA_FD_89739 | JGI IMG/M metagenome (GOLD analysis project Ga0123326, IMG submission 89739) | Anaerobic biogas reactor microbial communites from Washington, USA - Biogas_R1_A C13 SIP DNA | ecosystem: Engineered > Bioreactor > Anaerobic > Unclassified | place: Washington, USA | collected...
CGGTCGGATCGGGCCGCGTGGTCAGGGCCTTGGCCTTGGCCGCCAGCCGCCGTCCGCCAAGGTCATAGACCACGGCGTCGGTGTACGTGCCTCCGGCGTCAATTCCCAAAGCGAGAGATTCAGTGGTAGACATCTGCAGAACCGTGACGTTTCAGTTAATCGATTTCCAAAGGTTCGGAGTAAGTATAGCTTGAGGCAGGGGAATTGTCAGGCAAGATCGGCGTCAGTCGTCGATGCGGTAGTCGATGCGGCGGGCTCGATTTGAGCGGCGCAGCGACAGGATGAGTTCGATCTCGCCCCGGTGCTTGTCGAGCTGCTGGGCGATTTCGACCGGGCTGCGGCCGGCGTCGGCGAGTTTGTAGATGATCTCCCGCTGCGGATCGATCTGCTCGGTTCCGTTGCCGTCGTTGACGGGATTCTCGTCGGTTTTGGCTGATCCGTTCAGTTGCTCGAGCCGCTTGATCCGCTGGTCGGCTTGGCGGATCAGGACATCGAGCTTGCAGAACCGGGTGTCGATATGGGCGTTGATCTGGCGGGAGAGTTCCTGGAGTTCGACGATCAGGCGTTCCAGGTCGCCGCGAAGCTCGGATTGGTTCGAGAGGTTTTTGACCGCGATGTTCCTGGAGGCCCTGTCGCTGAGCCGTCCCTTGCCCTTAATCCGCTGGGAACTGCGGAGCAGGGCGTAGCCCACCAGCACGCCCAGCACGCAGAGCAGGATCCACTGCCGGCTGTCTTCGAAGAAAGGGAAACTCAGTGCTTGCATCGCCGCGATCGGCGTCATGCTCATTATGGCCTATCTATTATTTATTCTTCTGATCGATCACCCGCCTGGCCTGATCGACAGCTTGGCGGTAAATTTCCCGCAGCGGGGCGCCGGTCTTGACCGCGAGGGCCCGGCAGTCTTCGTATTCGGGACTGACCCGGACCAGCCGGCCGCCGAAGTACCCGATTTTGACGGCGACCTGCCCGTCGGGCAGATCGACCCGGATGCTCTCACGGCTGAGCTTTTGCCGGGTCACCAGCGACCGCCGCAGGCCGAACGTGCTGCTGTGGTGCAGGATGGTCGCGGCCAGGGCGTCGCCCTTTTCCGGGGGACCAAGCACCTCCAGCATCACGCCGGGCCGGCCCTTTTTCATAGTTATCGGAAAACAGACCACATCCAGTGCACCCTCGTTCCAGAGCCGCTCGGTCAGGTAGCCGGTCTCCTCGCCGGTCTGATCGTCGAGTTGCGTGGCCAGTTGGACGACCAGGTCCGACTCAGCCGCGGCGGTTTGGGCGGACTCGCCGACGATTACCCGCAGGACGTTGGCCCGGTCCTTGTATTGACGGGTTCCGGCCCCGTAGCCGATCGCCCGGATGGTCATTTCCGGCATGGAAGGGACCTGTCGGCCGAGGGCGGTGGCGATGGCGGCCCCGGTGGGGGTGGTCAGTTCGCCCTCGCCTCCGGCGTAGGTCGCAAAGCCGGTCAGCAGCTCGGCGGTGGCGGGTGCGGGAACCGGCAGCGTCCCGTGGGCGGCTTGGATCGTGCCGGACCCGACGGGGACAGCGGGAAAACAGATCGCATCGATTCCCAGCAGTTCCAGACCGATGCAGGTTCCGACAATGTCCACGATCGAATCGACCGCGCCGACCTCATGAAAGTGGATTTTCTCGATGTCGCAGTTGTGGACTTTGGCCTCAGCCGCCCCAAGCCGCCGGAAGATCGCGGCGGCGTTTTCTCGGACGGTCGGGCTGAGCGGGCTTTTGTCAATGATGGCCAGAATATCTGAAAGAGAGCGATGATGATGCTCGTGATGGTGCCCGTGGTGGTGGGTGTGGACGAGGAAATGGGTGGCGGCGATGCCCGCCCGGTCCACTTTCTGTCTTTCCACCTCAAATCCATGTAAGTCGATCGACTGCAGTTGTTTATGAAGCTGATCCCAGTCGGCGCCGGCGTCCAGGAGGGCGGCGACGGTCATGTCGCCGGCCAGGCCGGAAAAGCAGTCGAAGTATGCATGCATGGCGGTCTCCATGTGGTTGTTACGGTGCATTATCCGCGCTGGGCCTGCGAGTTTCACGAGATTCCCCAACTTCCACAAGTGGGCGGCCGAATTCGCCGATGATTACCTAAGCTGCGCACCAACGAAGAATTCGCAACAAGAGGATACATCCATGGAAGACCGTCGCCAACACTATCGTCTGCCGATATCCCTGCCGGTGGAGGTGAGTCTATCCCGGGAGGCCGGGCGGCTGACCACCACGAGTTCCAACGTCTCAGCCGGCGGCGTCCGGTTCCTCTGCTCCGGGGAGACGGTCCGACCGGGCGAACGGGTCAGCCTGCGGCTGATCATCCCCCCCGCCCCTGGCCGTTCGAGCCGGGTGACCGCGATGGAAACCGACGCGACGGTCCTGCGGGTTGAGTCCACGAACCACGACGGCCCGGCCCAGCGCTACGCCGTCGCCTGCCGATTCAGTTCTCCGCTGCGATTCAACTGAAATTGTAGTATCCGAGTCATTCTGATAATCCAGCTATCTGCTGTCTGTGGTGCCAATCAGCCCGGACAAGGTAATGTCGCTCTCTGGACGGGGCCTGCGACGTTGGGCGTTGACACGGACGGCGGGATCATGTAGGATGAATGGCGGAAATGTCAGACAAATCTGGAGAAAGGATCGGTTTTCGTGGTCAATAAGCGGACGCAGTTGCGATCGGCGATCCTGTCGGCCTTGGGCCGGGGGGATTTCAAGGTCGGCGACAAGCTGCCGACCGAGGCGGAACTGATCCGACGGTACGGGATATCGCGGGCGACGGTGCGGGAGGGGCTGGCGTCGCTGGTGGAGGACGGGATTCTGGCCCGGCGTCGGGGGGATGGGACGTACGTGGCGAGTCTGAGCCCGGATCGGCGGAGCAAGATGCTGGCTGCGATGATCCCGTGCGTGCGCGGGGAGTGGAACGTCTACGACCAGATCCTTCGGGCGGCTGAGGACGTGTTCCACGAGCGGGGTTACTCGCTGGTGTTGTGCAACCACGACAACGAGCCGGAGAAGGTGAAGCGTTACATCGGCCGGCTGCTGCAGGACAACGTGGCCGGGGTGCTGTACGCCCCGATGATGCTGGAAGACCAGCGGGAAGAGAACCTGGCGGTGGTCGACGAATTCGAGCGGATCGGCATGCCGTTTGTGCTGGTCGACTCGGCGATCTCGGTCGAGACGGTCAGCCGCTTCACGACGGTGGCGACCAACGGCTTTGCCGCGACGCGCGAGGTCGTGACCCACCTGGTGAGCCTGGGCCATCGGCGGATCGGGTACGTGCGCGGTTTTCCGACGGTGTACTCGTCGGACCAGCGGTATCTGGGATATCTGGAGGAGATGCGGCGGCGGGGGCTGGAGCTGGCGGAGGGCTACGTGCAGCAGATCCAGTACGGACCGGTGGCGGGGCAGGGACAGGCGGAGCTTCGGGCGATGCTGGCGTGCGATCCGCCGCCGACTGCGGTGATCTGCATTCACGATTTTGTCGCCAAGAACGTGATGGACGAGGCGAGGCGGCTGGGATTGCGGGCGCCGCAGGACCTGGCGGTGGTGGGGTTCGACGACCTGCCATTCGTGGCGCACCTGGAGCCGCCGCTGACGTCGGTGCGTCAGCCGACGGAGCGGGAGGGACATCTGGCGGCCAGGTTCCTGCTGGAGAAGATCGAGGCAAAGACGAACGGCGAGCGGCAGGAGTTTCTGACGTGCGAGTTGATGGTGCGCGGCTCGTGCGGCGGCGCGATCAAGACGGCCGATCGGTCGGCCGGGACTTTTGCGAGGGCGTTGGTCAAATGATTTTGAATTTGGGATTTCGAATTTCGGATCTGGGCGGCCGCGACGCGAGCGGCGCGCGGGTTGGCAAGGAGTCGCTGTGGATCGGGCCGCTGGGCTCAAGGGCCTTTACCCTGATTGAGCTGTTGGTGGTCGTGGCGATCATCGCGGTGCTGGTCTCGATTCTGCTGCCGGCGCTGAACTCGGCGCGGGAGCATGCGCGGACGCTGCAATGCCTGGGGAATCTCAAGTCGATCGGAACGGCGCTACACATGTACGCCGGCGAGAACAACGGGTTTATTACGCAGGAGTACAACGAGTGGACGCCGTGGATTCCGGGCGACTGGCCCGAAAAACTCGGACCATACCTCGGGCTGGGGCGCGATCCGGGAGAGTGCCGCAACAACATGGTTGCGTTGATGTGTTCCGGCGCGCAGATCAAGATCGATGCCCACTCATATATTGAACAGGTGGAGGCGCCTTACTACCACGGCGGTTACGCGTTCAATGCACTGCTTGACGGTTATATTTGGGAGGCCCGGCCGCCGAAGCAGTTGCACGAGCTCGATAGTGACCTTGTGTTTCTTGGCGACGGGATGCTTTGGTTCAGCGGGTGGTGGTGCATGAACAAGCTGCTTGCGTACGATCCATCCGGGGACTATTTCCATCATCCCGACTATCGCCACAACGGCGGCCACGATCGCGGTGATGCTCCGTTGGAGTATGCATCGGGCGATACCGCGAATTTTCTTTTCCTCGACGGTCACGGTCGCAGCGTCACGTACGACCAGCGATACAGCGTAGCCCTTTCCCCCAGGTGACGATCAGGAGCAGCGAATGAGTTTGTGCAGGATGTTGGTTGCGGTTCTGACGATGAGCGTATGCGCCCTGGCGGGCGAAACGGTGACCATCGTCAATGCCGCGAAGGACAGCAAGGAGTCGGCATACATCGAGCGGCTAGTGGTGACGACGACGGACGCGACGCTGGTGCTTCGGTTCGAGGGCGCGCTGGACGTCGGGCGGGAGATGGACGCGGTCAAGGCGAACACGAACGATAAGTTCCATCACGCGGACAACCAACTGGTTGTCACGCTGAGCAATGAGGCGCTCGAGGAGTTCGCGCTGACGGTCGGGCCGGACGCGGCGGGGACTCTGGCGGTATTTCCGGACAAGGCGGCTTTGAAGGTGGTCGAGGGCGCGGTTGAGTTGGCAATTCCGCTCGAACTGGTCCGGTACTCGCCGGTTCAGGTGATCGCCGAGATGTACGCGTTGTACTACGGCAGCGAGCAGATGCTGGCGACGGAGGGGCGGAACCTGTTCTCGGCTGAGGGAGGAGACCCGGCGCGAATCGAGGTGGCGTCGCTTCCGGTCAAACCGGACGCGCCGGCGGTAGAGGATCTGAAGGCGGCGGAGGTCGGGCCGAACTCGGTGAGTCTGGCGTGGCGGACGAACAACCGGACCAGCGCGCACGTGACGGTCGAAGCGGAGGGCGAGGCGTCGCGGACGATCGAGGAGGCCTACCGCACCGACGGGCACAGGCTGACGATCGCGGACCTGCGGCCGGAGACGGCGTACGTCGCGAAGGTCAGCGGCGAGGATTTCGCCGGCCGGCAAGCGGAGCCGAAGGCGATCGAGTTCCGAACGACGGCGGTGGATGCCAAGGCGGTCAAGGACGATCCGTGGCTGCGGGTCCAGGGCAAATACATCGTGGACTCGACGGGCAAGCCGTTCCCGCTGGGCGGATACTCGCACTTCGTCGGCGAATACTGGTGGAACGAGTTTCCGCGCTACGGCACGACGGCGATGACCGCGCGGTATTTCCGGTCGATGGGCTATAACGCCTGCCGGCTCGGACTGGCTGAGCACCAGCCGGGCGGCTGGTCGGCCAGCATCATGAAGGACGGCAGCGCGTTCGAGCTCTACGGCGGAGCGGAGGGGTTCGTCAAGAAGTTCGTGCGTCCGCTGGCCAATCAGATCATGGACCAGGGCGTCTACGTGATCATCGACTGGCACGACACCTACGGCATGGACGCGGAGAAGATCGAGAAGATCGCGCAATTCTGGGAGGCCTGCGCCGCGGAGTTCGCGGACGAGCCGCGCGTCGCGATGTATCAGTTGTACAACGAGCCGTGCTTCAAGGACGGCCAGAACCGCATCGACCTGGCGCCGCGGGTCCGCGAGATCATGAAGGACTCCATCACCCGCATCCGCAAGCACGACAAGCGGCACATCATCCTCGTGTCCGACTGGAATTGCGGATGGGGCTGGGCGACCGAGAGTCAGTGGCAGCCGGTTAACTTCGATCCGGGCGATCCGCAGAAGCAGATCGTCTACTCCAAGCACATCTCGAAGGAACACACCACCGAGGCGTTCATGGTGGGCGGGGTGGACCGCATCGCCGACAAGTACAACGTGCCCATTTTCTTTGATGAGGTGGAAACGAACGGCCTGCTGCCGCCGCGCGAGACCGCGTGGTTCTACGACTTCCTGGAACAACCCGCGGAAGTACGGGTTTCTGACGTGGGTGTGCGGGCAGTATCCGCACCAGCACCAGCGGGTGGGTTCGGCGTTCGCCCAGGCGTATCTGCCTCGTCCGCCGTTCACGGAGCGCGGCGAGGAGCCGATCGTCGGCTGGCGGCGGATCGGCGATCCGCAGGAGACGAAGGCGGGCGAGTGGTGGTTCTATCGCTACACACTGGGCGAGGCGCTTCCGGCGGGCGACTACGGCGTGGTGATCGAGTGCGCCTCGACGGACACCGCGGTGGCGATCGCGGTGGCCCCGGCGGATGACCGGACGAAGCTGCTGGGAACGTGGCTGGGCCCGCCCGGCGGCACGCAGTGGTACAACTGGTCGATCACCGAAGGCCAGAACGGCGTCAACGGCGCGGTCTACTTTCACGCCCTTGAGCCCTTCGTCGAGATCGTTTTGCGGACGACGAAGGAACTGGCCACGACGTACCGAACCGAGGACGTGATCCGCGACTGGCGCGAGATTCAACTCATCCGCCTGAACCCGGCCCACCAGATGCCGGTTCCGAAGGTGAACAGCCGGTTCGTCGAGATGCCTCAATAAGGGCAGGAGGAACATGCGATGCCTGTTCGGCATGAACGAAGCCAAGGACACGTCGGGTTTACGCTGATCGAACTGCTGGTGGTAGTCGCGATCATCGCGGTGCTGGTGGCGATGCTGCTGCCGGCGTTGAACGCGGCGAGGGAACAGGCGCGGACCCTCCAGTGCGCGTCGAAACTCAAGCAGCTCGGCGCGGCGTTTCAGATCTACACGGATGAGAATTCCGGGATCTACCCTCCCTTCGCCATCTCGCCGCAGTATGTGTTCCTGCCGATTCGCTATCCGACCTGGCAGACGCTTATTGCCCCGATTCTGGGAGCGCCTTCGGAAGGCGACGCCCGGGAGTATTACCATTGTCCGGCGGATGACTTCACGGATGCCTCTCATTGGCAGTACTTGTACAGCTACGGCGGAAACTGTCACCTGGGAGTCTTTCCTGGGCCGGGCGACAAGTGCACCGTCAGTGAGGTCCTCGACCCCGCTGGCGTGTTCATCCTGACGGACATCAACCTCCACGGCGGCTGGCACTGCATCAACTTCTGGGAGATTCGGGATCTGTGGTTGGACAAGCGGCACAACAACGGGCTGAACGTCCTGTTCTGCGACGGCCACGTCGATTGGCAGGAATACTCGCTCACTGATCTGCAGTTCCTGCCTGATCCGGAACATATCTGGTGACGCGTCGTGCGCGTAGCGTTGGAAGATACGGACGGGGCGGTGGGCCTACGCGTAGTCATGACCGGGATCATCCGCGCCGATCATCGAGCGTTCAGAGGCACCAGTGAAACAGATGTGATTTGCTTGACTGGATGGTAGAGAGCGAGAATATCCGGTTCCTTCACGATCCGTCGGCGGTCCTGTCGTGATGCGGCGCATTTCCTGCGCACGACCACCGGCCGTATCAAGTGCTTCGGCAGTCAAACTAGATTTCCCTTGCAAGGAGAGTCTTCATGAAGCTGTCCGCCGTGCTGCTTGGATTTGTTCTCTCTGTTATTATTCTTTTCTGCGGCCTCGCCGTCGGCCAGACGTCGCAGCCGACCTACACGTTTGATCCGGTCGCGACGTGCATGTCGGGCGACGCGCCGGTGGTGGAGATTCCCGGCCAGGAAGGCGTCAAGGGCGTTCAACTGCCCGCTGAGATGGGGCAATTCGGCAATTACGACTTCGACTTGAAGAGAACGTTTCCCGTCGGCCGCTACCAATTGCATTGCACGCTCTGGTCGCTCGAAGACCGCCCGGCGCGGGTCGCGATCTATGCGGGAACGGCCGACGGTTCACACCTCCAGATCACCTGGCCGCGGGATTGCCCGGCCGGAAGCTCAATCGACGTCTCAGCCTACTTCTATGCGACCAGCGAATTCTGCCGCCTGGTCGTCAAGAAGATGGAGGACGTGTCGGCTCCGTCGCAAGTGGTGACGAAGCTGGTCCTCACCGACACCGGCCAGCGCGAGTATCCGCGACTCGAAGGATACTGGATGGTCATGCAATACCCGGCGCCGTGGGGGCTGCGAAGTCCGGTCATCGAGGCGAAGCTGGACGAGGCCAGGCAGATATACACGACGGACTTCGGGCAAGCGATCAAGGACCTGCCCGAAGTCGAGGCTTGGATGGACCGGCGCAGCGTCGCCGCCGATCTCTGTGCCCGCGCCGATGACCTCTTGCGGGCGGTACGCCTGACCAAAGCGTCCGGCCTGAACGAGACGACCGGCGCGGTCGGCGAAGGCGTCGAGAAGCTCAAGCTCGCCGTAGCCCAGAACCGACAGACCGACATGGAGCAATTGAGCGACGATCTGGCGAAGATGCTGGACGGTCTTGAAGCCGCTGTAAACGAAGCCGTCGGCGGGATCGTTCGGCCGGAACTGGGAACCGATATCTTCACCTGGGTCAAGGACTGGCGGCTGGTCGGGTCCGGCGGAGCCAAGGAGTACAGCGAGCCGACGCCTTGGCGGATGGCCTACGACGACCAGGCCGTCATCCGGCTGATGGCCGTCGGTGGAAAGGTCGATCTCGAAAGCTCCTGGACCACCAGCATCTACCGCGGCGAAACCATGGACGTGATCTACTCGGTCCTCACGCCGATGACCGTCATAAAGATGAAGACCAACCGGCTGACCGTCTCAACGTCCGGCCTGGCGTTCGACGGCGATCCGGCGAGCGAACTCAAGACCAGACAACGGGCCGACCTGATCTCCGCTACCACGCGATACGTGTTCCTCTTCGACGCCCAAGCCGTCGTCCGATGGTCCAACGGCGAACTCGTTCTCGAATTCGAGAAACCCGCGACCGTTGGACTGGTTCGGTTCGGCAGGGACAAATCCGTCGACGGCGAGACTCTCGACTTCTATCGGGCGCTGCTTGCCAACCCGCCGGTCCAGTGCGTCCAGATTCAGCGCGGGCGGAACGTCGAACAGATCTTTGAGGGCCTCTCCGGACCGCCGAGCATCGCGCCGGTGCCGCACCTCGTGCGGCTGTCTCAACAGCCCCAGAGCAAGCTCAAGGTGAGATTCGACGCGCCGGTCCGCACCGCCGCCGGCGGATTCGCCTTCGTGCCCGACGCCGATCGCTTCAGCTACGAGCTGCCCGATCGGCGGTACGCCCACACCTGCGGCATCAACGTGCATGACGTTCTGATGGACGATAACCTCTACAAGGAACTCAAGTCGCTCGGCTGCAGGACGATCCGTCTCGCCTGTGGTGCCGACATGCCGTGGGAGGCCGACAATCCGGACAGGATGAAGGAGATGGTCCAGGGTCATCTGCGGCGGGCCCGCGAAGCCGGCGGCCTGACCGTCGGCATCGATATGCACGGCCTGTGGCAGCCCAACGACCTCTCGAACGAAAAGGGATTCAAGGATCCCGCCCTCCTGGCCGAGTTCATCAGACGATGGTCCATGATCATCTCGTGGTGCAAGCCGTTCGACGACGTGATCGGCTGGTACGACCTGATGAACGAGCCGCACATCTTCTACGAGCGCGAGTCGGTCGAGCCCTTCGTGCCGTTCATGCGAAAGGCCATCGCCGCGCTTCGGCCGCTGGCGGGCGAGACGCCGTTTCTCGTCGAGTGCGTTAACATGGCCAACTCCGTCGGCCTGGAGTTCTGGCGGGATCTGGGCGACGAGAACATCATCGTCGGCTACCACGACTATTGGCCGCACATGTTCACGCATCAGCGGTGCGTCGAGCCGGGCGACCCGTCGATGCCCGCGGTGTTCTATCCGAGCTTCATGCCCGCGATTGCGTGGGAGACTCCGAGCTGGCGCAGCGCGAGCCCCGACTGGCAGTACTGGGATCGCTGGAAATGCGATCAGCTCAGCCTGCCCGTGATGCGGCTAATGATCGGAAAGGATCTGACCTTCGACTGCGGCGAATACGGCGTGGTCGGATACGCCGGCCAGACCTCACCGCGATCCGGCGTCCTGTGGCTGGGTCACACCCTCGAGCGCTTCGCCCGACTCGGGATCAACCACAACGCCTGGGGCGTCTCGGGCGGGTTCACCTGGAACACCCCTGAAAGCAGGGCGGAACTGCTGCGGCTTTGGAAGCGGTACGCGGACCAATCGCCGCCGGCGGCGGAGACACCCTCGCCCTGAAGTCCGCGGCCGTCAGATGCTCGGCTCGATGTGTCCGCCGGCCTTTCGCCGCGGCAGGCTGTGGATGATCAGGTGGCCCCACTCCGAGCGGATGAACGCGTAGAGGGCGAAGAAGATCAACGCCAGGCTCCCGCCGGCCAGGTACGGATTGTACTGCCGCCGGACAAAGACGGTCCCGACGCCGACCGAGGGAACGCTGGTCGGCTGAAGGGGAAAACCGTATTCGGTGGCGAGCCGGTCGATGTTGACCATGTGGATGACGGGCAGCCCTTCGCTGCTGAAGCGGGCCATGACCGAGTCGATGGCGACGGCGCCGGGCGGCAGGCGGTAGTTCAAGCCGGAGTGAAAGAGGGTCTTGCCGACCTTGGTGCCGACCGAGACGGTGCCGCCGCCGATGCTGATGTAGCACTTGATGGGGAGTTCGCCGGCGGCTTCGCGGTAGAGATTCATTCGCTTTTCGATGCTGTCCTCGTAGTTCTTGGGCTTGAGCAGCGGCACGCCGGACTCCTGGATTCGCTCGCTGATCAGCCGGCGGCCCTCAAGCGGCATGCCGAGCCCCTTGTCCTCGATGCCGCCGATCGAGGCGGCGAGGGAGCGGAAGGGGAAAATGCCCCGCTCGTAGAGGACCTTTTCCATGTCGATCCAGAGGAATTCCGGATCGTTGGCCCCCCACTGCGACGCCGAGATGCTCGAAATGATGATGGGCCGGGCGCCCATGGCCTTGAGGGCGGCGTAGGCGCAGATGTTGAGGGCGGGGAACGAGCCGGACGGTCCCATCGCGACCACGTCGCCTTCCTCGACGCCCGCCCGATAGAGCAGGTGGACGAAGACGGCGGCGAAGTTGGGGTTGATGGAGGTCTGCTTGGCCTCCAGCTTGCCGGTGTTGCTGGTGACCGGGCTGATGAGCTGTCCGATCAGGCCGCTCTCAGCCGGGTCGGCTTCGAGGACCAGGTCCGGGTCGCGACGGAGCCGCTCCTCCTTGACCGTCTGGAACGCCTCGAGGGCCAGCAGCGACGCGGTCATCTTCGCCTGGTAGGCCGGCTGGCGGGCCTCGGCCTGGAAGAACTCGACGGTCAGCAGGGACACGAGGGAAATTACAGCCAGCAACAGCAGGACGCTTTCGGAGATGCCTTGGGGACGCCAGTAGACTTTCCTCATCGCTGCAGCTCCGCTCCGACGAAGATCACCAGGATCAGGCGGACCACCACCGAAGCGGTCACCAGGGCGCTGAAGGTCTGCAGGATGCCCTGGCGGTCGATCCAGATCGCGATCAGGCCGGGAATAATGAATCCGATGACGGTGAACTGGTCTTCGGGCGCCAGCGAGGTGTGGCCGGCCAGTATCTCCCGCAGGATCGCCCCGATCAGGTAGCCGACCAGGATCATCAACACGGTGCGGCGCTTGCCGTAGATGATGACCACCGACGCCAACGCGTGGACGATCGCGAAGGTGGCCAGCGCCGCCACCAGCGTGACTCCGACGTCCAGCGGACGGGTCAGGTACAGGGCGATGTAGCCGGGCACGACCATGCCGCCCGGAGCCAGCCCGAACACCTCGGAAAAGATCAGGCCGACGGCCAGCCCGATCCCGATCGAGAGAGGCAGCATATCGATCATATCGCCTCCTGCATCATGCTGCGATTTTGGAAGTATTGCACCATTTCCAGGCCCTGGCCGCCGATGTTCCCCATGCCCATCACGAGCATGGACTTGCCTCCGAGCCCGACGAGGGTCTCGAAGATCCGGTGGACTTCCTGGTTTTCGACGAAGGTGATTTTCATCAGGTCCAACCCGCCGGCGGCCGCCGCCCGGGCGAAGATGAAGGTGCCAGTGCCCATCAGAACGTAGTTGTCGGCCGGCCGCCACGACGGGCAGACCTCGCCGAGTTGCCACGAGCGGTCCGGCCGGTCCGCCCGGCAGTTGAACAGGGCGACCCGCCGGTCGACCTGCGGAAAATGCTCCAGGGCGATGTTCCAGATCCGCTCGGTGGACTCCGGGTCGTTGGCGGCGAAGCCGTTGATGAAGATGATCCGCCGGCCGAAGAACTCGACCTGGTAGACCTTCATCACACCGGGGTCCGGGGTGGCCGCCCACATGCCGCGAAGGGCGGTCTGGCGCTCGACGCCGAGTTCCTGGCAGACTCGCAGGGCCAACGCGATGTTCTCGCGGTGCTCGACGTAGGAAAACCCGGCGAGTTCCTCGTCGGTGACCGCTGCGAAGTCCTTTTCATTTACGCAAACCAGCCGCGAGCCCCGGTCTTCGGCGGTGTGCTCGAAGATCTCGCGGTGGCGCTGCTCAGCGGTGAAGAGGGTGCCGCCGAGGGGGGTCGAGCCGGCCAGAGCCAACGCCACGTCGCGCTCGGTCGGCCCCATCACGTCGAGGTGGTCGGCCCGGGCGTTGGTGATGACCCCGTGCGTGCTACGGACCAGCCGCGACTCGCTGATCCACTGGAGTCGCGGCAGCAGGGCCATGCACTCGATGACCAGCGCCTCGACCCCGGAGTCGGCCGCCCGATCGAGGATGCGGACCTGCTCGATCACGTTGGCCCGGGCGGGCCGGAAGATCGGATACTCGAAGCCGTCGGGCAGGATCATCCGCGGCAGCGTGCCGGTGGTCTTGGCGCAGGTGCGGATGCCGCCTTCCCGCAACCCGGCTGCGATCAGCCGGGCCACGCTGGATTTTCCGCGGGTCCCGTTGACGTGGATGCGAATGGGGATTCGGCGCAGGTTGCGCCGGTGAAGCAGTCCTTCGATCAATCCGATCGCGACCAGCAGGACGACCGTCCCAAGCACCAGCCACGTACCGGTCATGTTCGTTTTCCTCGACAAAGCCGCTGGGAAACCGGAGGAGGGGGCCGGTTTATTCCGGAGATCATAGTGTCGCAACCGGCCGCTGTCAAGCGGCTGCCGCCGGCCCGCCGAGGCCGGAGGGCGGAAACCGGCGATTTCCCCACGTGAAAACGACGTTCTTCCGGAGCGAAACGGCTAGAATTAGATTTGTTGAATCGAGGCGGGAAACCGGTACAATACCGCGGAAGTCGGCAGAAGCCAGATCAAGGAGAAGCGCAGATGGCCAAGGGTTCCAACAACACGGTTCGGATCGGATTCATCGGAACGGGCGGGATCGGTTCCTATCAGATCAGCCACCTCAAGAAGATGGAAAACGTCGAGGTGGCGGCGGCGGCGGACCCCAGCCAGGCCGCCCTCGACCGCGTCCAGCGGGAGTACCAGGTGGGCAAGGTCTCGACGGACTGGCGCGAGGTGGTCAAGATGGATGACCTGGACGCCATCAGCGTCTGCACGCCCAACAAGCTCCACTACGAGCCGACCGTCGCCGCCCTCAAGGCGGGCAAGCACGTGCTGTGCGAAAAGCCTTTGGCCATGAACGCCAAGGAAGGCCGGGAAATGATCGCCGCGGCCAAGAAGCACAAGAAGATGCTGCAGATCGCGTTCCAGTGGCGGTTCACCTCGACCGCTCAGATGCTGCGCCGGGCCAACCTCTCCGGCAAGTTCGGCAAGGTGCTCTACGTCCGGTGCCAGGCCCTCCGGCGCCGCGGTATTCCGAACTGGGGCGTGTTTGGTCAGAAGGAACTCCAGGGCGGCGGACCGATGATCGACATCGGCGTCCACATTCTGGAGATGGCCCACTACATCATCGGCTCGCCCAAGCCGATCTCCGCGAGCGGGGCGTGCTTCACCTATCTGGGCAACAAGAAATCCGACACGATGTGCCAGTGGCCCGGCTGGGACTACAAGACCTACAACGTCGAGGATCTGGCGGTGGGGCTGGTCCGGTTCGAGGACGGCAGCGCCCTGGTGATTGAGTCGAGCTTCGCCGCCCACATCGAGAAGGACGAGTTCAACGTCCAGATCATGGGGACCGAGGGCGGCGGGACCTACAGCCCGCCGATGCTGTTCAGCGACGAGGCCGGGTACATGATGAACATGCAGCCGGCGTACGTGGGCGAGACCGACGGGTTTGCCTACAAGATGAAGCACTTTGTCGACTGCATCCGGGGCGTTTGCCCGTGCGAGGCGCCCGGCGAGGACGGCTTGATGGTTCAGACGATGCTGGACGGCATCTACGAGTCGGCCCAGAACCGCCGCGAAGTCGCGATCAAGTAAGTCGGCGTCGCTCGTCCCTCGACTTCCTACGGAGAAGGACGCGGAACGCGCGGAGCACTCGGAAAAGGTGGGATTCCCGAGAAGTGTCCGTCGGAGCGGCGGGTCTGCGCGTGCCGTTTAGCGCTCGGTCTTGCCGCGTTTGCGGCCGGGGCGGAGGGCCGACCGGGACGTCGTCGCCACCGTTCGGCTGTTGCTGACGAACTCATCGAGATCCTGGAACAGCCACACCGACCGCGGCACCTCGCGCCCCGACGAGTCGTGAACCGCCAGGCGGCAGTGGTCCACCAGGTAGCGTACGGCGAAGCGGTCGCACATCGCCTCCTTGCGGTGCGAGTTGCGCCGGGCCCGGTGGATCAGGTAGTGATAGAACTCGTGAAGGAAGACGAACAAAGCGAGCTGGTAGGCGTTGACGGCCTTGACGTGATAGGTCGGCTTCCACCACGAGAGGCCCACCGTCTTGGCCCGGGCGATGGAGGTGTCGATCCGGAAGGGATAGCGGTTGCGCCGGCCGAGGTTGATGTAGATCCGCGGCGGGTTGGAGGCGAAGGTGCCGGAGTAGACCGCGCCGCGGGAGTATCGCACCACGACCTTCAGGCGGCCGGACGCCCATCCGGCGGTCGCCCGAAGGAACATGCCTTCGAGTCGCGAAGACGACAGCTCCGTGCGGTTCACGATCTCCATCGTGCCCTCGGTATTCTCTTTCGTATCGCTCACGTCGCGCAGCGTTCTCCGTAACACCCGCCGAAGATTCGATCGACCGTCGCACGATCGGTCCGCGTTTCGCGGGCCCGCATCCGTCTTCGGCATCAGTAAGTGTATAACCGCGACCAAGCGGCTGCAACCGCGAAAAACCGGTCGGCTCGCCGTGCCGCGATTGCGGATCGGTTACGGTTGTCCGTCATGGACTTCAAGAACTGCGGTCGAGGGCTCTTTCTGCATCAGGGGCAACATGCTCCGCATGGCGTGCGTGCCGCTCGACCGAGTGCGGCCGGTCTTTGCTCCACGCGGGACCAAGGAGCCAGGCCAGAATGAACGTCAGGGCCGTCCCCATGACGATGAGCCACGTCCAGCCGATCGCCAGCCGATCCGTTTCCGAGAGGATGAGCAGCGTTCCCATCACCAGGGCGCTGAAGATCATGGCTGGAGGATTACCGCGGTTTCCACGCCCCTTCGTCAGAATCCCCAACAGGAACACTCCAAGCAGACTTCCTCCCGTCACGCCGAAGATCTTGAACGCGAACCACAAGACCCCCTCGAAGTGCCGACACGCATAGGCCAGCACCGCGAGCAACAGTCCGAAGCCCACCACTCCCAGCCGCGACACCCACATGTAGTGCCTCTCCGACCTGCCTCGTCCGGTCAGAGGCCGGTAGATATCGGTCACGAACGAGGCGGACAGCGAACTCAATGGCGAATCGACGCTCGCCAGGACCACCGCGGCCAGGATCAGACCCTTCAAGCCGACCGGCAGCGAATGGACGACAAAGTGGGAGAGGATCCTGTCGGAATTCTCCGGCAGCGGCAGTTCCGGCCGCTGCTGGTAGAACACGAACAGCAGCGTCCCTACGGCCAGATAGATGCACGTGACGGGAAGAGCGGCAGCGATCGTCGAGATCAGCGCCTTTTGACTCGATCGGCGAGTCTTGACCGTCAGCAGCCGCTGCATCATTTCCTGGTCCGTCCCAAAGACGCAGAGTCCGACGAAGAAACCGTTCAAGGCCATCGCCCAGAAGGTGCCCGACTCCCCCAGATCCAGCCGGAAATCGAACAGACTGAGCCGACCGGCCTCACCGGCGACCCGCCAGACCTCCCCCAGGCCGCCGCTGATCTCGTACAGGAGGTATCCTCCCACTGCGCATCCCGCAATGCAGAAGATGATCGCTTCGAACGCCCCCGTCCAGACGACGGCTTTGATCCCGCCGAAGGCGATGAACAGGATGCTCACCAGGCTGAACAACAGGAGCGTCTGGGCCAGTGTCCATCCCATGATGACCGAAACGCCCAGACACGCCGCGTAGAGCCTGACCGCGGACGCCAGCAGCCTCGTGATGAAGAAGAACGCCGAACCGGTGTACTGCGTCGCCGTCCCAAATCGATGTTTCAGGAACTCGTAAATCGTCGTGCAGTCATGCCGGTAGAACACGGGAATGAACAGGAAGGCGATCACGATCCGGGCCACCGCCGATCCGACGAACATCTGCAGGTAGTTCCAGTTTTCCCCGTAGCCCACCGCGGGAACCCCGATGACCGTCACCGCGCTGACCTCGGTGGCCACGAACGACAGGCACGCCACCACCGCCGGAACGCTGCGCCGGCCGAGAAAGAAGTCCTGCGTGTCCGCTTCCCTGCGGCCGCTGAAGTAGGCGATACAGAACAGCAGGACAATCGCCAGGGCCAGGACGCAGATATCGACCCATCCCAAGGCTCCGGCAATGTTCTGTGCGAATGCGCTTTCGTCCATGATTCCGTGGGCAGCCGTTGGCTGTCAAAGAGTATGAATCGGCAAAGGGCGGGCCGCCCCTTCAGCCGAATTGTCACAACCGCCGATCAGCCAACGCTTTCCGCAGCGACCCGTCGGATTCGTCGAGGATGCGCCGGGCCTCGTCCAGGCCGACGTTCCGGCCGTGCATCACCAGCGCCGCTTTGACCCGGCCTTCCGCCCGGTCGATCAGCGTGCGGGCCTCCGGACGCGACAGGCCGGTTAACGTCATGACAATCCGCTCCGATCGCTCGCGAAGCTTTTCGTTGGTGGCCCGCAGATCGACCATCAGGTTGCCGTAGACCTTGCCCAGCTTGATCATCGCGGTGGTGGTCAACGTGTTCAAAACGAGTTTGGTCGCCGTGCCGGCCTTCATGCGGGTCGAGCCGGTGACGATCTCCGGCCCGACTTTCGGGCTGATCACCACGTCGACCTTGACCTGCTTGCGAATCTCCGGCGCGCAGGTGACAAACACCGTGGCGGCCCCGAGTTGGCGGGCCCGGTCCATCGCCCCGCGCACGTACGGCGTCAGTCCGCAGGCGGCGATGCCCACCAGCGTATCAGCAGCCCTGATCTTTTTCTTGTCCACCGCGGCAGCTCCGTCTTCGGGCCGGTCCTCAGCCCCTTCAGCCGCACGGACCAGGGCCCTTCGCCCGCCCGCGATGATCCCTTGCACCATCTTCGGATCGGTTCCGAACGTTGGCGGGCATTCGGACGCGTCCAGCACGCCCAGCCGTCCGCTGGTGCCGGCCCCAACGTAGAACAACCGGCCGCCACGTTTGAAGCGTTCGACGATCAGATCGACCGCCGCGGCGATCTGTCGTCGCTGTTTGGCCACGGCCGTTGCCACCTTGGCGTCCTCCGCGTTGATCAGGTCCACGATCTCCAGCGTCGAACGCCGGTCGATATCCCGGCTGCGAGGGTTGCGCCGTTCGGTCGTCAGTTTCGATCGATCCTGCATGGATGCTCGCTTTTATGAGGAATGCCGCCGGACAAACAGGCTGCCAAGCGTATCGCTACGGCAGCGCCAACGAATCCTTCTTTCTATACGCCAATCCCTGAAACACCGCCACCAGATCGCCCTTCTCGTCGCGCACCTCAGCGGTGTAGGTTCCCAGCCGCGGGTTACACGACAGCTCACGGGCCTCCGCGGTCAACACGCCGGCGTTGACCGCCTTGACGAACGAGATGCTCACGTTGATGGCGACCGCGACCGTGCCGTGCGAGTTGCAGGCCGCGGCGAACGCCAGGTCGGCCAGCGTGAAGATCGCTCCGCCCTGAATGGTGCCCACCGCGTTGAGGTGATTCTCGCCGACCGTCATCCGCGCCGTCGCCTTGCCCGGCGAGACCTCGACCAGTTCCATGCCATTGCTCGCCGCGAAATGGTCCTTCTTGAAGTACTCCTTGACCTTCTCCATGTCCATGCGGTTCCTCCTGGTTCGATGACGCATCAGCCGGGCACGATCTTGCCCAGCACCGTCGAATGCCTGGCGCCGGTGGCCGACGGCACGTTGTTGGGCCGGCTGCGGATTGCCTCGCGGGCGAGGATCGCGAACGAGACCGCCTCCTTCGCGTCGATGTCGATGCCAAAATCGCCGGTGGTCACCACCCGCGCCGGCGCCAGTTCGTCGCCCACCATGCCGACCAGCGTCCCGTTGCGGGCGCCGCCGCCGCAGAGGATCACCGTGTCGGGCTGACGCGGCAGGAACCGCCGGTAGGCCTCGGCAATGCTGCGGGCGGTCAGGGCGGTGACCGTCGCCAGCAGATCGTGCCGGTCCAAGCCCGAGTGCCGCCGCCAAAGCTCATCAGCAAACTGGACGCCGAAGGCCTCGCGCCCGGTGGTCTTGGGCGGGCGGCGGCGAAAGTACGGATGGCCCATCAGCTCCGCCAACAGCGTCCGATCGACCCGCCCGCGGGCGGCGAGGCGTCCGCCCGCGTCGAAGCGGGTCCGGCCGTCGGTCAACAGATGAACAATTCGGTCGATAATCATGTTGCCCGGCCCGGTGTCGAAGGCGATCACGTCTTCCGGGGAACCACCAGCCGGCAGAAACGTCAGGTTGGCGATTCCGCCGATGTTCTGCACGCAGCGGGTGATCTTGCGGTCGGCGAACAGCGCGTAGTCGGCGTACGGCACCAGCGGCGCGCCCTGCCCGCCGGCCGCGATGTCGCGCGGACGGAAATCGGCGACTACGGTGGTGCCGGTGCGCTCGGCGATCACCGACGGCTCGCCGATCTGGAGCGTCGAGCGGACCCGGCGGCCGCGAAACGGCTGACCAGCCGGGTCGTGGTAAATCGTCTGGCCGTGCGAACCGACCAGATCGATCGACTCGATAGAAACGTCGCACTTGCGGCAGAGCTTCACCAGGGCCTCGGCAAAGATCTCGCCGATCACGAAGTTCAGCCGGCAGATGGCATCGACCCGCGAGGTCTCCGGATCAAACAACCGAAATATTTCCGCGCGGACCGCTTTGGGATAGGCAAACGTATCGAAGGCCAGGACCGTCACGCCCTTGGCGTCGATATCGACGACGGCGGCGTCCACCCCGTCCACCGAGGTGCCCGACATCAACCCAGCCACCCGCAGGCGGGATTTGCGATTCAATTGGACAATACTTGGCATCACGACGCCGTCTCCATTTGACGGCTGTCATCATACCGTCCGCCGCAACGCTTCTCAACGCCTCCGCCTGCGGAGCCGCCGCCTTCGGCATGATCCTCTTTGGTCTCACTGACCGCGCCGTCCGGTCCGGCATGTCAGGACGATGGACTCTACCGGCTGCTCGTTTGCTCTTGTGGGGCGGCAGCGTCGTGGACCTTCTTTCTTGCCCGTTCGATTCGTCGGATGGCGGCCTCCAGATCACGCGCCCGTCCGGCTGTGAACCACCGGCGGAACGTATTGCGGCTGCCCGCGGACCACGCGGACGCGATCGGCCGCATTATCTCGAAATGCACGCTGTTCCGGTTGCCGTCTTGTTCGCGGACCAGCTTGCCGGCTGCATCCGAATCTCGCCCGTCGGCGAGCAGGCCGAAGAACATCTGATCGTCAGGATTGTACCCGGCCAGTGCGCCGGCGCCATCCACCGGCCCCTCGTAGATTGGGTTCCTGTTCGAATCGCTGACGGCAAACTCCTTCGGTTCGATGTCCGCGAACGGCGCGACCAGAGCGGTGGCGAACACAGGTCGCGTGACTCGTGCGGCAAAGCTCAGCCCGCTGAGGCTGGACCCTATGCCGCTGTAGTTGTTGGGCCGTCCGTTGCGATGGGGAGAGAAGTCGGTGTCCTGCTCGGGAATCAGCGTCAGCGTCTCGCAGCCGACGCCGTCGTCGTCGAGACGCAGCTCGTATTCGTACTTCATCCAACTGTCGAAACGGCCGTAGAGGGCGCAGTACGACCGGCCGCTGACCCGCACCCGCTGCCCGTCCTTCTCTCGCCGGTTGACCGCCTCATCGATGGAGTGAAAGCTGTACGTATAGCCGTCCCAGCCGTAGGAGAACACCCGGATGAACCCCGGATAGTGGTCGCGGATCACCAGTTCATGGTCGTCCACTTGCAGGCTGGCGATGGCGAGTTGTCCGACGCGGCGCTCGTCGAGCCAACGAACCTGATCCTCACTGAGTTTGCTGTTGTCCGTGGTGGAGGCTGGATCGTTGCCGTAGCCCAGCAGCGACAGTTCCATCCGCACCGGCGCCCTCCGGGCGGTCAGGGCGACCGACCAGGGTGGAGTTACGCCGGACGGCTTTGGACTGTCCTTTCTATCGTCCGGACCTATGGCTGTTTTTTTTATCCGTCACGTTCGGATCGACGGTGCTCTTGATCTCAACCAGGCCCGGACCCTCCTGTGGACCTTCCGGTTTTTCGGCGCGGATGAAGACCGATTTCCATATCCCGCCCTCAAGGTGCGAGTCATAAAGCCGCACGACCAGGTGGTTCGGCCCGTTCCACCTGATGCGCTCGGTGATGTCGAACTCGAAAGAGGCTTCCCACCAGATTTCGGGATAGTCCTTCTCCAGATGATCGCCGATCAACTCCCCGTTCAGGTACACCCACGCCTCATCGTCGGCGGCGCCGATGTGCAGGACGATCTTCTTGCCCTTCCACGCAGGCGGCAGTTCGAAATCGCGGGCGTACCACGCGTAGCCGTCGTAGTTGCTCATGCCCGGCAACCCGCTGGTCTCAAACCGGCTGGGTACGCCGATCTCTTGCCAGACGCTGCGGTCCGTCTCCGGGCCTTCCCACTTGCGATCCACCCCCTTGTTCTCCGGATCGGTGGCGAACCGCCACGTTCCATCTAGGCTCAAGACGGCCGCTGCTTCGCCCGTGTCGCCCGACGCAGCCAACTCGTCCAGCCGCTCCCAGCGGGCCTTCGTCTCCTCCATGTCCTTGACCAACCAGTCGTATTCCTTGACCTCCTGCGGATCGACCTTGGCCAGATGGCCGGCGGCTTCGCCGAGGATCTTCGTTGCCTCCTCGAACCGGCTGAAGGCCAGTAGCATCTCAGCCCGCTGACAGGCCTCAGCCGCCTCCGTCAGCGACAGGCGCAGCGCCAGCCACTCGCGAACCGGTGCGTATCCGGCCCGAATGCGGCCGATGCATTCCTTGCCGTCCCGCAGCCAAGGCTCGATCCTGGCGTCCGCCGCCTCGAGTTGAGCCAGCATCCGGTCAAGCTGCCCTTGTGCCTTTCGCACCAGGGCGATCTGCTTGCCCTCCTGAACCGCGCCATGATTGAAGCCGAGATTCACGAACACATCCGCCATCTCGCGCCACGCCCGGCCGAACATGAACCGGCACGCCCGCGGAACGAAGACCTGCGTCAGGTACTCGTAGTCCGTCGGCTGGTCCGGGTTCCACATGTACTCGGCTCCGCCCATCATCGTGAGGCTGTCGTTATAGCCGCCCACGCAGTACCACCAGGCGTCGGTGTAGCCGACGAAGTCCTTGGCGCTGGCGAACGTGGTGGTCCAGAGCGATCCTCCGGTTCCAGGATACTTGTAGTTGACAAACCGCCCCTCCAGATAGTGCCGATAGGACAGCACGTCCATCGGACTGCGATCTTCGAGCACCCAGACGATGTCGTTGGGCGTCAGCCGCCCCAGCGTCCGCAGATAGTCGCGGAACAGCTCGACGTTTTCGAGCTGGTCGTTCCACGGGCTGTCGTAATAGCAGGGAATCGTGATGTACACGTCCGTCTCGCCGCTGACTTCCTTGACGGCTTTGTGGATGGCGTTGATCCGATCGGCGTCCGCCACCGCCGGATGGTCCTGCGGATACGCCTGTCGATCCTCATCGCTCCGCTGATTCCAAAAGTCGCGGAGGTAGACGTTCCACCATCCCGCATCAGTGCAGTCGTGATAGATCGCCAGGCCCGGTTTGCCGCCGGCGCTGCCGCGATAGCTGTCGCTCCAAGCGTCGCGCAGCTCCTTGTTCGACCAATTGTTGGCATGGACTCCGAGTTCGCCCGCCTTCCTGCCGATGCCTTGCATGGTCCAGTACCCGCAGCCCGTGCGAAAGCCCCGCCGCATCGCCCACGCGTTGGCGTCGGCGTGATAGCCGCTGTAGCAGCTCGTGTTCGTCCGCATCCGCAACGCGCTGTCGAGACGAAGGAGCCGGATCTCCGGCGTCTCCCGTTCGGTCTGAAGGGCGGTCATGCGGATGGCGAACGCGGGCCAGTCGCGGACCGCGGCGCGATGGGCCTTGACCCGGCCGTCGTCGGTCCGCCGCATCAACTGTCCGAATGACCGGGCCGCCCAGTACGCCCCTTGTTCATCGCAGCCGGCCAGCAGCACCAGCTTCCGCCCGTTCCGCTCGTGAACGGCGATCCGATAGCCTTCCGGGCCCGGTTCAGTCGGCGTGATATAGAGGCCGGCCTCCTTGAGGGCTTGGTCGAGCAGCGCGTTTCTACCCGCCACGCCTAACAGGATCACCGTCGCCGCGCCTTCCGGCAGCGCCTCGCCGTGAATCACCTCGAGCGGCTTGGCATCGGGCAGGAGATTGACGATATCGCGATTCAGGTCCTCAGCCGCGACTTCCACCCGTGGGCCGGCATCCTGGCCCAATACGACTACCGCCGGCGCCTCTTCCGGCCCGCTGATCTCCAGGTCCAACGGCCCATAGGAGGCCTCGCGCGGCGTCGGAAAAATCAGAACCTCCGGCGCCTCGACCCGTGCATAGTCGACCTCGGCGGCTTGGCAGAGCGAACCAGCGATTGCGGCGACAAGCAAAGCGCAGCGGCGGACCATCGAATGCTCCTTTGTGAAGAAACGTAGCGCAGGCGGAAAACCGATGCTACCGGCCATGGCCGTCAAGCCACCACCAGACGAGAGCGACATTGCGCTGTGGGTCGCCGGGCACCGGCGAAAGGTAGTCGCCGGCGGTGTACCAACTCAGGTCAAGCGACATGATCCAGCTATCACTGTCCTTGCGGGTCTGGACGCTCCCGTCGGTGAAAAGGGCGTTCCAATGCATGCTTTGATGATTCGGTGTCAGTTGGCCGGCGCCCTGGGTGCCGAACAGGTCCACGTACACAGCGATCGGCGAATAGTCGTCCGGCCGCAGGCAATGGTCCGGTCGGGCGTGGTACGCCAGACGCATTCGGTACTGATAGCTGCTGCAGGCCGTCCATGCGGGCTGATAGCGGTCATACCAGGAGATGTACTCCCAGTTGCCTTCCGGAATAGCATCACTGGGGTTCGGATCCTCGAACAGAACGGGACTGGTCGGGCAGTACCATGTTCGCGGCTGAGGGACGTACCCAGCCTGCCACAGATAGAAAAGCGGACCTTGAACGCCTGCCGCGTTAATCGTCTGAAACTGATAGGTGTGATGCCCGTAGTCCGTCCTGGGATAGAGGCCGTTATGATCAAGGGCATAGCTGGTCATGGCCAGTCCGTTCTGCCGCAAGTTCGAGCCGCAGACCGCGACGTTGCTCAGTTCCCTGGCCGCCTGAAGCGCCGGCAGCAGAATTGCCACCAGCACCGCGATGATCGCCACCACGACCAGAAGCTCAATCAGCGTGAAGCCCATGACAAGGGCAAACAGGGGATTGCCTTTCCGACTCGAGTACCCGGATTCGAGATTCGAAATCATCGGATCATCGTCCTTTCGACAATCTCTGTCTTCTTCTCCAACTCATCCAGACCGGAACAACTCCGCCCGCAACTCTGCCGGGCGACCACCGATGGCCGAACCACCAGCGTCTTGTGGCGACCCTTGAGTCCGCTGGCGATCCGCTCCTGCAAAAGCTGGACGGCTCGCCGGGCGATCTCCTCCTTTTCAACGCGCACGGAGGTCAGCGGCGGATTCAGCGCCTCGGCGAACGGCTCATCGTCATATCCGATGACCGCCACGTCGTCCGGCACGGCAATCCCCATCTGGGCCAATCGGGCCAGCAGGAACGCCGCGGTTCTGTCGTTGGTGGTCGCAATGGCCTCAACCCCCGCCGAGAGAACCCCGGTGATGGCCTCAGTGTCACCCTCTTCGACCGTACGGTTATGCAGGGGCGGGACCTGCGGCTCTGTCAGGCCGTGATCGGCCAGGGCCGCGAGGTACCCCTTACGCCGTTCTCGCACCTCCGGACCCTCCTGCCCGTCGCCCGTGACCATCGCGATCCGGCGGTACCCGTGGCGGATCAGGTGGACCGTCGCCTGATAGCAGCCGGCGAAGTTGTCCGACAGGACACAGTCGATGCCCGAAAGAGGCAGGTCGATCCCCCAGTGGTCCATGATGACCACCGGCACGTTCAGGTCGCCAAGGTATTCCAGACTCTCGCGGCTGCGGGACTGGTGCTTGGTCGAGGTCGGAGCCAGCAGGATACCCCGCGCCCCCTCCTCGATCGCCCGCAAAACGAACCGCCGCTCGCCGTCGATATCCTCCCGCGGACAGCCCAGCGTCACCGTCGCTCCCAGCCGCCAGGCCTCCCGCTCGATCGCATCCACCAGTTGAGGATAGAAATAGCGCATCGTCGGCACCACCACCGCCCAGTGAAGACTACCCGAGGCCGTCGGCAGATCCGGCGACACAATGGTCCCCTTCCGGGGCAGGCGGACCAACTTACCCTCCGCCACCATCTCGCCGACTGCCCGCCGCACCGTCCCTGGAGCTGCCTTGAGCCTCGCCGCCAGCGCCCGCTCGCTGGGCACCAAGCCGCCGCTTCGCAGCATCCCGCGCTCGATCATTGTTTCCAGGTGCTGCTTGACCCGCTGGTAGACCGGCATGTCGATCGAGCTATCGTCCATCGTTCCTGTCGCTTCGACTATGAGAAGGGTCGTTCTTTTATGGCAACTGCAATATAGCAGGTGCGCCGCATCGATGTCAAGCCTGTTCTGCGACGCTTTCGGTTGCGCACAGCTTCTTGGTGCAAAGAATTCCTGCGGCGGCATTGCCGATGCGTTCCTGATCCCGCTGGCATGACCGTAAGTTGTTATCTGGCATGCTATTGTGGAGTTATTCCCCCGGCCTTGGTTGTAATCCCCGATGACCAGTAGGGGATTGACCCCGCGCTGCGCATCTGTTAGAATGTCTCCAATGGAGCGTGAGAGAGAGTCGCAGAGACTCTGTCTCACGCTTTTTTTTGGGCCGCTCGTGCCGGGTTGTTTGCGTTCTCGATGGTTGAGGGCCTCCCGGTGCGGTCGTCGGCAGACCAGAGCACTTCTGAGGAGCTGAAGGAGGCGAAAGGAATGAAGGGCATGCGGTTCGTGGTGGCGCTTGCGGCGGTGGTTCTCACGGGCTCGGCGTTCGGAGCCATGTATGACTATGGCGATTTCGTGAGTTCGGATCCCGATCAGGTCAATTTCATGAACGTTGAAGGCACCGCCGGTCCGAACGGCGATTC